>MWWA01000001.1_pt1 | contig 115578 bp, 90 predicted proteins | sample 1047341 | NCBI WGS metagenome assembly MWWA01 (sample SAMN06349978, study PRJNA376086) | soil metagenome | isolation source: MS5-1 sample Antarctic (ecotone) soil | place: Antarctica | collected 2015-01-13
TAAGGGCTGGCAATGCAAGACCAATCAAAATGGCCATCAGGCGAATATTACGCGTATTGGGTTCTACCGGTATTTTGTTAGCATAAGCTTTATCCACTACGGAAGAATTGGAAATGGTAGACGCCTGTGAAATGGCGGTCTCTTCTCTTTTTTGTAAAAAGAAAGTATATAATGCCAGTTTGCTTTCTTTCTGCCGTTCAATCTCAACCAGGTCGCGGATACGTGCTGGCAATAAACGTACCTGCGCTTCCACCGATCTGTTGCGACTGCTGAGACTTCCCATCAATGAATTATTCGATTTTTCGAGGTTGCTCAAATTCTCGATGATGCTGGAGCGAAGTTTTTCAATCTCTTGTTCTTTTTGTTGCACCACGATATTGCCCTCCGGTGCATTACCATCGATCAATGATTTACGATCGAGTTGTGCCGCATTGTATGCAGCTATCAAATTGCTTAGAGTAGCATCACTAAGTGTTAATGCGGTGGGCACTCTCAGATAACTATTGCGGGAATCTTTCAGGTACTGGTCCACTTCGTTTATCACATTGCCTTGAAGGCGAAGATCGTAGAGCTGTTGATCCGTTTCTGAAAGCTGAGAAAGATAGTTGGTGGTCTGCTGGTCCTCGAATAAAATGTTATGACGCTGGCGATAATCTAAAACCAAGTGTTCAATACTATCGAGTTCTGATTGCAACTTCGACATCCGGTCGTCAATAAATTCCAGGGTCTGGATCATGGTGGTCTGCTTATCCTCGATGTTGGCGGCCTGGTATTCAACCATTAACTGATTAATTATATTGGCGCTTAACTCCGGGTTTTCCGTTTGAATACTTATCAGCAGGATTCCTGTTCCCTGTGTTTTAGGAACCACTGAAACAGAACTTGCCAACTCGTTGGCTTTTACATGTACAGGCTGCCAGCTCACAGTATATTCATTACCCGGTGATCCTGTTGACCTGGTGAGTTTGAAGGTGCCATGATTATTCCGGAAAACTTCACCATACATAAATGTCTGATCATTTTGATTTACCTGGAAGGTATGATCACCTTTAAACTGAATATTGAGTGAAAAACCATTAACAGAGTCCGCAATTTCCAAAACCTCCAGGTTAAAAGGTCGTTGTTTATAAATATTAGGAGAACGGATTTTTCCAACAGCAAAATAATTTATATCCAGGTTCAGCGCCCTCACCACTCTTTCCAATAGTGGGCGACTTTTCAGCACTTCCATTTCATTCTGGATATTGCTGGTTCCGCTGTTCATGAATAGATCCTCGAATTTATCATCGCCACCGCCACCGGGGCGATTGGATTCATTTTTAATCAGTATACTGCCCTGAGAAGAAAAAATAGGGGTGGCATAGCGCAGGTAAATCCAGGCTACCAGCAGGGCGACCGCGACCGAGAGAATGAATAAAGGAATAAACCGGACATATTTAAAAAACATGTCCTTGACCGTGAGACCACTCAATTCCGCTTTCGGGTTCAGCTGTTCTTCCATTGAATTAATTGGGGCTGGGTTAAAATTTTAACGAGTAATCGTATTATAAATAAACAAAACGCTTGTTATTAAGCTCAATGTAAAGGCGATACGCTGTGTTGTTTCCTGTCTTTCCTGTCGCCTGAATTTCAAGTTACTAGGTTCTACGATCACCACATCATTTTGTGCTAACTGGTAATAAGGTGATTCAAACAGATTTTCAGAGGTGATATCAATGATCCCCAATTCTCTTTTACCATTACTTTCCCTTAAGATTTTAATATCTGTTTTTTTACCAAATTCACTCACTCCACCTGCCAGGCCAATGGCTTCAAGAATAGTGAGTTTTTCGGTAGGCACACTGAATGATCCCTGGCTGCTGACCTCTCCCAGAATAGTTACCTTATAATTCTGAAAACGGACAATCACCACAGGGTCGGTCAATTGACCGGCGAGACGGGATTTGATTACATCGGCCAGTTGTTGCTTGGTCAACCCTTCAACCTGTATGGTGCCAATGCGTGGATATTCAATATTGCCATTGGCGTCCACTAAAAATCCTCCACCGCCACCACCAGATGTTGCGGCGGTTTGCATAGGCAGGTTATACGGTGCATCAACCCGGGGATCCACACTGGCGCTGTAAACCTGGATCTGCAATAAATCGTTTTTCTGGATCACCGGTTCGATGACTTCCACATTGGTAACAATGGTAGTGTCCGTTACGTTTTCCAGGTAAACCGGCAATTTTTGCTGGGGAGTACAGGAATAAATGGCAACAATAAAGAACAGAAATATTAAATAACGGAACAAAGTATAGAAATTAAATATTCAAGAAAGTTAATGCAATAAATTATTCCGCAGCGGGCGGAGCTGAACTTAATTTGGATTTGTCAATATTAGCCACGAGTACAAATCCCAAACTGTCAATGGCCACCCTGGCCACCTTATTACGCAATTCAAGCACCTTACCCTCCAGGTCCATAAAAGGTCCCGATGTTACGATAATGCGTTGATGCGGCTTAAGATCAATAGCCTGTACATTCTCATATTCATCCAAAAAACGCCTGATACTTATAATTTCCTTGTCTTTTACAATGGCTGGTTTACCGTTCCAGTATACGAAATTTATAACGCCCCCGGTGAGTCTTACAATCGCTTTGCCTTTATCGTCTGTACGCACAAAAACATAGGATTTAAACAGCGGTTCTTCAACCATTTTAATGCGGTCACTCCACTTTCTTCTAACCTTATTCAAGGGGCAATAACTTTCAAGGCCCTGTTCTTTTAAAAGAAGGTCCACTTTTTTCTCCCAGCGTGGGCGGGTATATATTGCATACCATTTTGTATTTGATCCTAATTTGCCAATAGACATAGCTTCGCCACTTGAGTCACAATTCAAAAATTAAATTATTGACGGTCAATTAATTATGTTTAATACCTGGTCACAAACCGGTATTTTATGATTTGCAAATATAAACGTACTATGTGACTGGCAAGGGAATAAAAACTGTGGAGGACTAATTAGTTAGATTGGTTGAGAAGTTGGGAGGTTGAAGAGTGGAAGATAAAAGGGTTTAAGGGTTTAACAATAGTTGAACGGTGGTGGTACTATGGAAGTTTAAGGGTTTAAAGGGTTTAAGGGTTTAACAATAGTTGAACGGTGGTGGTATAATGGATGTTTAAGGGTTTAAGGGTTTAACAATAGCTGAACGGTGGTGGAACAATGGAAGTTTAAAGGTTTAAGGGTTTTAAGGATTAAAATACTTATTTGCAATACCCCTAAATCGAACTTACCAACTAATAAACTAACCAACTTTCTCTCCTTCCTTATTCACCCAACCCACCTGCTGTGCAGGTATGCCGGTCATTAGAGCATAGGGAGGCACATCTTTGGTTACTACTGCACCCGCACCTATCATAGCATATTCCCCAATTTCAATACCGCAAACAATGGTTGCATTGGCTCCAATGGTTGCCCCTTTACGAACCAGCGTTTTTCTGAATTCATTTTTACGTTCAATAAAACTGCGTGGATTAATCACATTGGTAAAAACCATGGAGGGGCCTAAAAAAACATCATCTTCCACTTCAACGCCATTATATAAGGATACATTGTTTTGAATCTTTACGCCATTGCCAATGATCACCTGGTTATCAATAAAAACATTCTGACCAATGTTGCAATTTTTTCCAACCCGGCTGGCAGGCATCAGGTGTGTAAAATGCCATATTTTAGTTCCCGCCCCTACACTCGCACCCTGGTCTATGATGGCTGATTCGTGAATGAAAATATCATGATTGTTCATAAGCAAATTGAACTAATCTTTTTGTTTCATACAAACATTATTACATTTAATTCCAAATCCATATTAGTTTGAATAAACGATTTTATTCGCTGGATGTATTTCGTGGAGCCACTGTAGCATTAATGATCCTGGTGAATAATCCTGGTTCGTGGACATATATTTACGGGCCTCTAAAACACGCACCCTGGCATGGTGCCACACCCACTGACCTGGTATTTCCTTTTTTTCTGTTTGCCGTAGGCAATGCGCTGGCCTTTGTAATGCCGAAACTGGAGGCGGGTGGCAACAAGGTTTTCTGGCAAAAGATATTAAAAAGAACGCTGCTGATCTTCCTGATCGGGTTGTTTCTGAATTGGTCCCCTTTTGTAAAATGGAGTGGAGATATCCTGGTCTTTAAATATTGGGTGGACCCTGAAAATCCGGAAAATGGGATTCGCATACTGGGTGTTTTGCAAAGAATAGCTCTCTGTTATTTCGTTGCATCAATATTGATCTATTATTTTAAACCACGGGGGGCATTCTTTACCGGTTTGTTATTACTGTTGGTTTACTGGTTGATGTGTATAGCTTTCGGCAGCGGTGATCCTTTTAGTCTGATCAACTGGTTTGGTACTACTATTGACCGGGCGATCCTGGGCGTTCCCCACATGTACAAGGGTGAAGGCATTCCTTTTGATCCCGAGGGCCTGGCCAGTACCATTCCAGCCATTGTGCAGGTAATATTTGGATACCTGGTGGGCGATTATATTCTTAAAAAAGGTACAGAACCTCCTGTTTTGCAGGGAGCCAATCAAGCCGCCCGGGATGCATCCTTTGGCATGTACCCGATGATAGCCGGGTTGTTCGTAGCCGGCGTGGCATTTACGGTTACAGGTATGGGTTGGGGATTGGTGTTTCCCATAAATAAAAAAATCTGGACCAGTTCATACACTGTTTACACAACAGGCCTGGCCATTATTACCCTGGCCACAATGATATATTATATTGAGATCAAAAAAAGAAAAGGATGGCTGACCCGGTTTTTTGATGTATTTGGCAAGAATGCTTTATTTGTGTTTGCACTTAGCGGGCTTTTGCCCCGCCTGTCCGTATTGGTACGCATACCCAATGGTGTTAATGCCCAGGGTGAGCCGAAATATACCAGTGCATTTGGCTGGTTCTATGAAAATATCTGCAAACCTATTCCCGGGCCGGCGGAAAATGGCTCTCTGTTTTATGCCATTTGTATGATCCTTTTTTACTGGGCAATTTGTTATGTTTTGGATAGGAAGAAGATTTATATTAAAGTATAATTGAGAATTTGAGAATGAATAAATATTTATATTTTTTGATGCTAAGGGTGGTAATGATTTTATGGCTGCCATTTAGATAGGTACAACGGATACCAATTATTCAACTATCGTTCAACTTTATATTCAGGCCTAAAATAACTTTTAGATCTTGCAAAAATTTCTTAGAAAAATATTATTAAAACCGGTGTTATCGTTAACGAAAAGATTTTCAGGAAGCCCGGAAAAGAAAATCATATTCAAGGCACTGAACGAATTGCAGCAAAATATCCTTGACAATAAAAGCGGAAAGGGAAAGATCATACCCTTTGATCTGAAGGATGGAAGCTTTATCATTTTCTCTGATGCCCATAAAGGCGGAGGTGATAATGCAGATGATTTTATGCAGTGCGAAGATAATTACCTGGGGGCTTTGCAATATTATCACCACAATGGATTCCACTTTATTTCTTTAGGGGATAGCGAAGAATTATGGGAAACAACCCTGGCTCCTATAAAAAAAGTGCACCCTAAATCATTCGAATCTGAAAAACAGTTTATACCGGCCAATGCCTTCACCAAAATCTATGGAAATCATGACCTCTACTGGAGCAACGATCCTTTTGCAGGCATTGAACTGAAAAAAATATATGGCCGGGAATTACAGGTATTCGAAGGCGTTATACTAACCACATTTATTGATGATATTGCATTGAATATATTTTGTACACACGGGCACCAGGGTGATAAATTAAGCGATGGCAACTGGTTCAGTAAATTTTTTGTAGCCCGTATTTGGGCACCCTTTCAGGCTTATCTGAACATTAACCCCAATACACCTGCATATGATTCAAGCCTGAAAAATAAACACAACCAGGCAATGTATGAATGGACTATTAACCATAAAAATATACTACTGGTTACGGGTCATACACACCAACCTGTTTTTGCATCACTCACCCACCTGGAAAGGCTTTTCCGGGACCTGCTGATCTGCCGGAACAATAATGACCAGGAAGGGGCCGGAAAAACCGAAAAAGAAATTGAAATCCGCAAGCATCAATACCAACACATTTCAGAAGATTATTTAAGCATGCTGCCGACTTATTTTAACAGCGGTTGCTGTTGTTATGATGATGGTGATATAACAGGATTGGAAATTGACAAAGGTTGTATCCGGCTGATCAAATGGAGTAAGAAATCAGGAGTGCCAACTAGGAAGGTGCTGGAAGAGGTGGAACTGAGAAAATTAATAATGGCTTAATTTGAAAATTTGAAAATAGTTGATTAGTTATTTTGTTGAAATGTTGATTGGTCAGAATGCTGCCTCTTCATTTTCAAATTCTCAAATTTTCAAATTAATCATTCCATCAAATACTCCACATGAGTGAGTCTTCCTTCTTTTGACATTCCCTGTATAATGACACGGAATGATTCGCTGATATCATTGTTATGAAAATGGATCCGGAATTTTCCATTTCCGGGCTCGGTCACAACTATGGGTAGCCAGTAGAGGGTGGTACGTACATCTTTTAATTCATTCCGTTGACCAAAAACCTGGTAGTTAGGTGAATAAAATTCACGTAAGGGTGAATAACCTTCAATCGTTGCTTTTTCCATTCCCTTTCCCGGGGTTTGGGCAATATCATCACCCTGCCTTGTATATACCGCAATAGCGCCGCCACTGCCGCCAAATCCACCCATGAATGGCGGACGAAAAACTTTTACATAAGCGATATCAGTGACCGGGATATTGGCGATCATTCCAATATCCGTGGGAATTTCATCAATGTAAACCTGGGGAGTCCCCCCCCTCCATGAAAGTGAAGTGTTATTTCCCTGGTTGGTAATTTGTAAACCTGCAACCCTGCCCTGTAAATAGGAAAAGATATTCATGGCTCCAAATGACATGCGATCATTTACCAGGTCGAAAGTATAAGCATCACCACCGGCAAATAAACCGGATGTATATTTTTCATCCATCACCTCCTTAGGATCTTTTGTTTTAGCCCTTACGGTAACGGTTTCTAAAACTTTGGCTTTAAAAAATGCTTCTTCCTGCACTTTTTCAAGTCCCCTGGATAAATTGTAATAATTACCAGTAGTATCAGACTGAAAGGAAAGGTATTGTAAAGATGTTGATGGCTTATTAAAAAGCGGGGGCAGTTTACCCGGCAAATAACGAATGCCTGCATTACTATAAGGAGCCGATTTATCGAATTGGTGAAAAACCGTCATTGAATCGAAGAAGATAAATGTGGGGTCACTAAAACTACCATCGGGTTTAATGGGAGCCATAACCATTTGAGATGCGGAATCCTTTTGCTTAACGATCATGATAATATTTTCACGGGGGCCGATACTTCCTGGTACCACACCATTTATAACACCAGACAGGGAAAGATAACTGGTATCCTTAGGGTATTTTTTCTCCGGTAAAGTTCCTTTGACTAGACCTTCCCAGTTCAGGCGGCGCCAGCCATGCGTAAGCATAACGAGATCAAGGTAATTGGTACGCTTTTCATTGGTTTGTGAAAAATAATAGGCCGGTTCATGAATATATCCTTTCAAATCGCTGGTTAATAAAAGCCCAGAAAATATATTCTCACTGCTGTCTGTACCGATGGCCGCATCGGTAACCGAAACAGATAAATTGGTTGCCAGGCTATCGGGCACTATTATTTCTAATTCATTGCGTGCTCTTTTATTAAGGCCCCAATGTTCAACTGTAATCCCGGTTGTAAATGAATATTCCTGGTTATCTATAAAAATAATCCGCTCAGCAACCGGAACATTATTGTTATCCAAAACAGTAATGGTCAGAATGCCGGTAGGCAACATGGAAACCGGTACCGTTCTTTTCAGGGAATTAGAACTGGTAAGATCAAAGGGTGTTTTGAATATCAGGTTATGCTGAAAAGTTCCGATCACCGATCCTTGTTGCAGGTTTTGAAGTACCCCTGATGAACGTGCCAATTCAAAAACCACTTTATCTTCATTCCTGGATAATTGCAGTACTATTCCGGATTCCTTTATCGCTGGCAATTCGGTGGTATGTGAAACGCCGGATTCATCTTTCCACACGGCCTTATATTTTTCGCCCGGGGCAGGTGTAAAAGGAATACTGCCCATACCATTGTGTACGGTCCGGAATGAATCAAGTGTTTTGCCATTTACAGTTTGTATAATGCCCCTAACCATAGCCGGCAGACCTCTCTGGTCATTTGCTTTAAATGCCAATTGGGTAGAAATTCCTGCCACTGCATCCCCTCCTTCAGGAAAAAAGCGAATACTAATGGTTTTCTTTTGAGGTGTTACCGCTTTTTGTTTTTGTAATACAGGAATGTTTTTATTATAGAGAAATGAGGTATCAAAATTCAGCATCCATTTTGTGTAGGCCCTCACCTGGATGGAAAATCCTTTATAAGTGGAAGGGATTTCAAACTGGCCAGAAACGGAAGATTCCAGAACCGGTGCTACAAAATGAAATAATACATTTCCTTTTTCATCCAGCCAATCAACATACACTGTTTTTGTTTCTTCTGCCGGATAAACACCCTGCATCAGGTAGCCTTTAAACCATATCGTTTCACCAGGTGCATATGCGGCCTTATCATAATGGAGATACATTTTTTCCGGCTCATATTCTTCTCCCAATTTTTGAAGCGTGGTTTCCAACTGCTGTGCGGCAGTGGTGAAGATCATAATCAGGAACATGCACGGCAATGAAAATATATATTTATACAACATGAAAAGTAATAGTTAATGCCCGCCAAGTTAAGGTAAACACGTATATATTGCTGTTAAGGAATGCGAAAAAAACATGCTTAGGCTCCATTACATACTTCTGCGATATTGACCGCCCACCTCATATAATGCATGGGTGATTTGACCCAGCGAACAATATTTAACGGTTTCCATCAGTTCGGCAAACAGGTTTCCATTCTGTACGGCAACCGCCTTCAGTCTCTCAAGCATTTCGGGCGAGCGATTTTCATTTCTTTTCCAAAAAGCATTCAGGTTCTGAATTTGTTGTTCTTTTTCTTCTTTGGTACTGCGGATCACTTCTATGGGCAATATTGTGGGACTTCCATTTTTATTTAAAAAAGTATTTACGCCAACCAAAGGCAATTCGCCTGTATGTTTCTGGTGTTCATAAAAAAGACTTTCTTCCTGGATCTTATTGCGTTGATACATTCTTTCCATAGCGCCCAGCACACCTCCGCGATCTGTTAACCGATCAAATTCATTCAACACGGCTTCCTCAACCAGGTCCGTCAGTTCCTGAATTAAAAACGATCCCTGGTTTGGATTTTCATTTTTGGCCGTTCCCAGTTCGCGGTTGATAATAAGTTGAATAGCCATTGCCCTGCGGACACTTTCTTCGGTCGGCGTAGTTATCGCTTCATCATAAGCGTTAGTATGCAGACTGTTGCAGTTATCATAAATGGCATACAGCGCCTGGAGTGTGGTTCGGATATCATTGAAATCAATTTCCTGCGCATGTAAACTTCTTCCCGATGTTTGAATATGGTATTTCAACATCTGGCTGCGCTTATTGGCTTTGTATTTATATTTCATGGCCTTGGCCCATATTCGGCGGGCCACCCGGCCAATTACGCTGTATTCCGGATCCATACCATTGCTGAAAAAGAAAGAAAGGTTTGGTGCAAAATCATCAATGTTCATTCCCCTGCTCAGGTAATACTCCACGTAAGTAAAACCATTGGCTAATGTAAAAGCAAGTTGTGTAATTGGGTTGGCACCAGCTTCTGCAATATGATAACCGGAAATGGATACACTGTAAAAGTTGCGCACTTTTTCTTTAATAAAATATTCCTGCACATCACCCATTAATTTTAAAGCAAACTCGGTACTAAAGATGCAGGTATTTTGTGCCTGGTCCTCTTTTAGGATATCCGCCTGCACGGTACCCCGCACTTGCTGCAAAGCAGCCTGGCGGCATTGTTCATAGATTTCCGGAGGCAAAACTTCGTCGCCACTTAAGCCTAATAATTGTAAACCAAGACCACTGTTGCCTTCAGGCAATCTTTCAGGTGAAGCTGGGTTATAATAAACGGGTTGATTTTTAATTTTAAATTTTGCTTTTTTGACCTTTTCAATTTCTTTCCAGTCGCCATGTTCATTGATCCATTTTTCACATTGCTGATCGATAGCGGCATTCATAAAAAATGCGAGTAACATAGGTGCCGGACCATTGATGGTCATGCTGACGGATGTTTTAGGATCACAGAGATCGAAACCGCTGTACAATTTTTTGGCATCATCTACAGTAGCTATACTAACCCCGCTGTTACCGACTTTTCCATATATATCAGGTCTATGATCAGGATCTTCTCCATAAAGTGTAACTGAATCAAAAGCCGTACTTAAACGCTTTGCCGGCTGGCCAATGGATACATAATGAAACCGTTTATTGGTTCTTTCAGGACCACCTTCGCCGGCAAACATGCGGGTGGGATCTTCCCCTTCCCTTTTAATGGGAAAAACGCCGGCTGTAAAAGGAAAATGACCCGGAGCGTTTTCCTGTGCCTGCCAGACAAGAATATCTCCCCAATCTTTAAATTTTGGCAGGATTATTTTTGGAATGCGGGTTCCAGATAAGCTGGTACTGAACATGGGTTGCCTGATCACCTTCTCCCGTACTTTATATTCATAATTATCTGCCCGGTAAGCTTCTTGTTTATCCGGCCATTTCTTTAATAGCTTCAAACTGACAGGGGTTAATTTTGCTTCTAAATCTTTTACAATTACACCAAGCTTATCAATGAATTCTTTATTTCCATCCTGCAGTTGAAGTGTTTCAATGGTTCCCTTAACCTGGTAAAGTTTAGTAGCCAATGCAGACTGGTCTTTCACCAGCTGGTCATATTCCCGGATAGTAGTGGTGATTTCGCTAAGGTATCGTACCCTTGCAGGCGGCATTATAGGATCGCCTCCAAAGCCACGTACTTCAATTTTATGTTTATCTGCAACCCATTTTACCTGGCATTTCTCTTCCAGCTTTTGAAGCAGCATGGTGAATAATTCATTAACACCTGCATCATTAAACTGCGAAGCAATTGTGCCGGTGATAGGAATTTCTTCATCTTTTGCAGAAAATAACAGGTGATTTCTTTTGTATTGTTTGCGTACATCGGCCAGTGCATCCAATGAGCCTGCTTTATCAAATTTGTTGATAGCCACCAGGTCCGCATAATCAAGCATATTGATCTTTTCCAGTTGTGATGCGGCGCCATATTCCGGTGTCATCACGTAGAGGCTCAGGTCACAATAATCCAAAATGCTTGCATCACTCTGCCCAACCCCGGCACTTTCTAAAATGATAAAATCATATGCCGCCTGTTTGCAAACCTTGATAGCATCCTGAACATGTGCGCTGAGGGCTTTATCGCTTTCGCGGGTAGCAAGAGAACGCATATAAGCCCTGGGACCAGAGATAGCGTTCATGCGAATACGATCACCCAATAATGCGCCGCCGGTTTTCTTTTTGGAAGGATCAACAGAAATAACAGCAATTGTTTTATCGGTAAAATTATTCAGAAACCGACGCACGATCTCGTCAGTTACAGAACTTTTGCCGGCGCCACCGGTACCGGTTATGCCGAGGACTGGAGCCCCCTCCAAACCTCCCCCCGTGGGGGAGGCTTGAGACCCTGATTCTTTAATTTTTAATGTCTTAATTGAAGCAGCATCTATTTCGTCATTCTTCATTCCACCATTCCATAAATGCTGATAGGATTCACCGGATTCTGCGAGGGTTATGGACCGGGCGATTTTTTTTACATCTTTCCATTCTCCAAGCGCATAAAGCGATTTCCCTTTTTTTGCATGTACAGAAGTCCCCTCCCCTGGAATGGATTTAGGGGAGGCCTTACACTGTTCAATCACATCTTCGATCATACCTTCAAGCCCCATTTTCCGCCCATCATCCGGAGAATATAACCGGGTGATGCCATAATTATGTAATTCCTTGATCTCTTGTGGAAGTATAGTTCCGCCACCGCCTCCAAAAATTTTTATATGCCCACTGCCGTTTTCATCCAGCAGGTCTTTCATGTATTTAAAAAATTCTACATGCCCTCCCTGGTAGCTGGTAATGGCTATGCCTTGTGCATCTTCTTCAATGGCGCATTCTACAATATCAGCTACAGAACGGTTGTGGCCCAGGTGAATAATCTCGGCGCCTTTCGATTGGAGAATGCGGCGCATGATATTAATGGCCGCATCATGGCCATCAAAAAGTGAAGCAGCGGTTACAATCCTGACTTTAATTGGGTTCGTCGTACTCATATGTAAGCATCTGGTAAGGCGTCAAAATTAAGGAATGTTCGTTAGGAGAGGTTGGTAATTGGGAATTAGGAATTGGGGTGAGGTTGGAAAAGGTTGTGGTTTTTTGAAACTAATTGCTAATTCCAAATACCTAATCCCGATTCTTATCAACCAATCAACTAATCCACTCATCAACTAACTTTGCCCGATGCAGCAAGCCCTGGAACTTATAAACGAATTATATGAACAATGGAAAGGCCGTAAAGCAGCGTCGGTAGAAATATTACCCAAAAGCGGTAGTGAACGGAGGTATTTCAGGGTTCATGAACAGGAAGGCGGTTCAATAATTGCCACATTGGGTGCCAACGTCCAGGAAAATGAAACCTTCATTTATTTTTCCCGGCATTTTAAAAATATTGGCCTTCCTGTACCTGAAATTTTAATCACCAGTGAAGATGGAACCATTTACCTGCAACAGGATTTTGGAAATATTTCTTTATTAAACCATTTGGAGAAAGAAAGTTTTTCGGATCACGTCTACGAGCTTTTTAAAAAAAGTCTGCATGAACTTGCCCGCTTACAGGTAAAGGCCCACGAAGACCTGGATTATGAATACTGCCTCACTAATAAGGAATTTGGTAAGGAAGCCATTATGGCCGACCTGCTTTATTTTAAATATTATTTCCTGGATGCCTTACGACGGCCATATGATAAACAAAAACTGCTCAATGATTTCGAAGCATTGAGTAATTACCTGGCGCATACGGAATTTAAATATTTTATGTTCCGCGATTTTCAAAGCCGGAACATCATGGTGACCCCGGATGATGAAGTATTTTTTATTGATTACCAGGGTGGCATGCAGGGAGCACCACAATATGATGTAGCCAGTATGTTATGGCAGGCCCGTGCTAATTTACCTGATAAGTGGAAAGAGAAACTACTGGAAGATTATATGGATGAATTCAGTAAACAGATCAACCAGCCATTGAATAAAACGATGTTCCGTATTCAATATAACGGGTATGTTTTGATCCGCTTATTACAGGTTTTAGGTGCCTATGGTTTCCGCGGGTTATTTGAACGAAAGGCGCAGTTCCTGACCAGTATTCCACTGGCTTTAAAAAACCTGAAATGGTTTATTGAAAATCAAAGTTTAGGTATTATCGTTCCAGAATTTATGCGGGTGCTGCAATTGTGTGTTTCAAATGAAGTGATAGAACAATTTACACCCTTACAGGCAACGGAAGCCACACCGTTGGTGGTTAAGATCCAAAGTTTTTCCTATAAAAAAGGTTGCCCGGCAGATGATTCGGGTAATGGCGGTGGTTTTGTTTTTGATTGCCGGGGCATTTTAAATCCTGGCCGGATCGATGAATATAAAACGCAGCATGGCCGGAATAAACCGGTAATGGATTTTTTGGAACAACAGTCACGCATGAGCGATTTTTTGAACAGCGTTTTTGATATCGTTGATTTGAGTGTTGAAGAATATATCCGTCGTGGATTTGCCAGCCTGATGATCAGTTTCGGATGCACGGGGGGCCAGCATCGCAGCGTATATGCCGCGGATGCTTTAGCCAGACACCTGAAAAATAAATTCAAAGTAAAAATTGAATTAAAACACCTGGTGCAGGAAGAAAAGAATTGGGAAAATCCTCTACACGTTAAAAATGCCACCAACTAAATTACCACCTATTGATACAGGAAAGAAACGAAAATACCGGCGAACCTAACTCGTTTGCCGATACCGCAAATGCGATGATCTTTAGCGCCGGGTTAGGTACCCGGTTTAAACCATGGACCGATAAACATCCCAAAGCATTAGCTATGGTGAATGGCAAAACGCTACTGCAACGTAATATTGAATACCTGGCTGATAATGGTTTTACAAATGTGATCGTAAACGTACATCATTTTGCAGAGCAGGTGAAGTCAGCGGTGAAGGAAAATAATGGCTGGAGTAGTGAAGTAATCATTAGTGATGAAACGAACGAGGTTTTGGAAACCGGTGGTGGTTTGCTTAAAGCAAAACCTTTGTTTAAAAAGGAAAACCCATTCATCACCTGCAATGTGGATGTGTTAACGGATATGGATATACGCAAATTAATGTTATTCCATCAGCAACATAATGCCCTGATCTCCTTTGGTGTTACTCAAAGAAAAACGTCACGTTATTTATTGTTTGATGAATATGACCGTTTATGGGGCTGGCGCAATGAAAAAACGGGTGAAGAAAAGGGTCCTCACCTTGAGTGGCCTGCAGAACGCAGGGCCAAATTAATTCCCAGGGCATATAGTTGCGTAGTTGTTTTTAATTACGAAGTTTTTTCACTGATCAGGCAGAGCGGTAAGTTTTCTTTAATGGATGTTTACCTTGACCTGGCCGCTGATCACCGGATCATGGGCTTTGATCATACCGGTGATAAATGGGTGGATGTCGGCCGCCTGGAAAGTGTGGCTGTGGCTGAAAAAATGTTTGTTTGATGACGATTGTTGAACCATTGTTGAACTATTGTTAAACTATTGATGAACAATTGTTGATACTTGTTCCCATGCAACCTTAATCATTATCTTTCGCAATCTATTGTTGAACCATTGTTGAACCATTGTTGAACCATTGTTGAACCATTGTTGAACCATTGTTGACCTATTGCCCATTATATAAATGTAACTAATGAAGAAATTTTTAACCGGTTGTTTCCTTGTTATAATTGGCGGTTCATTGTACGCTCAAACCAATTACGATCACCGTGAAGCGTTTGCTCCTAATTTTTATCCGCAATCCGGAACACCATTCAGAAGTGCCAGTGGAATGCCCGGTCCTTTATATTGGCAAAATGAAGCTGATTATAAAATCAATGCCTCTCTTGATACCAGTACTCAAATTATCAAAGGTGACGTGGAGATCAGTTATACCAATAATAGCACGGATGCATTAAATTTTCTATGGTTGTACCTGGACCAGAATATTTACAAAGAAGATTCCCGTGGATCGGCAACTACTACACAAACCGGAGGTCGCTGGGCCAATCCTGAATTTACGGAAGGCAGCATAGTGAAAAACATTTCTCTCACTGACGCTGCTAATAAAACTTCTAAACCCGAATATGTAATTACGGATACCCGGTTGCAGGTCTGGTTACCACATGCTTTAAAAGCCAATGGTGGTAAGGTGAAATTGAAAATGGACTTTGAATTCAAAGTGCCTGAATATGGCACGGACCGCATGGGTAGGCTGGCAACTAAGAACGGCACTATTTACGAGGTAGCACAATGGTTTCCCCGCATGGCGGTTTATGATGACCTGCAGGGTTGGAATACCTTACCTTATATAGGTGCCGGCGAGTTTTATCTTGAATACGGTGATGTAGAATTTAATATAACCGCACCCGCCAGTATGATAGTTGTGGGTGGTGGTGAATTATTAAATCCTGCCGAATGCCTTACCGCCGAACAATTGAAAAGATATAACCAGGCTAAGAACAGCGATAAAACAGTTATGCTTCGAAGTGAGAATGAAATCAGACAGGCTTCATCCAGGCCGGCGAAACCAACAATTACCTGGAAATTCAAAATGAATAATACCCGTGATGTTGCGTGGGCCGCTTCCACTGCATTTGTGTGGGATGCCGCACGGATAAACCTGCCTGGTGGAAAAAAATCGCTGGCCATGAGTGTTTACCCAGTTGAAAGCATTGTTAAAGACGGATGGCAGCGTTCAACTGAATTCACCAAAGCAAGTGTGGAGCATTATTCCGAAATGTGGTACGCATATCCATGGCCGGTAGCTGTGAATGTAGCCGGCATTGTGGGTGGAATGGAATACCCGGGCATTGTTTTCTGCAGTTATAAATCAGCAGGCGGGGATCTTTGGGGAGTAACAGATCATGAATTTGGCCATGCCTGGTTTCCGATGATCGTGGGTACTAATGAAAGAAAATATGCCTGGATGGATGAAGGATTTACAACATTTATCAATGGTATTTCAACCAAAAAATTTAATAATGGTGAGTTTGCCGACCAAACTTATTTTCCCGGCGACCTTACTAAGTATATGTTCCACGATTATATGGATGGGCTGTTTAACAAACCTGATGTTATACAACAGGAAAACCTGGGTATTGCGGCTTACCTGAAACCTTCGGTCATGCTGAATACTTTGCGTGATGTAGTGTTGGGACCTGATAGGTTTGATGCTGCTTTTAGAGAGTATATCAAACGGTGGGCTTTCAAACATCCCACACCTTATGATTTCTTCCATACCATGGAAAATGTTTCCGGGGAAGACCTGGGTTGGTTTTGGAGAGGCTGGATCATGAATACCTGGAAACTTGACCAGGGAATTAAAGGTGTTAGCTACGTTGATAAAATGCCATCAAAAGGTTCTGTAATTACCATTGAAAACCTGGAAAAGATGCCTATGCCGGTTATTCTGCAAATTAAAGAAACCAATGGCAAAGAACACCATATCAAACTACCTGTAGAGGTATGGCAACGTGGAGCTACATGGACATTTAAGGTCCCAACAACCAGTGAAATACAGGATTTAGTATTAGATCCGGAAAATTTATTGCCGGATATCAACCGAACAAATAATAATTGGAAGAAAGGGTTTTAAAAAATTAAGATTTGGGCAATTCCAAATTTGAAAATCATCATACGTTGCTATAAAATATGTTGGGCCGGCTGTTAACAGCCGGCCTTTTTAAATGCTCGGATTTTTGATAAAATAATATCAAATTATTGCACCTTCCGTTTAAAAGCTGGCCTGATATTTTTATACTTTTACGTGAAACATAACTTTCATCATAAAATTTAAAATGATATGAGCAAATTTTTTTCAGGGCTGGTAACGGGTGTCGTACTCGGTATCATGTTTGCCCCAGATAAAGGTTCTGAAACCCGCCGTCGTATAGCACGTACAAGCGGAGATGTTAAACATACTTTTACAGATATGATTGACGGAGCCAAAGATGGTTATGAAACTATCAAAAATAAAGTGAATAGTCTTTCCAAAAAGGAAGATGATCCTGCTTATAGCCGCAATGCAGATAATTCATGGCCACCTGCTTAATAGTAAATAATTTTTAAGACTAAAATCTACAATTATGCCAGGAAGAGGAGATAATAATAAATCAGGTTCTGCTGGTCGCGGAGCCAGTAACCAGAGCAATCAACCATTTGTAGCGGATTCTCAAAAGGAACCCAAATCCAATCACGGAAAAAAAACGGGGGGGTCTGCATCAGAAAAGATGAGTAAGACCAAAGTACAATCCGCGAATAGAAATCGCAGTACCAAAGGAGACCGGGAGTAATGCGACAGCAAGAACTAACGGATACATACATACTAAAAAAATAACCAGGCATTTTGCCTGGTTATTTTTTTGCCCGAAAGATTTTCAGCTTATCCCTGATAATATACAAATCATCTTAAAGTATCAAGCCGTAGTTAATAGAAAAACATGCCAACCCTTGAATTGTTTGATGATTTTACATGGGGTAGATTAAATTTACATTCATTATTCATCTCAAAAAATCGAGATAATGTCTGTATTCAAGATCAGCAGCCTGGAACAGTATCATCAGCAATACCGGGAAAGTGTTGAAAATCCGGAAAAATTCTGGGCCAGGATCGCCGCTCATTTTCACTGGCATAAACAACCGAAAAATATACTGGAATGGAATTTTGACAACTTTGATGTAAAATGGTTCAGGGATGGCGAATTAAACATCACTGAAAATTGCCTTGATCGACATTTGGCCGATCGGGGAGAAACCCCTGCCCTGATCTGGGAACCCAATGACCCGGAAGAACATCATCGGGTACTCACGTATAATGATCTGCATGAAAAAGTAAACCAGTTTGCACAGGTATTAAAACAAAATGGAGCTAAAAAAGGTGATCGTATTTGTATTTATATGGGTATGATCCCCGAACTCGCTATCGCCGTTTTAGCATGTGCCCGTATAGGAGCAATACACTCGGTTATTTTTGGTGGATTCAGTGCCAAAAGCATTTCAGATCGTTTACAGGATGCGCAGGCAGCATATGTGATCACTTGTGATGGCGCCTATCGCGGGGCAAAAGATATCCCATTAAAAGAAGTTATCGATGATGCGTTGATCGCCTGTCCTTTTGTTAAAAGAGTGATTGTATGTACCCGTACCCGCCGTCCTATAAGTATGATCAAAGGCCGTGATGTTTGGTGGGAAGATGAAATAAAAAAAGTTGAAACGCTTGGCTTAAAAAACGTTCATCCCGAAGTAATGAATGCGGAAGATGAATTATTCATTTTGTATACCTCCGGTTCTACCGGTAAACCCAAAGGCGTAGTTCATACTATTGGTGGATACATGGTTTATACCAACTATAGTTTTGTAAATGTTTTTCAATATAAACCCGGTGATGTGCATTTTTGTACAGCAGATATTGGATGGATAACCGGTCATTCGTATATACTTTATGGACCCCTTTGTGCTGGTGCAACCAGCCTGATGTTTGAAGGAATTCCTACCTGGCCGGATGCCGGTAGATTTTGGGACATTGTTGAAAAATACCAGGTGAACATTCTTTATACTGCGCCAACAGCCATAAGATCATTAATGGGATTTGGAATGGATCATATAACCGGTAAAGATCTTTCTTCTTTAAAGGTTTTAGGTACTGTAGGTGAGCCGATCAATGAAGAAGCCTGGCATTGGTATGATAACAACATTGGCAAAAATAACAGCCCCGTGGTTGATACCTGGTGGCAGACGGAAACAGGGGGCATTATGATCTCAAACATAGCCGGAATAACATCCGCTAAACCAACTTTTGCCACTTTACCACTCCCCGGTGTACAGCCTTTACTGGTAGATGAAAACGGCGTAGAGATTATAGAGAATAATGTTAGCGGAAACCTGTGTATGCGTGCTCCCTGGCCGGGTATGTTGCGCACTACTTACGGTGATCACGAAAGATGTAAAAAAACTTATTTCAGTACCTATCCAGGTTTATATTTTACCGGCGATGGAGCTACCCGGGATGATGAAGGAAATTACCGTATTACAGGAAGGGTTGATGATGTATTGAATGTGAGTGGACATCGCATTGGAACAGCCGAAGTGGAAAATGCTATTAACATGCATGCCGGTGTGGTTGAAAGCGCAGTTGTTGGTTATCCGCATGATGTAAAAGGACAAGGAATCTATGCATATGTTATTGATGAAAATACACATGGCGATGAGGAGCTCACACGCAGAGATATTTTACAAACCGTAACTCGAATCATTGGAGCAATTGCGAAACCAGACAAGATCCAGTTTGTCAGTGGCCTGCCTAAAACACGCAGTGGAAAGATCATGCGCCGTATATTAAGAAAAATAGCAGAAGGTGAAACGCAAAACCTGGGAGATACTTCTACTTTACTTGATCCTGGTGTAGTGGATGAAATTATAAAGGGAAAGCTGGTATAGCTTCCCCCTTAATATGCGGAGTTTTTCATTATTAATGAGAAGAGTTTAGGGTTTAGAGTTTAGGGTTTAGTGTTTATAGAATTTTGAGTTTAAGGGTTTAAAGGTTTAAGGGTTTAAGGATTTTTAAATCAATTTTCGGGTAATGGCCCAATTCCTAATCCCATCCGGAGCTCGGCGAAGAAAACCAATCAACTATTCAACCAATCAACTTATTTACGGATTGTTACCTGCGTCCCAACCGGAATAAAGCGATATAATTCTTCCACATCTTTATTCTTCATTGAGATACAGCCTAATGTCCAATTTTTATAGCGATCAATCTGGTAATCTTCGCGTGGCCATGTTCCATGAATGCCGATGGCTCCACCAATTTTTGCTGTTTTAGGTATCTCGCCTCTTTGCTTACGATTATTAAATCGGTCATAGCTTTCCTTAGTTGGATAATTAATATGCATAAAACGGCTCCACTTATCGTGTGGTTTTTTTCCCTGGATTATAAAACTGCCTTCAGGAGTGCGGCGGTCACCTTCCATTTTTTTATCTTCCAGCGGATTTGCACCAAATACCACAGGATAGGTTGCATACCATCCCTTTTCATCATATACACTCAACTCATAATCTGACTTGTCAATAATAATATTAACCTTCCCGAATGGTTTCACCGCGGCATGGGTTTTAAAAAATAAGTTAGCTGGCTTGTTGGTTGATGTTGAATAAAGCGGTGAATAAAATAATCCGCTTACCAACATACAAATAAAAAGTAGGAAGGTTGATTTCATATCGAGTCCGTTTAAGCTGTCCAGACTAATGTAACGGACACAATGCCTGTTTATTTTTTAGTGTGGAAATCTTTTAACGGGATGTTTACAATAACCCGTTAAGGCGTAATTATTACAAGTAATACAACCTGAATTTTGAATTATGATACAGTAACTTTCGGCGTAAGTTTTTTTGCTTCATTGATCATTTCCCTTACTGCTTCAACCGAAGGAATACGTCCTGTTAATCCATATTGTTTATTAACCACTAAAAGCTTGTCGTGCAATGTTGCTGCCATTTGCTGGGATAATGCTTTCACTGAACCAACACCAGCTGCATCCAGTAACTCCGCAAACTGAGCTGCAATCCCGTTAATCCGCATTAAATCGGCATGGTTTACCCATGTACTTACCAAGGATTCCGGGATATCAGTTTTTTCGGCTACCTGCGATCTTCCTTTTTTAGTTCCGGCTTTTTCCAGTAATACATTGGTTGATGCGATGCCGATATTGCGAAGTCTTTCTCCATATGTTACACCGATGCCTTCTATATCTTCTATTGGGTATGCCATAAGATTATTTTATTTATTGTTGGTAAGTTAATTAATAAAACTTCCTGGCCAAAAATAAAAAGGAGTAGTATTTTCCAAAAAACAAAAATGGTTATGATCTGTTAAGAACATAACCATTTTTCTGTCGTAGTTAATTAGTATTGTATTAATAATTTATCCCAGATTTACCAATTGCTAAATCTTATACCTACATTATAAGGGCGCTGGGAAAGTCCTGTTTCGTGCAGGTCAGTAATGGCATAACTACCATACAATCTTACCGGACCCAATCCAAGTTCACCTATGTACGCTAACTTCCAGCGATTGATCCCGATATCACCTTTTTCCTTTTGCTTGCCATTTTCGTCACTTATTTGTTTATTACGGCTGCTGTATAAATATCCCCCACTGATACCGGCGCTCAAACTAAAACCCCTGTTACCTGATTTAGGTGTAGTGTTAAAGTTTATCATTAATGGCACTGTAACATAATCTGCTGCCAGTTTGTTTTTTGAAAATTCCATGTTCTCTTCCCACATAATCTGTGGAGGACTTGTTTCGCTGTAGCTGATCGGGTTATCTTTCTTATACCGGTAATTATTCAATTCAACACCCAAACCATATTTCAGGTTTACTACATGCTTAATAAGATTCAGCTTTTGCATAAAGACCCAGATATTCACATTTACTGATTTTCCGGTGCGTAATTTGAAATCATCTTCAACAAATGCATGACCGCCACCAGCCAGGTAGCCTGAGGAATTTGCAGTTGCATAATTCGTATTGTCCACATAGTTACTAAAACCAAGATCTACAATCCACCAATTTGTGTTGATGTTGGAATTGTTATTTCTTTTGCGGCTTTGAATTTTAAAGTCACGGTCCTGATGCCTGGTGCTATCATTTCCACCGCTTTTGCGAATTATCACCATTCCGCCGATCCTGATTGTATCGGACTGTGGCGTTATCGTTGTATCTGCGTTAGGGCTAATGGTAGTATCCGTCTGCGCATATCCCTGTAAGGACAAAATGATAATTGTGCAAAGTGTAAAAAAACTTTTCATTTTCTTTATTTTTAATGGTAACCTGTTTAACAGGAATTATTTAAGATTGATTGCGAAGCCACCTACCAGTAATTTATCATCATCATTGGCAGCTGCGATGTTGGTTGTGCGTTCCAGGATCCTTGTAGCTTTCCGGAAAAACCCGCGGATTCTTTTATTCTCTGGTTCAACATCTGCAACATCTACCACATACATTGGTTGAACTATACCAGGTGATGCTTCCGTTGTAGTACGCACCGGGAATTTATTTGTTACAGCATCTTCGTTAATATTTTGTTGTTGCAGGTTAGCATAAACATTTTCATCAGCTGTACTGATATTTTTTAACCTAACGGGAACGTCTAAGGGCTTTTCTAAATCAGTTAATTCAGTGGCAGCAACATTAACTGAATGATTGATTGGAACTTTTTTATTGGACTGATTTATGGAAGCAAACTGAACTGGCACCTGTTTATTTTCTATCGTTTCTTTTAGAGCAGGTGAAGGTTTACCAGATTCTGATTGGGCAGGTACAATTTCATTGTTGTTCCCCTGAGAAGTTGATTGTTCAATTATTTGTTGTGGAGCTTTTTGGGTAGTTTCAGCAACCGTAACTATCGAATCAATATCAGTGGATTTATTATCAGATAACATAAAAATTCCGGTGCCGACAGTAAGAATTACAGCAGCTGCAGCGGCTTGTTTCAACCAACGCAAAGAATAGATGTGATGAACTTTTTCATGACGATAAAGAGATGTTTTATCTCCAAAAACAACAGTTGCATCGGGCGCTGAACGGGTTTTTTTCAACCTGTTTAATTCCTGTTGAATGGCAGGATTCAGTGCAATGAATTTTTCCAGTTCTGTAATTTCACCAGGTGAAAGTTCCCCATCCATATATTGCACTAAAAACATTTCGTAGTTATATACATTTATGTGGGATGAATCAACCATCATTAATTGTTCCTTTCCTGTAAAAACAAGATTGGTATCAGGTGTAAAAATAGTTTGACGCAGGGCGCTCATTTCTCTTTCCAGATCGGGATTTATCAACAAAAAATCTTCAACAGCCTTTTTTTCCTGCAGGTTCAATTCATTATCCAGGTAAAGGATAAAAAAATCTTCGTAATTATGGCGGTTGATATTCATATTATATTACGTTTTCAATCTTCACTAAATATTCTTTCAATTGTACCCGGGCACGATGGAGATAAACTTTTACCTGGCTGCTGTTTAGTCCGGTTATCTGGCCAATTTCTTCATAGCTATATCCTTCATAGTCTTTTAACAGAACCAACGAACGTTGTGTTTCAGGGAGTCGTGCCAAAGCTTCGTCCAGGATTTTTCGAAGGTTATTTACAGGACGGTTAAACACTTTTACTTCAGCATTAAATTCATCTTTTAACTGGATGCGTTTTATTTTTCTCAAATGATCAATCATCTGGTGATATGCAACGGTAAAAAGATAGGATTTTGATTTTGCCGGATCAACTTCCAGTCGGTTTCGCCACATTTTCTCAAATGCAGATTGAACCACATCTCTTGCATCTTCTTCATGTTTCAGGTTTTTTACTATAAACCTGAACACGTTGTCAGCATAAAGATTCACACATTCATTGTATTCTAATTCGGACATAAACAGTTGAAATCGGATTAAAGATACTTATTAACCCTTATTTAAGTGGTGAAACGCAAAGCGTATGAGAAATGTTACAGCAAATAAAAAAAATCAGAAACTAAACTGGCTGCTTGCATTAATCGGAACCGGCAGGTTTTCCCAGATCATCAAACCGGGAATATTTTCATCCTGATTTTTCTCATCCATTCCTTCCGGGCAAATAGCAGTGCAGGTTTCAGATGCATATGCCATGAATGCTACCACTGAAAAAGTGATCAGAGATAAAAAGAAAACGATAATAATGAGTGTTTTTGCTTTCATGACATCTTAATTTCATCACTTTGACGCAAAACGTTAAATAATGTTACAGGTAAAATTAAATTTTTTGAAAAGAACCTGCAAAATCTACCTGTATGGAATGCCGGAATATGTGAACGGGCAGTATATATTTGCCAATTAAAAGAAAAAAAATGGACGAAAAACTGGTTACCCGGATAGCAAATGAAGTGGATGAAATTAAAGCGGCGGGGATGTATAAAGAGGAACGGATCATTACCAGCCCGCAGGGGGCTGAGATTATGGTTAATGGGAAAACGGTTTTAAACTTTTGCGCCAATAATTACCTGGGGCTTTCATCTCATCCGGCGGTGATTGAGGCGGCTCATAAAACCCTTGAAAGCCATGGATTTGGTATGAGCAGTGTGCGATTCATCTGCGGCACACAAGATATCCATAAAGAACTGGAAAAGAAACTTTCGGAGTTCCTGGGTACAGAAGATACTATTTTGTATGCAGCTGCTTTTGATGCCAATGGCGGTGTGTTTGAACCGCTTTATAATGAAGAGGACGCCATTATCTCAGATGCATTGAATCATGCTTCCATTATTGACGGCGTTCGTTTATGTAAAGCACAGCGGTTTCGTTATGCCCACAATGACATGGATGATTTAGAAACCCAATTGAAGGCCGCGTCGGGAGCCCGCAGCCGGATCATTGTAACCGATGGATCCTTCAGTATGGATGGAACCATAGCCCAATTAGATAAGATCTGCGAGCTGGCTGATAAGTATGAGGCCGCAGTTATGATTGATGAATGTCATAGCAGCGGTTTTTTGGGTAAAACAGGCCGGGGCACCCATGAATACAGAGGAGTAATGGGTCGTATTGACATTATCACCGGTACTTTGGGTAAAGCATTAGGTGGTGCCAGTGGTGGATTTACCAGCGGCAAAAAAACCATAATAGATATGCTGAGGCAAAAAAGCCGTCCGTATTTATTCAGCAATACATTGGCTCCTTCTATAACCGGCGCCTCCATAGCGGTATTGGACCTGCTCAGTAAAACAACCGATTTAAGGGATAAACTGGAAAAAAATACGCAGTATTTCCGGAAGCAAATGACCGATGCTGGTTTTGATATTAAACCTGGTGAACACCCTATTGTTCCGATTATGCTTTATGACGCTGTACTGGCCCAGGAATTTGCTGCTCGTTTATTACATGAAGGAATTTATGTGATCGGGTTCTTTTTCCCGGTTGTTCCTAAGGGCCAGGCTCGTATAAGAGTGCAGATCAGTGCCGCGCATGAACAACTTCAATTAGATAAAGCCATCGAAGCTTTTACCCGGATTGGAAAAGAATTAAACGTGTTGAAATAATATTTTTCAAAGCATAAAATAAAACAGGCACTCCAAAATGCCTGTTTTACTTTTTCCACCATTTTATTTTACATCAAAATGCAGCCGGTTGGCTGCTTGTTTTACCAAATCCAATGTTGTATTGACACCAGTTATGTTTACCATTAAACGATCGTGAGCCATGTACATCAAATCATAAGAATGATCACTGGCATCAAACTTTTCAATGGCTTTTTTACCATTAAATTCAATGGTTTTGGTATAGCCATCATCACTTTCACTTTGCATATTCATAGCTCCCCAAAACTGGAGGCCATAAATACCCGAACCAGCTTCACCAGCCACATCATACACGGAAAGCTTTAGTTTGGTGCTGTCATTTTCACGATATTCAGCCTCACCCATTGAAAAGCCCATCATACTATTGGCATTAAACGATGACCTCTTAATCCCCATCAGGTTTTCCGGAAAAAATGATTTAACCTGGTCAGTAGTAAGCGGTTCCAGTTTTTTTAGTTCTTCCATCTTTTTCTGCATTTCATTGGCACCAGCTTCCATTTTACTGGTATTCATAGTGACCGTTGTTTTTCCATCTTCACTTTTTAAGGTAGTTTGATCACTTTTACTCTTGCAGGCAAAAAGGCATATACCCGTTACCAGTATTATTAAAATCAGTTTCATACAGTTGTTTTATATTTTAAGGGTTATAGTTCTTTTAAGATCATTTCTGTTAATGCTTCTATAAAATTAATTTCAAAAACCATGAAATGCAATTAGTGATCAGTAGGTTCGTTTGTAACTGCTGAAGAAGTTATCCCTCTCCGTTTTATATAACTGTATTTGATGTATTCAAAAAAATGAAAATGAAAAAAAATTATTTTAAATATCTTCTGGCGGGGCTGGCTATAAGTTTTATGATCTCATCCTGTACTTCTATGAAAAAAGATTGTAATGGGGTAAAGCATTACAAAACTAAAAACGGCATCTACATTTAAGTTACACTATTTGAAATTTATACAGGCCTTATGGGGCCTTTTTTTATGAAACAACTATTTGGGGCCGGTGGGCTTAACTTTGCCAAAATTTTTTTGGAATGAAGTTTACCCTTGTTTTATTAATACCTGTGATTTTTTTTTCTGCCTGTTCAATGAATAATGTAACTACCGATGACAGCCTTAAAACATATTTTGATGAGCACCAGGTAGATGGAACATTTGCCATGCTGGATAACGGAACCAATGAATTTAAAGTTTATAATCTCAGTCGTTTCAGGGACAGCAGTTATTTACCAGCGTCCACTTTTAAAATCATAAACTCATTAATAGGTTTGCAAACCGGGAAGATCATCAATGACAGCATGATCATCAATTGGGATGGTGTTGACCGTGGCCGCAGTGAATGTAACCGCGATATGAATATGTATAATGCATTTCGCATTTCTTGTCCTTCCTGGTATATGGAAATGGCCCGGCGCATTGGAAAAGATACCATGCAAATTTGGCTGGATTCTTTGGGTTATGGCAAAAATGAGAGTGGTCAGTTTAAGATCCGGGATAACCTGGATACTTTCTGGTTGGATAATTCTGTAAAGATCACTCCGGATGAACAACTTGGCCTGGTTAAAAAACTTTATTTTAATCAACTGCCTTTTCACAGGATAAACCAGGACATCGTAAAAAATGCCATGCTATTTGAAAACGATGCCAATTATAAATTAAGTTATAAAACCGGGTGGGGCATCAAAGAAAATGGCAACCAATTAGGTTGGATAATTGGCTGGATAGAAGAAAACCGCCATCCCTATTTTTTTGTGATGAATATTGAATCACCCGATAAAACAATCGATATGCCTGCCATCAGGATTAAGATGCTGAAAAACATATTAACCCAATACGAATTCTTCAAAGGCATTAAATAAAATGTTAGCATAGTATTTGTTTAATTTTTATCCAATTCAACTGAACTGAAATACCGATTTGAACATATAGAATATCTCCTTGCCCTGGTTTTCGTCATCTTTCTTGTTTTGATGTTTGCCCGGCTATTGCATTGGAAAAAAGTTGTTTCAAAACGAATTGGCGAGCCAGCACTTGTTAAACAACTAACCCAGGACTTTTCTCCGGGTCGCTTCCTGCTGAAGTCTGTATTATTATTTATAGCATTTTCTGTTGGCGTAGTGGCCATTGCCAATTTACGTAAACCCGTTCCAGACACCACAGTTATGCGCAAGGGAATTGATGTAATTATTGCGCTGGATGTAAGCAAAAGTATGCTGGCTGCCGATCTTGCTCCCAACAGGCTGGAACGGGCGAAACAAACCATTATTAAACTCATTGATCGCTTACCCGAAGACCGTATCGGGTTAATATTTTTTGCCGGAAGGGCCTATTTGCAAATGCCTTTAACAACCGATCATGCAGCAGCTAAATTGTTTGTGAATGCCGCCAGCCCGGACCTGATCCCAACACAGGGAACCGTTCTGAGCCAGGCGTTGGATATGGGCAGCCGGGCTTTCAACAACCAGGAGGAACGTTTTAACACGATGGTGCTTATTTCAGATGGTGAAGATCATTCTCCAGGAATTGAAGAAAGTATAGAAGCTTTGGCAGAAGCAGGTGTTTTAGTAAATACCATTGGAATTGGTTCACCGCAGGGGGCTGAAATTATTGACCCTGAAACAGGTGAAGCGAAAAAAGATACTGAAGGGAATATCGTTATATCCAGGTTGAATGAAGAATCATTACAGCTGATAGCTCAAAAAACAAACGGAATATATATCAGGCTGGAAAGCAGCGAACTTGCCGTTAACAGTATAATGGAACAATTATCCGGGATTGAAGGAAAAGCGTTTGGCGATACTTCGTTAATGAATTACCAGAATTATTATGGCTGGTTTGCCGGACTCATGTTACTGTTTATGACCCTGGAATTCTTTATACCCGAAACGAAAAAAGTCCTGGCATAAATTATTTAAAGTTTTATCTAACAATTTCAACCATTGAAGAAATATATTTTTTACCTATGTACATCTCTGTTAGTATTTGTTGTTTCAGCCCAACAAGTGGAATCGCATATCGCAAAAGGGAATGATTTTTTTCAGCAACAGCAATATGCAGAGGCTGAAGACGAATATAGAAAAGCACTTGGAGCAGATGGAAATAATGCGAAAGCACAATATAACCTGGCCGCAACCCTGGTACGCCAGGATAAACTTACCGAAGCTCAAAATATTTATGCTCAGTTAATAGAATTGGATGATGCTGGTATTCGGGCATCTTCTTTTTATAACCAGGGTGTTATACACACCCGGCAAAAAAAATTGGAAGAAAGCATTGAATCTTATAAATATGCATTAAGAAATAACCCGGATGATAACGAAGCAAGAGATAACCTGCAAAAAGCCCTACAGGAGCTAAAAAAACAATCTTCCTCAAATGATAACCAGCAGAATCGCAAACAACAACAAAAACCTCAGTCAAAAATGAGCCAAAAAGAGGCGGAACAAAAGTTGAAATTGCTGGAACAAAAAGAAAAAGCTGCGCAGGAACGATTACAGAAAAATAAAGAAAGAGGAGGCAGCAGTTTGCCCAAAGACTGGTAAATACAAATACATTGTACAATAACTTTTATTATGAACAGCTAAGTTAACAATGCCTCAAAATTTTCTTTGTTAGTTTTGCAGCCAGGAGCAACGAAGTATAAATAATATCATGCAATTCTATACCGAATCTATAACAGCCTATAAAAGATTAATTACCCGTGAAGTGAAGATCGGCGACCTGCTTTTGGGTGGCCAGCATCCTATCCGCATTCAAACCATGACCACAACCGATACCATGGATACAGAAGCTACAGTGGAACAGAGTATTCGTTGTATTGAAGCTGGCGCTGAACTGATTCGGATCACCGCACCTTCTAAAACTGAAGCTGAGAATCTGTTGCAAATAAAAAATGCATTGCGGGACCGTGGTTATACAACGCCATTGGTTGCGGATATTCATTTTACGCCCAATGCAGCAGAGATCGCCGCAAGGATTGTTGAAAAAGTAAGAGTGAACCCGGGAAATTATATAGATAAGAAAAAATTTGAAGTACTGGAATATTCAGATTTTGAATACCAGGAAGAAGTTGATCGTATCCGAACCCGGTTTACACCTTTGATAAAAATTTGTAAAGAATATGGAACGGCCATGCGGATCGGCACCAATCATGGATCATTAAGTGACCGCATTATGAGCCGTTATGGTGATACGCCCATGGGAATGGTTGAAAGCGCCATGGAATTTTTGCGCATCGCCAGGGAGCAGGATTATCACCAGGTTTTATTAAGCATGAAGAGCAGCAATCCACAAGTTATGGTGCAGGCATACCGGCTGCTAATCAAAACCATGTTTAATGAATTTGGTGAGTGTTATCCTCTACACCTGGGTGTTACAGAAGCAGGTGACGGTGAAGACGGAAGGGTTAAGAGTGCTGCAGGTATCGGAACCTTATTGGAAGATGGCATCGGTGATACTATACGGGTATCCTTAACCGAAGATCCTGAATTTGAAATTCCCGTGTGCAGGGACCTGGTGAAGCGTTACGAGAAACCGGTATTAGCAGAAACAAAAAATAAACCACATGTACCGGCATTAAATGGAAACCATTTTCCCTACTCCCCTTTTGAGTATAAAAGAAGAGAAACATTCGCTGTAGATATTATAGGGATGCAACAAGTACCGGTGGTGATTGCAGATTTCAGCAAAATTGAAAAGATTACACCGTCGCATTTGCAGCATATTGGATATACCTATTTTGAAGCCACAGATAAATGGAATATCAGTGATGCCGCCGCTGATTTTATTTTCACAGGAAATCATCAACTGGATTTTTCGCTGCCAGGCACTTTGAAAGTGATTGTTTATCCCGCATTGTGGCAGCAGATCATGCAGGGAACAGATGAAGTTGCTAAAGAAAAATATTTCCCCATTTACCAGGATGCCGGTTACCTGGAAGCGGAGATAAAAAGCAGCCAGTTAAATTTTGTTATGGTTGATTGTTTCAATGATGCTACGGATATCAATGATTTTACAGGGCTGAATGAGTTGACTAATGATCCGGCGGTGGTACTGTGTTTAAGCAGTACAAATAGCAATGCCATGCAATCGGTAAGACGAATGTTCATTGAATTCATGGACCGGAATATTAAAAACCCGGTTGTCATTATGATAGACAGTCACTGGCAAACGGCTGATGAGCACCTGGTACATTATGCAGCAGAATCAGGTGCTTTGTTGCTGGATGGATTTGGCGACGGATTATCATTCGGCATGTCATCAACATCTTACGCATTGCTGACTAACAGTTATGCACAAATGAATTCGGGCGGACGCAATTATCAATCAAATCTTTCACCCGAACAATTTATAAACAGCACCGCCTTTAGTATTTTACAGGCAACCCGAACCAGGATATCCAAAACAGAATATATTTCCTGTCCCAGTTGTGGAAGAACCTTATTTGACCTCCAGGAAACAACCGCCAAGATTCGTTCGGTAACCAATCATTTAAAAGGTTTAAAGATCGCCATCATGGGTTGCATAGTCAATGGGCCGGGTGAAATGGCAGATGCCGATTTTGGATATGTAGGCAGCGGGCCGGGAAAAATCACATTGTATAAAGGCAAAGAAATTGTAAAACGCAATGTGCCGAGTGAAATAGCCGTAGAGGAGTTGATCAACTTATTGAAAGAGCATAATGCATGGGTTGAAGCTGAAATGGTTCAGGGCTGAAAACCTCCTTCAAATAAAACATGACTAACCGATATGGCTCCATAGCGGATCAACCGATGAACGGAGCGTCGCAAATACGCATCATAGTAGTATTGCAGCCGGTTAACCCATTATCCTTACCTTCTTTTTAACCACAACATTATTGTACCTAATTTTACTCCTGTTTCAACAAGATTTTTTTATTAATCCAGTTACATGCAAACAGATTTTTTGGTCATTGGTTCCGGCATTGCAGGTTTAACCTATGCTTTAAAGGTGGCGGAAAAATGTCCTGATAAAAAAGTGACTATCATAACCAAAACCACTGCGGACGAAACCAATACAAAGTATGCACAGGGCGGCATTGCGGTTGTTAATGACCTGGAGAACGACAGCTATGACAAGCATATTGAAGACACACTGATCTCAGGCGATGGACTATGCAATGAGCAGGTTGTGGAGATCGTAGTAACGGAAGGCCCAGAAAGAGTGGATGAAATTATTGCATGGGGCACCGACTTTGATAAAAATGCGGAAGGTGATTATAAGAGAGGGAAAGAAGGCGGACATTCTGAAAACCGAATCATGCATCATAAAGATGTAACCGGGAAAGAAATTGAAAGAGCATTACTTAAAGCGATTGAAAATGCTCCAAACATAGAACTGCTCAATCATTGCTTTGTGGTTGATATTATTACCCAACACCACCTGGGTTACCTGGTTACAAAATCAACAACCAATATTGAAAGTTTTGGTGTTTATGTTTTAAACCTGCGCAGCAACCAGATAGAAAAAATACTGGCAAAAATTACCCTGCTCGCAACCGGTGGAAATGGACAGGCATATCGCACAACAACGAATCCTGCCATTGCAACCGGCGATGGTGTAGCCATGTTTTACAGGGCCAAAGGAAAAGTTGAAAATATGGAGTTCATCCAGTTTCATCCAACGGCTTTGTTTGAACCGGGAAATCGTGGTCATGCATTCCTGATAACAGAAGCTGTAAGAGGTGATGGAGGAATTTTACGAAATATTCATGGTGAAGCTTTCATGGAACGATATGATACCAGAAAAGATCTTGCACCGCGTGATATTGTAGCACGCGCCATTGACAGTGAAATGAAACGTAACGGTACAGAACATGTTTTTTTGGATTGCCGCCATTTTGATAGGGAAAATTTTGTGGAACATTTCCCGAATATATATTCAAAGTGTTTATCCATTGGCATAGATATTACCCAACAAATGATCCCGGTTGCACCGGCCGCACATTATAGCTGCGGTGGAATAAAAACAGATGAATGGGGCCGCACATCCATTCAACATTTATATGCTTGCGGTGAATGTGCCAGCACTGGTCTACATGGTGCCAACCGGCTGGCGAGTAATTCCCTCCTTGAAGCGCTTGTATTTGCCCACCGTTGTTTTATTGATGCTACCAATACCATTAACAACCTCCATTTAAATGAGCAAATTCCAGACTGGAATGCACAGGGCACGTCGGAACCGAGGGAGATGATCCTCATTACCCAAAGTTTAAAAGAAGTGCAAATGGTGATGAGTGATTACGTGGGTATCGTACGAAACGATATACGTTTGCAAAGAGCCATACGAAGGCTTGACCTGCTTTTTGAAGAAACCCAGCAACTTTATCAATCATCTACTGTATCTCCACAGTTACTGGAATTAAGAAACCTGATTACTGTTGGTTATCTGGTAGTTAAAGGTGCAACCCTGAGGAAAGAAAGCCGGGGATTACATTATAATACAGATTATCCCGAAAAAAGTAACCTGGTGCAGAATATAATTCTGTAAGTAAGATATAATCTGTCAATTTTTCGGTTAAGCATGAACGTAAGCAATACATTACCTATTGGGAACATACTGATTTTTTTAAAATAGACTGCATGTATCGAATTATTTACGGCTTCCTTTATCTGGCTTCCCTGCTCCCAATGAGAATCCTCTATGGTATATCCGACCTTTCCTATTTATTTATTTATTACATTTCACGTTATCGCCGTAAGGTGGTAAGTAGTAACCTGCTTCAGGCATTTCCGGATAAAACAAAGAATGAGAGAAATGGTATTGCAAAAAAATTCTATCGCAATTTCTGTGATTCTTTTATGGAAACAATCAAGCTGATCAGCGCTGATGAAGAATTTATAAAAAAACATTTTTATGGCGATTTTTCCGTGTTCACTTACTTGTATCAGAAAGGAAAAAAATGCCAGATACACAGCAGCCATAACTTTAACTGGGAATATGCAAACCTGGGAATTCCCCTGAATATACCCCATACTCTGTTAACGGTTTATATGCCTATAGCCAATAAACATCTTGACCGCATCTTTAAAAAGTTCAGGTCGAAAACAGGTGCGGTGTTACTTCCTGCTACGGATATGCGCCATGCTATTTTATCACACCGGAATACGACTTATTCATTAGCGTTAGTAGCTGATCAAAACCCCGGGGACCCGGGAAATGCTATGTGGTTTAATTTCCTGGGAAAGCCGGCTCCATTTGTTAAAGCCCCCGAAAGTGGTGCCAGGCGCGGAAATATACCTGTGGTGTTCTGTCATTTCCTCAAAGAAAAAAGAGGGTATTACCAGGTACATTTTAAACTGGCTTTTGAGGAACCCAAAGAAACAAAGGCTGGTGAAATTACAGGTACCTATGTCCGTTACCTTGAAGAAGTGATCCGCAAACATCCGGAGGTCTGGTTATGGAGCCATCGACGCTGGAAATGGGACTGGAAGGAAGAGTATGGGGAGATTAGGAATTAAAAATTTAAAATTTAAAAGTCAAAATTTAAAACTGTTCAAAAGCCCAAATTTTTAAGAAATGAAGGGTTTACATTTTGTTTAAAGATGGAAGGATACATGGTCGTCTTATTTAAATGTTTAACGCAGATTATCTATAATTAAACCCTTAAACATTAACCTTTACCTTAACCTTCGCGTTTAACCTTCTTCAATTTCAGGTAATCGAGAAAATAAATGATCTTAAATGAAAGATTATTATTCTGATCTGCATCCAATGTCTCTCCAAGGTTTTTAAAATAATTTGTCTCTACAGCATTACCTGAATTTACAACGGCATTTTTCCAAACCAAATTTATGAAACTGCCGGGGGCAAATTGCCAGGTATAAACCATGTCGATATTAAAGAAATTTACGCTTCGGTCTGCGTTTTGAGTGAAAGAGGGATTATCCACTAAACCTCCATCCTGCTGAAGTGAAAAGAATTTCCTGTTTTCTACGGCGCTCATATAATGCCTGCCACGAAGCGTAAGGCCCATTTTATTGTTGAAACTGTATTTCAAATTCAGAATACTCTCTGTAGTATTAATTCTTCGATTTGCAAAAATAATATCATCACCTAACGTAGATGCATATCCCATATTATTAATCCTGGGAAACAGGTTCAACCGGTGGCTAAGGGAAAAGCGACTGTTAAACCTGTAAGTTTGGCTAGCAGAGAAATCGATACCCAATTGGTCATAGAAATTAAAGTGAGACCTTACAAATAGCTGTGTAAAAAATGAATACTTTTTTGCCGAATTACTTTCTACCCATAATCCACCAGCCATGCTGGAACCCCTGCGAAAGAATTTCCCTTCTTTACGAGGTTCATAAAAATCATTGGCCCTGAAATCGTAGCCAACATACCCACCATACCACCATAAGCTTTTAGCCTGGATGTTCAGGTTATAATTAATAGTTGCTCTTTGGTATGTTTGATCTATGCCGGTAATGGGTGCAAATAGTTTACTTACCCGCCCGTTGATGTTCATTGAAATACGGTTATACCAACCTTTAGGTTCGAGCATATTGTATCCAAAAAATCCACCATGATCCAGGAAATTATTATTGGTAAAATAACCCATATCCCGGTGATTGTATTTTTTATCCGTCAGATCCTGCCATATATTAAAATTAAATTTACCACTGGTTTTGCCCATATAAACATTATGACTATACCCAGTAACATTTTTACCGGACTGTGAGAAACCGGTAAGATGGGACAAAGCCGCTTTACCTCCCATATTGTAAGTATTCTTTTTATCATTTAAATCGAAAAGAAAGGCACTGACATTTGCATCGTAATCATGACCACGCCGCCAAACATTTGTATTTATAAAAGAAATACTCGAATTGTTTTTTAATGTTTGATCGAGAACCAGGATATTATAATTGGTTAGCGGATCCGTTTCAATTTGTCTTTCTGATTTGGTAACCGTATGCTGGATGGTGGCATACTGTGCTTTTGTAACTGCGTTTAAAATGCCAATACCTAACCCGTTCTGTGTTCGACCTGATATTTTAGAAGCATTGTATAATTTTGATTCCGATGGATTCCGAAGAATTTTTTCGTCTGTGCCCAATTGGTTATATACATCATACAGGTGCAGGGGTTGCCCACCAATTCGACGTGAATAAAATAAACTTCCTTTCCCAAAAAGTTCAGTACCCTCCGTGAAAAATGCCCGGTTTTCATTAAACTGCACTTCAAAAGGCGTTAAATTTAAAACCTGGTTGTCACTCTGCACCTGGCCAAAGTCCGGGATTAAAGTAGCATCTAACGTAAATGCCTGGTTGATGCCATACTTTAGGTCGAGCCCACCATTTACCTGTCCTTTTAAATTCTTTTCACCCGTTTGATTTAATGGATAATGATTGGCATAAACGGAGAAATAAGGTGAAAACTGTAAGCGTAAAGGTGGTTTAATATCTTTGATCCCAACCCAATAACCTTCCTGGGTTAAAAACCCATTTTTATTGGGATCAATTGCATTCCACATATATTGCTGACCGGTTTTTTGCCGGCGACGGGTAATATTCAAACCCCAATCCTGCACATCTTTTTTTGCGAATCGAATGGCAGAATAAGGAATAAACATTTCAAAGCTCCATCCATTATCATGAATCAATGTAGCACTTTCCCAAACTGCATTCCATGAAAAATCTTCGCCACCATTATCACTATTGCCCGGTGACACTTTAGAATCCCACTGTTCGCCCAATGGTGTTACGAAATATTCAAAACCATTGAGGTGATCCTTATACGTATCTATTATGAGTCCTATAAAATCGTTATTGCCAAATCCATCACGCCCTTTTAATTCAGCCGCTATACTATCTCTTGTACGTTCGTAGCAATGTCCACCAAAATAGAATCCATGATCACTATACATGATGTATGCAGTGGTTCGGGATTCATGATTTTCTACTCCTCCTACTTTAGGCCGGAATTCCGTAAACCCACTTATCTCTGATGCATCTTTCCATGCTTCATCATCCAGTAATCCATCGATTTTAACTGCCTGGCTGGTTCGCTTGGCCGCCAGGTGTTTTGCTGTAAGAGCGGGAGGTTGTGCCAATAAGATGGTAAAAAAATAAAAAAAGGCAATCGTTAAAAGTGTTTTTTTCATTTTGGTTCAGTTCAATCTGCATTATTGGACAACGGGAACAATTTCTGGTTACAGTCGATAAATAATACAATGGCTTCAGCTTTTGCTAAATAAAATTATTGTTACCATTAGCAGTTAAAATCATAAATTATTTATGATGGTTATGATTAAATGACAGGTGGTAATTAGGAAGCAAGTTTTGGAAACTCAATATTTCCTTCACGGCTTACAAAAAAAATTGCCTCCCTAAAGAGGCAATTAATAATGCATCATTTTTTTATGCTGATTAGTTCAAAACACTTTTTTCTTTGATGATCTCCAATTTCTCCTGTTTTTTTATTTCATTCCAACCACCCAACACATTCCTCAAATTATGAATGCCCTGTCTTTTCATAAGAGAAGTGGCAATCATACTCCGGTAGCCACCAGCACAATGAACGTAAATATTTTGAGTTTCTTCCATCAATGCCAGTGTTGCAGGGTCAGTTAATTCATTCAATGGGATATTTATCGCATTTTTTAAATGACCATCTGCAAATTCTGTTTCCCTTCGCACATCCACAATAACCAGGTTTTCATCAAATTTCATATCAAGCATTAATTCATCAGGCTCAACATCAATTACCAGGTCAATTTCATTTCCATCATCTTTCCAGGCTTCTATTCCATCCTCAAGGTATCCCCTCACTTTATCGATACCTACCCTGGCCAACCGGGTAACCGTTTCCTGCTCCATTCCCGGTACCGTAACAAGAAGTATAGATTGAGAAAACGGAAGAAGGCTTCCTGCCCATTCTGCAAATCTTCCTTCTAACCCGATAAAAATAGAACCGGGTATAAAACCTTTCGAAAATTGTTCTGAAGACCTTGTATCAACAATCAAAATATCCTCTGTTAGTAAAGATTTAAATTCTTTTGGAGACAGGGGATTTAAACTTTTTTTCAAAATAGTATTCATTGTTTCATAACCTTCTTTATTGATTTGTGCATTGATAGGAAAATATTTAGGAGGTTCTGTTAAGCCAGCCGTTACCACAGCCACAAATTTTTCTTTATCATGTGTTTTCAATGCATAATTAGTTTCTTTTTCAACAGCAATTGTACTGAAAGTAGCTGGTCCCAGGTTTTTACCACATGCGCTGCCAGGTCCATGAGCAGGGTATACAATTACATCATCTGGCATTGGGATTATTTTACCCTGTAAAGAATCGTAAAGTAATGCAGCCATATCTTCCATTGTATGTTCTCCATTCTTTTGAGCTAAATCGGGCCTGCCTACATCTCCGACAAAAAGAGTATCACCCGTAAAAATGCAATGAGGTTTTCCGTTTTCATCTTTTAATAAAAAACAAGAAGATTCAAGTGTATGTCCAGGCGTATGCAGAACTTCGATTTTAAGATCACCTAATTGAAAGATCTGTCCATCCTTTGCCACAGAAATATCAAACCCCGCTTTAGTTCCCGGGCCATAAATAATGGGTGCACCGGTAAACCTGGCCAGGTCTACATGCCCACTTATAAAATCAGCATGAAAATGAGTTTCAAATATGTACTTTATAGTTGCATTTCTTTCCTTTGCCAGTTGAATATATGGGTCAATATCCCGCAAAGGATCGATAACAGCAACCTGTCCTTGAGATTCAATATAATAGGCAGCTTCACTGAGACATCCCGTGTAAAATTGCTTAATAAACATGTGGAATAAATTTCACACAAAGGTAAGAACAAAACAAAGGAAGCATACTTATGCTTCCTTTGTTTGCCTAATCAGAATAAAATTATCAGGAAATAAGATCCTTTACAAATTTGTCCAATTCCTCTAACCTGTTAGTATTAACAGAGTAATAAATAAATTTACCATCCCTGTCCGTTTTAACAAATCCCGCCTTTCGTAATATGGCAAGGTGTTGAGAGGCAACGGACTGTTCTAAACGGAGTTTGACATAAATCTCCGTAACTGTCATTTTCCCATGCTCATCTATAAGCTTCAGTATTTGCTGGCGAAGTTTATGGTTCACCGATCTTAATACCAGGGAAGCTTTTTTTAGATTTACAAGGTCCAGTTTTAAAATACTACCGCTATTTGTAGGTGTATTTATAGTTAATACCGCATCATTCATATCATCTTTTTTTAGAATGATTAATACTATGCAAAATTAGTTCCTCTTTTCTGAAGTATTACATTTTTTTTGCAGATGTGTAAAAGTCCTTCGTATAAAACGGTTCAGCATAAGCCAAATCGTCGAATTTTCCTGATTGAAACTTACTAAATGAAAGCTTGACCATATCTGTTGCTCCAAAATTTATATGGTCAAAACAGGCATTCGGATGATGCAGGAATATTTTACATTTTTCATGACCATTACCAAAAAAAAGCATCTTATAATCATTAATCCAGGTGTTGAATGAATTTTCATCCGGGATCATTGCCTGGGGACTCAATATGGTTTTAATAGTATCATCATAAACAGCTGTAAACACCTCCATCCTGCGAGCATCAATCATTGGTACCAGCAGAAGCTTTCCAGTTTTTTCTTTATTTCCCCATATACTCATTGCAGCTATTGCCATTATTTCCAGAGTACTTATGCTGATCATAGGTATTCCCAGGGCATAAGCAAGACCTTTGGCTGTGGCCATACCAACCCGTAAACCAGTATAGGATCCCGGACCAGCAGAAACTGCGATGGCGGAAAGTTTTTTCATAGACAAGCCTGCATCATTCATAATCAATTGTATTGCATTATGTATCCAGGCTGCATGATCTCTTTGCTGTGTATTTGAGTCCAGCGCTAACACTTCACCATTCTTTGCAAGGCAAATGGAGGCTGTTTCAACAGCAGTTTCAATGTGAAGAATCAGTGTCATGCATTTAATTCTTTTGTTAATGCCGGGGCTGGCGAATATTTTTTATCCAATTTCATTAATTGTTGCAGCAGTTCATTGATACTTTTCAAGCCGATCAACTTACTCCATTCAAACGGGCCATAAGGATAACCAGTACCCAACTTCATGGCGATATCTATTTCCGATTTCGTACTTACTCCATCACCTAATGCATAATAAGCTTCATTAATGATCATACTAATAATTCTTGGTGTAATAAAACCTGGTGTATCGGACACCCATGCCGCTTTTTTATCCAGTACTTTAAAAATACCGGTTGCCTTTTCTTTTAAATCATCCATGCAACTTGCTTCTATAACCGGCTTATCCAGGAAAGTTGACCAACCATTGAAGCGGATAAATTGTGTTCCAATATCTTTGATCGGAAAAGAAACATCATTGATCATCACGGGAGCCGATAAGGTCTTCAGCAACCCTACCCGGTTAGATTCAAACTCAAATAACATATCAATATAGACATCAGCTTTTATTTGCGTAAATTCTCCCGGTTCGCTTACTCTTGTCAGTTTGTGCAAATGGGTATCTATTGTCAATTCTTTCTTAACCGATTCTGATCCCAACATTACAATATGCATGTATCCATTTTTTGCAAAGAAAACGCATTAGCATAAATTCGTTTCATCATTTTCATTTATAACACGTATATCTTGGACAAAATTATTATCAACACACCCGACGCACCTGCACCTATAGGCCCTTATAACCAATCGGTGCTGGCCGGTAATTTACTTTTCATTTCCGGACAGATCTGCATACACGCTAAAACAGGTGAATTAATAAATGGCAACATAAAAGAGGAAACTACCCAGGTTATGAAAAATCTGCAGGTTATTCTTCATGAGGCAGGCATGCAATTTAACCGCGTGGTGAAAACAACTATTTTCCTTACTGATATGAAACAGTTTGCGGAAATAAATGAGGTTTATGGTTCATTTTTCAACGGGGATTTCCCGGCACGCGAAACGGTAGAAGTATCCGCATTACCCAAATTTGTGAATGTAGAGATCAGTATGATTGCCATGAAATAATGTTTATTATCAAGCCGGAATCCTAAGGCTACCGCCTGGTTCTTTTTTTATTATATTGTATAGGCAACTTTAATTCGGTATCCTTCATCCTACCTTTTTAATCTTTGCTTATGATACGCTCATTTTTAATCTTTTTTTCTTTTTTTACCGTTTCTGTTCTTTTTGCACAAGATGTTTTACCACCAGACAAGATTTATGGTGAGTTGTTTCATGATGTGCAATCGAGCCGCATTTTTAAAGACAGCAAAACCTTTGCAGATGCCATACCCAAAAAAGATCCAAAGGAAATTGTAAAAAGATATCTTGAAATAAAAGCCAACCCTGCAATCAGGTTCAGCCTGCAGTTATTTGTGGAGGAAAATTTTATTATTCCTAAAGAACATACGGCTCCTTCCATCTCAAAAGAAAAAGAAGTTATTAAACATATTGAGAATCTTTGGCCCATATTAACCCGTGAACCAGATAAGGAAATCGAGGGAAGCTCACTGTTACCCCTACCCGATAAATATATTGTTCCCGGCGGCCGCTTTCGTGAAATATATTACTGGGATTCTTATTTTACCATGCTGGGACTAAAAGAGAGTGGAAAGACGGAAATGATCACCAGCATGATCAATAATTTTGCGTACCTGCTTTCTACTTATGGCCATATCCCTAACGGAAACCGCAGTTATTACTTAAGCAGGAGCCAGCCGCCATTTCTTTCTTCCATGATAGAATTGCTGGCTGATATTAAAGGTGATTATATTTATGCCACATACCTGCCCCTGTTACTAAAAGAATATGATTACTGGATGGACCGCACCGACCCTACACAACATATCATAAAAATGCCTGACGGAAGTTTGTTGAACCGGTATTATGACCAGGCAGCCACTCCAAGACAGGAGTCCTATATTGAAGATATTCAAATAGCAGAAAAATCAAATCAACCCAAAGAAACCATTTACCGGAATCTCCGTTCTGCTGCGGAAAGTGGTTGGGATTTTAGTAGCCGATGGTTTGTGAATGGCAAAAATTTACACACCATACAAACCACGCAAATTGTTCCAGTTGATCTCAACAGCCTTTTATATCATTTAGAGAGAACGCTTGCATTTGCCAACAAAGTAAGCGGCAATATCATTCAACAACGATATTATAATCAACTTGCCGAACGCCGTCGTAAAGCGATCAACAAATATCTATGGTCCGCAGAAAAAAATTGGTACCTGGACTATGATCTTACTACGCAAAAAGTTTCACCCGAATTAACGGTGGCCGGGATGGCACCGTTCTTTTTCAGCCTGGCAGAACAATCAAAAATCAGTAAGGCTAAAATAACGCTGGAAAAAGATTTTATCAAACCAGGTGGAGTTGTTACTTCTTTAAGAAATTCAGGTGAGCAATGGGATGCACCGAATGGCTGGGCACCCTTACAGTGGATCACCATAGTTGGACTTGAAAATTATGGTGAATCGGCTATGGCAAAGTCCATTGCTGAACGCTGGGTAACCCTGAATAAAAATGTGTATAATGAAACCGGCAAACTAATGGAGAAATACAATGTAGTTGATCTGTCTGTAAAAGCCGGTGGCGGTGAATATCCAAACCAGGATGGATTTGGATGGACCAATGGTGTATTGCTGGCATTGATCAAAAAGTATGATTTTAAAAATTAAGAAATCCATTTCCAGCATTTGCAGTTTAAGATGAATGATTCATTCGATTCTTCTTACCATATATTTTATGTTTGCCGCCATCCATCTTCACAATTTTAGGAGTGAATCTGCCTATCACGTCAACCATTGAGCGCTGACTTTTCATCACTTCTTCAATATTCTTATAAGCAAAAGGCGCTTCATCTAATCCGCCTCCTAATAATTTTACACCATACTTTAATAATTCATCCTGTAAGGCTCTTTGTGTGATAGAATTTATAGCGGCCGTGCGACTCATTTTTCTCCCGGCCCCATGCGATGCTGAATTTAAAGAAGCATCCAGCCCTTTTCCTTTCACGATAAATCCATCGGCAGTCATGCTTCCAGGAATGATGCCCAGTACATCTTTACCGGCTGGTGTGGCACCTTTGCGATGTACGATCACTTCTTCACCTTCATACATTTCTTTCCATGCAAAATTATGGTGATTCTCCACCATCCTGATGGGTTGCCGACCTAATTGCTTTGCGATCTTTTCATGAATGATATGATGACATGCAGAAGCATAATCACCCGCCAGGTTCATGGCCAACCAATACTCTGCACCTTCTTCTTCATTTAAATCCAGCCAGGCAAGATTGGCAGCATCACCCGGCAACTTCCTTTTCAGCTTAGCAATTTTCGTGTAATAGTTGGCGATATTAGCACCTAAACCCCGTGAACCGGAATGAGAAAGCAAGCCGAGATAAGTTCCTGCATCAATACCTAACACTTCGTCTTTATGTTCAATTTGTACGATCCCAAATTCTACAAAATGATTTCCCGATCCGGAAGAACCTAATTGCTTAACGGCCCTATCCTGTAAACCTTTTAATAATGGCAATGCATCAAAGGCCGGATGATCCAACACCTCATGTCCACTGGGTTTAGTAAAACCTTCTCCACTTCCAAAAAGCGTTGCTTCGTTTAACTCGCGGGTAAAATATTTTTCTTTCTGTTTTAATTCCTGCGGATTGATATCATAAATACTCAGGCACATTCTGCAACCAATATCCACGCCTACCCCGTATGGAATAACAACATTTTTTGTCGCCAGCACACCACCTATCGGTAATCCATAACCGGAATGTGCATCAGGCATTAGTGCACCGGCCACAGAAACCGGTAAACGGGCAGCTGTATTCATTTGGTGCAAGGCGCCATCTTCAATATGGTCAACACCAAATACATTAAAAGAAATACCTTTTTCATTGATGTTGATGAATTCCCCGGAAGCCGGATCTACTTTAGGTACCAATGCTTTAGTGATATTTCCAAGGACTGCATCATCCGCATACTGATTAGGACTTTGCAGTATGGATTTAAGTATTTCTATTGCCTCAGCATGCGGTAGATGTTTAAAATGTTTTTCCATCACATTCATCGCCACACTGATTACCGGACCTTGGGGATAGCCGATCTTTCTTAATTCTTTTCCTGTAATTTTTAACCTGCTCATAATTATAAATACACCAGGCAAATTTCAAAATTTAAAAGTCAAAAATCAAAAGTCTTTGGAAAAATATTGATGATCAATGAAAAATGATTCTGCGTATTTGAACAAATTCTCAAATTTTCTGGTTTTAAACTTCCTGATGGATGGTTGAGAAATATTTTTTCATTTTACATTTCCTTCTCGTTTCAGGATAACATGATCAAAACAATTTCCCTTGTTGTCCGGGCCTTTGAAACCTTGAACAATCGAGGTCCATCCGTTCATCATTCAAACCATATTTCTGGGTGTATTTCCGGTATTGCTGTGAAATAAGATCTGCCACAGGTCCTTCGCCACGCATTCGCAAACCAAACCGGCTGTCATTTACTTTTCCATCATGACTTTCTTCAATAAGGTGCCATACTTTATCTGCACGGTCAGGAAAATTTTTATACAACCAATCATGAAACAACAATTTGATGGCCCCATTTAAGCGGATAAAAGTGTAGGCGGAAAAGCTTGCGCCCATTTCACTGGCCATTTTTAGAATGTTATGCATATCATGATCATTTAAACCGGGAATCATGGGACCCAGCATAACGCCCATGCGTACACCAGAATCACTCATTTCTTTTATCAGGCGCATCCTTTGCATGGACGTGGTGGTTCTGGGCTCCATCACTCTTCTCAGGTCTTCATCCAACGTGGTAATAGAAACAATAACAGAAACCAGGTTCTTTTTTGCCATCTCCATTAATAGATCTTTATCGCGCAGCATACCCGCATTTTTAGTGATCAGGCCAACCGGTTGATTAAATTCATTACAAACTTCGAGTAGCGTTCTTGTTAACCTGAATTTTTGTTCTGCCGGTTGATAACAATCGGTATTGCCACTTAAACCAATGGGCAAACATTCCCATTTGGGATTCATTAAAAATTTTCGCAACAACTGAGGCGCATTTTTTTTAACAATGATCTTTCTTTCAAAATCAAGCCCGGCACTATAACCCCAATACTCATGCGCATTACGGGCATAACAATAGATACAGCCATGTTCGCATCCCTGGTATGGGTTCATGCTGTACCACATCCCAACATCCGGACTGCTCACTTTATTTACAATGGATTTTGCATGGTCCTCCAGGTACTGGGTGGTTTCATTAGCAATTGTCCAGTCGTCAATGGCCTCCACATGCATAACCTGCCTTTCCTGTTTTAAAAAACGGTTGCCAGTATTAATCTGGGCACCCCGGCCTTTTAAATAACCAGGTTGCTCTTCATCTTTTATGGATTTTGATTTCATTAATTATAATTGGAGATGATACCATGGCACATTGATGATAACACCTGTTTATTGATTAATTTTAAAGATGTGTTTTCATTATTCACTTACAAAAGAAAGAACGGAAATTGCCCTTCAGTTACATGCCGAATGGGAGGATGATTATTTTCCTGTCTTTCATGCCAATGGATTTGATTTTCCAATGATGCCTGTGATTACCCAACAATCACCTGACACTATTCAGCTTTTTCAATGGGGATTGCTCCCACATTGGTTAAAGATGCGGGAAGAAGCTGAAAAATTCCGTACGCAAACTTTGAATGCACGATGTGAATCTGTCTTTGAAAAACCTTCTTTTCGTGGATCCATAGGTAATAATCGCTGCCTGGTCATTGCGGATGGATTCTTTGAATGGATGGATATTAAAAAGAAAAAATACCCGCATTACATTTATATGAAAGATCATTCCGTTTTCTGTTTTGCAGGTATCTATTCACGTTGGGTTGATAAAGAAACCGGTGAAATAATCAACACCTTTTCCATACTAACAACTACAGCCAACCCAATGCTTGAAAAGATCCACAACCTGAAAAAACGCATGCCAGTCATTATCCCTCCGGATAGCTATGAAAAATGGTTACAAAAAGATCTGCCGCAGGAAGAAATCAATAAATTCTTAACGCCTTACCCGGAAACTCTGATGGAAAATCATACGATCAGCAAAAGGATCACATCCCGCACAGATCCATCTAATCACCCTGAAACAATTGAACAATACACTTACAATGAGCTTTCTTCCTTGTTTTAAAATAATGCACCCTGTAAAGTATGCACCGGCAAATACTGTAACGCCATTCTCTCTAAAACCTGGTATTTCATTTCCCCTTTTCTTCTTTTTAATACTATAATATGATCCGCAATAAAACGACCGGTAAAATGTTTTGATGCATATTCTTTCAGTGCTTCTTTGAAAACTTCTTTTTGAATTCGGATGGAAACCGGTATACAGGGATCATCGATAAAATGTGGATTCTCTCCTCCACCTTTCATCAATCGCCTTGCTTCTTTAAACCCGTTGATTATATTTTTAACCTGGTTCTTATTAACCACATTGATAAATAATGAATGGGTAGGATAGTTACCAAATCCATTCAATTCAATTTTTATCGGTGGCAAACCCATACTGATCAGGCGAAGCTTATTCATCAGTCTTTCTTCCATCATTTCCAGTTGGGTAAAACGAGCCAGCGTAATTTGAGGGCGGCCCATTAAAGCAGTCTGCACACCATACCTTTCAAAAAATTCTTTCTTGACCCCACTGATCTTTTGACGAAGGTCTTCATGAGGTGATAGTACCAGCAGGTACTCATTAGGCCTGTATCCGGGCATGGATAATTCTGTATTCATAGCTTAAAAATTGAACTTAAAAAAATATAATTGCCTATTTATTTAGCATAAATTTACTAAATAATTTAGTATTGAAAAAATAATTTTATGGAACCAGAAATATGGTCTTCGGACTTTAAAGGAAATAAAGGATTTACCCAATGGGAAGTGCACTCTGCAAATGCCACAGGGTTTGGAGCAGCGGCAGATGATTATATGGATAAAGGCATAGACCTGAATGAGCAATTAATACAAAATAAAGCAGCAACTTTTTTTATGCGGATGAATAGCGAAGCCATGATTGGTGCAGGTATCCATGCGGGTGATATCCTGGTGATAGACCGGTCTTTACAAGCATTCAACGGGAAAGTTGTGGTAGCCTGCCTCAATGGAGAAATGATGGTTCGCCGGTTAGAAAAAAATTTCAACAAGATCAGGCTGGTTCCGGATACGGATAAACTGGCAACCATTGACGTAGACTTAAATGGTTGTGAATTTTTTATTTGGGGTGTGGTTACCTGGGTTATTCACCGGGTTAGATAAAATATGAAGTAATATGGTTGCCATTGTTGATTGTAATAGTTTTTACTGCAGTTGTGAAAGGCTTTTTCAGCCAAGGTTGCATAAACGCCCGGTTGTTGTTTTAAGTAATAATGACGGCTGCATTATTTCCAGAAGTGATGAAGCCCGTCAACTCGGCATTCCGATGGCGGGCCCATACTACATGGCCAAAGAGGTTATTGAAAAGCATGACGTTGCTGTTTTTTCATCCAATTATAATTTGTATGGAGACATCAGCCGCCGGGTAATGGAAACGTTAAAACAAATAGTAGGAGAAACTAACGTTGAAGTGTATTCGATAGATGAAAGTTTTCTTCACCTGGATGGATATTCACCCAAACAATTAGCTAAATCCGCCCGACAGATTAAAGAAACCGTAGAGCATTGGACCGGGATACCGGTATCGGTAGGCATTGCACCAACCAAGGTTCTTTCTAAAGTGGCTAATCGCCTGGCAAAAAAAGATCCCAAAAAATACAAAGGTGTTTTTGTTTTGGATAATCCACAAACGATCGATGATGCTTTAGCGCAGACAGCAGTAAAAGATATATGGGGCATTGGCCGGAGGTATGCCGAAAAGCTGGAGTCGCAGTTCAACCTGCATACCGCATTAGCATTAAAAAAAATGAATGAAACGTGGGCAGGAAAAAATCTTGGCGGCGTAGTGGGCTTACGTTTATGGAGAGAACTGAATGGCGAACCTTGTATTGAATTAAAAGACCAGTTGATTAAAAAGAAGATGATAGCATGCACCCGCATGTTTGGGCGGCCTGTAACCAGCGCATCGGAGATCCGGGAAGCGGTTGCGAGTTATGCCAGCAGAGCGGCGGAAAAACTCAGGCGACAATCCGGTGCGGCTAAAATGATGGAAGTCTTTTTGGTAAAAAATGATCATACTGATCTGTATACTTATAATCCCAGTACGGATGCTCTAAAATTTATATTGCCTGAAGCCACTTCTGCTACGCACCAATTAATCAACTATGCCTTATCGTTAGCCGACAAATTATTCAACCCCGGTTCCCGATACCTGAAAGCAGGGATCATTTTGAGCCAATTGGTACCGGATAAAGAAGTGCAGGGAAACTTATTCACCCAAAAAAACAAACCTTCTGTAAAACTGATGGAAGTGATGGATAATATTAATTGGGGTATTCATAAGGAAGCTGTTCATTTCGGGGCTACAGGACTTCACCAAAAATGGCAGATGAAACAGGAGCACCGGTCCCCCCGTTATTCTACTAAATGGGATGAATTAAAAACCGTGAAATAGTTTTTTCTCAGTAGGAATTTTTAGGATATTATTTTACAAAAAATGGCTTGGGATGTGCGTTTCAACTGAATAAATAAAGCGGCACACTTTAAGTTTGCCGCTTTTTCAAGAATTATTTATTAATTATTGGCTTATGGTATTTCCCTGCCCCGAACCTACCCGCTGACCTTCCTCCTCCAGGCCTGTTTTGCGCTGCCGCGCTGCTTTCACCTGGTTGCTTCCAAAACGATAAGTAAAGTTAGCTTTGAGCTGCTGGCTCTCCCAGCCTCCGCTAACATTAATCTTCTGACCTGCGAAATTACTCTCACCACTAAACTCCAAAGAATTGAAAATATCGCTAACACCTAATTTCAGGTTTCCTTTCCCTTTAAAAATATTTTTGGCAATTCCAGCATCCACACTCCACATACTTTTCATTTTAAAAGTTCCCTGCCAAATACTGGGAGAATTATACCACCCGCTCAATTCCGCGGTAAAGTCTTTCGCGAATTTCAAACTATGTTGCTGGAAAATATTAAATGCAAATGCATCCAGGTCTATGGTTCGTCCTGTTCCGAAGTCTGCTTTGTAATGTGAATAATTTGCGCTCAGATTACTGAATGCAGAATAACTTTTATACTGAAATGGATAGCTCACATTCAAGCTGACTACATCCTGGGTTGCCAGGTTTTTTTTCGTCATAAAACTTTTTGACGTTTCCGTAGTATCGATCAATTGCGTAAATACATCTTTTACATGGCTGTAATTCAATGTAGTTGTCAACTTGAATTTATAAGTATGCGTCAATGCAAAGCTATTTGTATACTGTGGTCGCAAATTGATATTTCCTTTTTGGAAAGAATACTCATCTAATTTAAATTCAAATGGATTCAGATCCTGGTAAGCAGGCCTGTCAATACGACGGCTATATCGCAAGCCCCACTGGTTCATGGGATTTTTATTAAAGGTGACAGCACCACTTGGAAAAAAATCCGTATAATCTCTTTTAAAATTTTCATTTAATAGCGAATATTTCTGTCCGTTCCATGTAAACCCATCGGAATTTCCTTCCAGTTGTGTGTTTTCCATCCGAACACCAAATTGAACCATAAATCCCTTGAATTGCCTGTTATAATTTACATATCCAGCATTAATGTTTTCCTTATAAATAAAACGATTACTCCGGCTACTGTCGTACATCCGGCTGCCACCATTTAATATATCATACCTGTTAAAATCATTATCAGCATTTACGAAAGATGTTTTTCCACCGAAACCCAATTTACCTTTCAGAAATTTTTGTTCATAATCTGCTTTAAGCGTATAAATATTTATATCTGTAGGAGCCACAAAATTATATACCCTGCTTAACAGGAAATTTCCATCTTTATCAAAATAATCATTGGGCTGCCATTGGTCATTTCGCAATAGATATTTTCCATAATCAGCATCTACATTCAATTCATGTTGAGAGGTATCAGCAAACCGGTAATTAAGATTAATATTGGAATTTTTTCTTTTAAATATGCTACTATTATGAGCTTCTAACGTACGATTCAGAATACCTGTTGGCATATAAAAAATGGGAGTATATGTATCGTTAGAATTTGATCCTTCAGAAAAATTGCCGTTAACCAATAAGCCGAGCGTATGCTTGCTACTGATAAAATAATCCATCCCGGTTTTAAAATTATGTCCCTCATAATCAGTGTTCATATTGGAATGAGAAAGAAACAGCGTATCCAATTGCTCCCGGGTAATATCCAAAAAGTTTTCCCTTCGCCCATTACTATAATTATAATTTGCAAAAACATTGATTCCCTTATTGCGGTGATTCAATGAAATGCCGCCATTATACTTGGGATATACGCCTATATTATAGCCGGCTGTAACAGAACCGTTGGTTCCAAAAGCTTTATTCTTTTTTAATCTTATATTAATGATGCCGGCATTACCTGCTGCATCATATTTTGCTGAAGGATTTGTAATAATTTCTATCGCTTCGATAGATGATGATTGAAGGGTTTTTAAGTATGCAGCCAGATCCTGACCAGATAAGGGGGTTGGCCTTCCATCAATATAAACCTGAACACCATTTTTTCCGCTCAGGCTAAGATTATCATCTTTATCCACTATTACACCGGGTGCTTTACGCAATAAATCGAGAGCATCCTGCCCAACAGCATTTATACTGCCTTCAACATTTAAAACTGTTTTATCAGCCAATACTTCTATCATTGGCTTTTTGGAACTAACCACAACTTCCGAAAGATTTGCATCATTTTTCTCTAAAACAAAATCAATATTTCGGTTTACATCGTCAATAACTTCCAGTGGTTTAGAAAACTGTTCAACATACCCGATATGCGAAATATGCAGGTAATAATTTCCATTTTGAACAGCAATAAATTCATATTTACCCAAATTATTTGTGGCATTTATTTTAACCAGTGAAGAATCCTGCACTTTATACAAGCTTACGGTTACGTTGGCCATGGGTTTGTCAAGTACATCTTTTACAATACCCGAGATTTGTTGGGATTGGGATGAGTAACTAATTATTATCAGAAAGAAGCCAAATAGAATTCTCATAAATTAAACGTTTGCTGGTTTAGATGACAAATGTATGACAATCCTTATGTGAGTTATAGTCACATTGCGATGAACGGGGCAAAAGATTGAATGAATGGTATCCGTGGTTTAATTTTTGGGAGGCTATCTATATCAACTATTAAAAATCAAAAACTTACAACTATGAAATTAGAAGGAAAGAATATAGCCATTCTTACTGAAAATGGTTTTGAAGAAGTGGAACTCACCAGTCCATTAAAAGAATTAAAAGAAGCTGGGGCAATAGTTCATATTGTTTCCCCGCAAAAGGAAAAAGTAAAAGCCTGGGATAAGGACCACTGGTCCATCGAATTACCTGTAGATGTTCAGATTGACGAAGCTAACCCGGAAGAATATGATGCCTTGCTTATACCCGGTGGCGTAATAAATCCAGATAAAATGCGAAATAATGAGGCCTGCGTAAAATTTGCGAAACATTTTCTACAGAACGGCAAACCTTTGGCAGCCATTTGTCATGGTCCTCAATTATTGATTGAAACAGGAATGCTTAAGGGCAGAAAAATGACTTCTTATCCATCTATCAAAACGGACCTGGTCAATGCCGGGGTTAAGTGGGAGGATAAGGAAGTAGTAGTTGACCAGGGAATGGTAACCAGCCGAAGTCCCAAAGACCTATCGGCATTCAATAAAAAAATGATTGAAGAATTTGGAGAAGGCGTACATGCAAAGAAAAAGGAATATTCAGCACCAGCACATTAAATTTTAAAAAAAAAACCATCTTATGATGGTTTTTTTTGACTTCATTTTTGAAATTAGTTGTTTTAAGCATGAAGGGGAATAATTACTTTAATCTTATTTTTACCTCCCGGTATAAATTGAATTTGGTAAAGTTGGATATTGAATGAAATCCCCATTATGTTGATACACTATGGATAAAAAAGCATTATACTCCTTCCTGGTTTCTTTCATCTTAATGGTAGCTGTCATTATTATTAACAGGCAAAGCTTTAATAAAATGCGGGAATATACCGGTTGGGTAAATCATGGCCGCGTTGTTATGGCACGATTTGAAAAACTTTCTAATCATTTTAAAAGTGCCCAGATCTATTCAGAGAATTATTCCAATAAAAAAACGAAGGAGTTTTATGATTTTTATAAGGCAGAAGCTGATAGTGTTAAAAATGAAATTGCCGGCTTGCAGTGGATTGTAGCCATTGACCCTCAACAAAAAAGAAGAATGGATACGGTAGGAAAACAAATTTCCAATATCATGCCTTTGCTGATGAAATACAATATCGTGGAAATTATCCAGGACGATATGAATGCCAACCTGGATAAAATTATTGGAATTCAGACCCTTATTAATGAAGGCATCCAATATGAAAGAACATTACTTGATAAACGTGCTGCAGACCTTGAAAAATCCACGAACCTCACCAGGGTCTTCACGCTTTTATTCAGCATAATAGCCTTACTTATTGTCATCATTACTTTTGTAACCATTGTATTCATTAACAGGAAACGCCAATGGTTACAAGGTTTTCTGGAGTCTATTTTAAATACTACGCCAAATGGAGTTATGACATTCAAGGCGATCCGGGAAAACGGGCGGATTATAAATTTTGAAATTGAGTATGCTAACAAGGCCATTGAAAGACTTTTGAATCAAAAGCTCCCGGATATAATTGGAATGAAGCTTAATGAATTTCCGCCAGCCATGCAACAAAAAGGCTTATTGCAAAGGATATCATCCGTGGTAGAAGGAAAAAGAAAAGATGCTATTGAAATGCAGTTTAAAGCCGGTAACAGGCACAGATGGTTTTATATCATGTTTGCTAAAATGGAAGATGGAATTACAGCTACTTTTCATGACATAACGGTTATAAAAAATTACGAAGAAGAATTAAAAGAAAATATTCGCAAACTGGAACATTCAAATGCAGAACTGGAACAATATGCTTATGCAGCCAGTCATGACCTGCAGGAGCCCCTTCGGAAAATCCGTATGTACGTAAGCAGGTTGCACGAAAGAATAAAAGATAAACTGGATGACAAAAGCCATCATGATTTTGACCGGATATTAAATTCTGCTGAAAGAATGTCATTATTGATAAGAGATATCCTAAGTTTTTCCGGCTTAAATCGTGATTCTGGTTTTCAAAAAACCGATCTCAATAAGATATTGCAAAACGTAATAGATGACCAGGAAGTTTTAATACAACAAAAGAAAGCCTTGATACATGCAGATGAATTACCTGAGATAATTGCTATTCCATTGCAAATGAACCAGCTTTTCTATAATTTATTAAATAATGCATTGAAATTTGCAAGGGAAGATCAACCCCTGGAATTTAAAATCAGTAGTGCTTTTTTATCACCAGCAGATATACGTAAATACAAAAATTTATCAGTAGGAAGAGATTATATCAAACTCGAATTTTCAGATAACGGTGTAGGTTTTGATGAAAGTTTTTCTGAACACATATTTGGCTTATTCAAACGCCTGGGTAACCAGGAAAGTATTCATGGTTCCGGAATTGGTCTTGCCCTTTGCAGAAAAGTAGTGGAGAACCACCAGGGAATTATTTTTGCCAATGCAAAGGAAAATGATGGAGCTACTTTTTTCATCATATTGCCTGTTAAACATGATGTAGAAGAAAATTCAATCCCAAAAACTTCAGCCACTTTACAACAACCAGCATTAAAAAAATAAATCGGGATTTTATAAAGATTGATTTAAATTGAATAGCATCCCAGCCTTTAATGCCGCCCTAATTGAACATTATAAATTGTACCCCGGCGGAAACAGCATTTTTAATTTATTTAAAAAAACAATCATGAAAAAAATCTTTTTTCCTGCTATTTTATTAGTTCTATTGGCTTGTAATGAAACCGAATCCGATGATAATTTGGGTGCTGTTAAATCGATTGGGGATACATCCACCACAAATGCAGATAATCTTGATTATCCATATTCAAAAACTTCGACCGCCAATTATGAATTGGGAGATCCGGCACAGGTACAAATGGTTTTAAACAGCTTAAAGGCTTATGAAACAAATAATTTAGATGCCCTTGTAAATAATTTTGGTGATACCGTAGAATTAAATTTTGATAATTACCATGCAAAAGTTAGCCGGGACAGCGCAAAGGCAATTTTAACTCAAAACCGGGGACAATATGACTCGTTCAGAATAAATATGCACGATTGGGAAACAGTTAAATCAACCAACACAGATGATGAATACGTTTCATTATGGTATACTGAAATTTATAAAGAAAAAGGGGGAAAGCTGGATTCTGTTAATGTAATGGACGATGTAAAAATAAAAAATGGAAAAATTATAGAAATCAGTGGTTATATCAGGCGATTCCCAACAAAAAAATAACCGTTAAAAAATAATTTTTGCAACCATGCAGATGAAATCTTCCCATTTCCTTATTATCTTCACTTTTCACCAAAGAAAAGGAGGTATTCATGTCTACAGATCATTCATGGAAACCTTCGGTTAGTATCGCCTAACCGGGTTACCCCATCAAAATATCTGCGACGGTAAAACCGTCAAAAGCCACTGAATGTTCAGTGGTTTTTTTATTTTATGGGTGAATGCAGGGAATAGAAGTTGACTAATCGTTGAATTCTTTATAGAAGAGCGGGAAGTCTTTAAAAAAAATTAGGCCCTCCCGTGGAAACGGGACGGCCTCTAACGATTGCTTGCCATATGAAAAATGTAAAAAATCTTTGTTCTTAGCTTTTCGCAACTTACATTTGAGCAGCCTCTAACGATTTCTTGCACTAACGATTGCTGCTGTATGATGTTCTTTGCTTGCATAAAAGTAACACAGGTTTTATTTATCAGCTAATCAAATTCATTCGGATTTCATTATGTTAAACCCATTGATAGTTTAGCTAAACTCTTTGCAGGCATAGGTTTTAGCAAAATTTTTTTATCATGTCCAACCGTTTTTCTGATGCTCTTTTTCAATTAATCCATTCCCTGCACAAAGCGGAAAAAAGGAATTTTAAACTCTATATCAAACGTAATTCCTCAAACCAGGACCTGAAAATCATTCAATTATTTGATGCGCTTGATCGCCAAAATGAATATGATGAAAAGGTATTGCTTAAAAAACTTTCATCTACCAAAACCCAGCTTGCCAATTTAAAGACGCACCTCTATAAAGAAATTTTGGCCAGCCTGCGCCTGATCAAAATCACCGAAAGTATCGACCTGCAATTACATGAGCAGTTGGATTATGCCCGCATACTTTACAATAAAGGCCTTTACCTGCAAAGTCTTAAACTGTTGGATAAAGCCAAGGAAATTGCTACTGCATATAACCAGGACAGTTTCCTGATCCAGGTAGTATCGCTGGAAAAAAAAATTGAAACATTGCACATAACGCGAAGTATGAAAGACCGTAATGAACAACTTACGGCTGAGGCTAACGAGATCAATGAAAGGCGCACCCAAATTACCCGGCTTTCAAACCTGGCTTTGAAAATGTATAGCTGGTACGTTAAAAATGGCCATGCCCGGAATATAGAAGACGAAAAAAGAGTGCAGGAATATTTTGATAACAACCTGCCTGAAGGTGCCCGGGATTTTACCGGGTTCTACGAAAGACTTTACCTCTGTCAAAGCATTTGCTGGTTCAATTTCATTCGCCAAGATTTTCTAATGTACTATCGTTATGCGCAAAAATGGATGCAGTTGTTCAGGGAAAATGAACAGATGATCAATGTAGAACCAGGTCACTATATAAAAGGAATGCACAACTCATTGAATGCTCATTTTGTATTGCGCAATTACAGGCAATTTAATTTGGTATTAAAACAGTTTGAAAAATATGCCGGAAGTCATACGGCGATGTATTATGAGAATTTCAAAGTACAAACCTTTATTTACCTGCATACAGCCATGATCAACCAGCATTTTATGCATGGCAGTTTTAAGGAAGGTTTAAAGTTGATTCCTTATATAGAAGAAAAATTAAAGGAGTATGAACTTTACCTGGATAATCACCGGGTACTTGTTTTTAATTATAAAATTGCCACTTTATATTTTGGATCAGGAGACTATGACACTTGTATAGATTACCTGAACCGCATTATCCATAATAATGTTGACTTACGTTACGACATTCAATGTTATGCAAGGCTTCTGCATTTAATGTCGCATTACGAATTAGATAATTTTGACATTATAGAATCGCTGATTAAATCAGTGAACCGGTTTATGAAAAAGATGGAAACGCTTACAAAAATGGATGAAGAGTTATTTAAATTTCTACGGAGTTCAACAAATATTCCACGCCAAAAGCGAAAAGAAAGATTACAGGTTTTTTTACAGAAAATTATACAGTTGCAAAAAATTCGTTTCGAAACCAGGGCCTTTGCTTACCTGGATATTCTTTCATGGGTTGAAAGCAAAGTTTATGAAAAACCCATGAGCCAGATCATTCATGAAAAATATATGCAAAGTCATAGGAGGTTGAAATAATGAACATTTCGATAACAGGCATTTCTTAATATGGCTTCACGCAAATCCTTCTAAGATTTGGTCATATAAACCTTACAACCAGTTTATTTACAAAATAAAAAAGTTGTCATAACGTTAATTCCCTTATTATACGATAGATAACTTATGAGAAACATTTTTATCACTGGCTTTTTATTTTTGCTGACACCTTCAGCATCTTCACAGAATTTTCATTTTGCCGCACGGTTTGGAATGGCAAACTACCAGGGCGATCTTAAAAAAAATTCGATCTCTTTATCTCAACCCGGGTTGATGGGTTCTATTGGGGCACGGTATGATCTGACCGAACGGATTACAGCCAGGAGCTATTTAAGCTTTGGCAGATTGCGTGCTGATGATAAAAAAGGCACTGATGCCATGAAGCAACGCAACCTGAATTTTAAATCCAATCTCTGGGAATTCGAACTCAGCGCCCAATACAGTATTTTCAGTTTAAATGAAAGATGGTGGTCACCATATGTATTTGCCGGCTTAGGTTTTTATCATTTTAAACCATACACTGAAGTAGAAGGAGAAGATAAAACTTTCCTGAAACCGCTAAGTACAGAAGGCCAGGAATTTTTGGCTGATGTGAAAGAATACAAATTAACACAGTTTGCAGTACCCGTTGGTGTGGGTGCACAATATGCACTCAATGAAGATATGCGGATCGGGCTTGAATTAGGTTATCGCAAAATATTTACTGATTACCTGGACGATGTAAGTACAAATTATGCAGATCAAAATGCATTACTAAATGCCCGCGGTCAAACAGCTGTTGATTTTGCATGGCGTGGCGATGAGGTAGGCGCTGGTCCCTACCCTGCCGCTGGTACCAGCCGCGGTAATCCGGGCAATAATGATGGCTATCTATTTATTTCACTCACTTACACGGTACGTTTTTACCTTGATAAATACAAAGAGATAGCAGGCATTCCCTTAGGCAGCAGCAAAAGCAAAAAAGTCGGTTGTCCTTCTACCCGATATTAAAAACTAGAATAAATGCTTTCTATGATTGGTGATTATTCATTGAGTTTTTACAGATTTTTATTCCTTGCAATCAATTTAACAGCTTACCAACTTCATTCTTAGCAGCCCTTCGGATCAAATGATTATCATAACTGCAAATAATAATTTTATGTACTTTCAACCGCTATGATCACTCCTCAAATTCCTGAACTGGAAATACTTACTTTTTTTGAAAAGACCCCTGCATTAGTTTGTATTGTAGGTAAGGACGGCTATTTCAGAAAAATTAATGATGCTGTTTGTAAAAAACTGGGTTTCACTGAAGAGGAATTATTATCGCGGCCCGTTTCAACTTTTATATTTCCGGATGACAGGGAATTAACCGGCCGAGAAAGGGATAGACTATTAAATGGTGAAGCTTTATTGAATTTTCAAAACAGGTATGTTACAAAAGACGGTGACTACGTTTGGCTCACCTGGAATTCTATTTATTTTTCGGATAAAGAACTTGTTTTTGCCATAGCAAAAGATATCACTGAAATCAAGCTGGTTGAAATTGAAATTGAAGAAAAATATAAAAAGTTTAAAGGATTAGCCTCCCATTTCAAAACCAGCATTGAAGTAGATAGAAAATATCTCGCCGTTGAATTACACGAGGAACTGGCACAGTTAGCTTCTGTTGTAAAAATGGATATTGAAGGAATAAAATTAAAGGAAACTGGATTGTCAGGTGATTCAGCGAAAAGAATTGATCATGCTTTAACAGTAACCACATTACTTCTTGATACCATTCGAAGAATTTCATTTTCCATCAGTCCAAATATGATAGAAGATATAGGGCTAACAGAAACTTTAAAGTGGCATTGTAATGAGTTTGCATTTTTAACCGGTATACCCTGTGAGTTTGAAGGGTTTATCAATGAAAATCATTTAACTCAGGAAATTAAATTAGATTTTTTTAGAGTTTGCCAGGAATCATTAAGTAATGTAATGTATCATGCAGAAGCAAAAACCGCTAAAGTGAGTCTTGAAGAATCTGATAAAGACATTTCTCTTACCATTTTAGATGACGGTAAAGGATTTGAAATTAACCAGGTAAAACAAACCCCCGGTATTACAAGCATGCGGAAAAGAACAACGTTAATAAACGGCCATTTAAATATAGATAGTGCTCCAGGAAAAGGAACAAGGGTCTTTTTCTCGATGAATAAAATTTAAGATTGCAATTTTTACATTCAATTATTCATTTATAGTTTTAGTGATTACTGAAGAGTTTTAACAAACAGTTAATGCATCTTATTTGAATTTTAGTCGGTAAAACTGACAACATTATTTCTCCAAAGTCAGTGAAAAAACGGACCAATGGGGAGAAAAAGAAAATGAAAAGTATAGCAGTAGAGAATTCAGGTTTCAATCATTGATCCCAGCTTTTAATCTGAAAAGTTGCCTGAAAAAAAGGCAACTTTTTTTATTTTATACATTACATACAGTGAGGATCTTTTATAATTGATGCATCAAATTCATTGAATTAAGAATAGTTAAAAGCCTATCTCAAATGCGGTAAAGCCAGTTTTAAAGCCTACCTTACAGGTATGAGAAAAGAAAAAGTGGTGCACTTTGTTTGTTTTGACACAATACTTGGCAGAGAACCTTTTTTAGCGCAGTGGGAACAATATACCAGGTCCGTGAACAGCGACCAGGATGTTACTATGCAGCAATCAGAAAAAAATGGCGGGTTCAGGTATATAGCACAACACCGGTGTACAGCAGGTGAACTACAATTTCTTTTTACTAAAAACCGGAGATCATCCAGGACTCCAGAAGTGGAAATTAAATTAAAACAGGCGGGGGGTTATTCTTTTTTACAGGAAGAAAAATTGAATAATATACAGCCTGATGAAAAAAAAATATTTGCTTTCATATCAGATCCGCGAACTGACCTGGGTATTTTCAAACAACTTACCGAACACAGCAAACTAAATATTTACGAAGCATATTACGAGAACTGCCAATACGCTTACATTCTGGAGTATTTTGTAAAGAAAAAAAATGCTGCGGAACTCCTGGATCAATTAAAACTGCATAATGCAGAAGATATTGGTCTATTCCAGGAATGCAAATTACATGCAATAGCAAAAGTTTAATTCTTTACGCCGAAAGACCAATTCTTCTACTATTTACCATAAGAACTTTATGTTCATGAAATTTTAAACTTTTATCCAAAATTTCAAAAGGTTATCCATTTCTGAACCTACTTCATAATAACTTGATGGAATTTCATATTCCGTACTATGAAAAGTAGCTAACCTGGTTCCGGCTGGCTTTTGTTCCAGCTGTCTGAATAAATGAATATTATATTTATTGAACAACTGCGCCGAATATTCAACGCTTTCATCTATTTTAAAGGTGCCTATAAGGTTTTCGTAGAATGCATTGTAAAAATAGAAATGCTCATAGTCAGTAAAATCCAATTGTGTAAAGTTTTCGTGAATAAACGCAACATTCTCCAGGTTCAGTAACAGCCTGGCATTTTCAGCATAGTTAATGAGACTTTGTCTTTGTTCTACACCAAAAAAATTTGCATGGGGTTTATAATAACCTGCAGAAAGACAAAATTTTCCCACACCACTGCCTATATCTAATATTCTCGCATCATTTTCAGCTGCCAAAAAATTAGCCGCTTTCCTGGCTACAGATAATGGTGTCCAGTGCTTACCGGATAATAATTGAATAGATGTCGGGTATAGCTGGTTAAAATTAAAATCCGTATCAAACCATTTTTCTATTTGTTTTCCTTTTTCCAGCCAGCCCCCATTTTCAAATGTAATCAATGAATAAATCTCTTACAACCTATGATGACACCATATATATATTATGAAGATCAACATAAATATGTACAAAGATATTGAGGAAACAGCTGATTTATCCCTGGCAATGCCGTCAAAAGAAAATATAATCAGTTCATTATGCGGTAAATTTGTGCTGGTATGCTAATCAATAGTATTTTTTAATAGGCAAATGACTTACTATAAGAACCAATAGTATATATCTGTTATAACGGAACGTGATCTATAATAATGAAAGAATTACCTGATTTCAGTAACCCCCTTTGGTTTTTAATGGCTATCGCAATTGTGTTTTCGGTTGTCATTGGCCGTTATTTTCTGATTGCCGGATTGTTTTACCTGGTTTTTTATATTTGGTTTGCCAAACAATGGCAATCTAGAAAAATTAATGAGAGAGATTATAAACCAGGTCAATTCAGATCGGAAGTAAAGTGGAGCATGCTAACGGCTTTCATCTTTGCATTATCTGGGGCTGTTACACTGGTTTTATGGCAAAAAGGCTTCACTAAAGTTTATACAGATATTGGAGAATATTCCTTGTGGTGGATTCCAGTAAGCCTGGTTATTGCAATGGTTTTACACGAAACATATTATTACTGGTTACACCGGTGGATGCATCATCCAACAATTTTTCGCATTGTTCATCGGGTTCATCACGAGAGTAATATCACATCGCCATGGACAGCATTTTCATTTCATCCCCTGGAAGGAATATTTCAGGCTGTTTTTCTTCCATTATTGTTATTGATTTTTCCCATGCATTTATATGTGTTGATTTTCCAACTAACGATCATGACCTTCAGCAGTGTTATTAATCACCTTGACATTGAAATATATCCAAAAAAATTTCATAAACATTTTTTGGGTAAATGGTTAATCGGAGCTACTCATCATTCGCTTCATCACAGGCAATTCAAATATAATTATGGGCTATATTTTACCTTTTGGGATAAATGGGGAAAAACAGAAAGTCCTGCTTATGAAAATTTATTTGTAAAGAAAACAGAAAAATCGAAGCATTGAAAATTAAAAAAATTCAATGACTTATCTGGTATTTAAACACTACCCAGCCATTCCGCGGTTAGATGAAACACTCTCTATCCAGGAACGGATATCTTCTTGGCTTTTCCCTAATTTAATTTGAAGCCGTGAAAGCAATTCATCTTCATTACCTGGACTATAATCCAGGTCATCGTCAGTTAGTTCCACTTCTGCTTCCTTAAGCAATTCTTTTACATCTTCCCACGGAGCGTGAAGATTAAGGGAGGACATATGCTAAGATTAAGTTTAAAAAAAGGTTCTATTTACTTTGTATTCAAAAAACACACCGACACAGTGTTATAATAATCAGCGCGATAAATCGCCTGGGGTTTTGCGGACATTTAATAACCGATATCAGGTACTTTTTATATAATGTTCCATATTCTCAATTATAAATTGCTGCTCTTCTATCATAAATTTTACAACATCACCTATAGAAATAATACCTATTAGCTGGTCATTTTCAATTACAGGCAAATGCCGGGTAAATTTACTGGTCATAAGTTCCATACAGTCTTCAATCCGGTTGCCTGGTCCCACAGTAATAGCATCCTCCGTCATAATATCTCCAATACTGGTTTCTTTTGATGATTTTCCTTTTAATACTACTTTTCGGGCATAATCCCTTTCACTGAAAATGCCGATCAATTTCCCATTGTCGATCACTGGCAATGCGCTAACATTTTTTTCTACCATTATTTCAAGGGCATTATAAACAGGAATGTCTGGGGTAATGGAAAAAATGGTATAACCCTTTGATTTTAAAATGCTATTTACGGTTCCCATATCTAATGATTTGAAGTGAATGAAGTAATTTTCTGGTTCCGGCGTATGTATTTTAAATATACGATTTTAATAACTGATTTTAAGTGTCGTTTTTGTTGTATCCAAAAAATAAATGAGATATATAATCACACTATTCTCTATTTGAAAAATGTTTTTATCGCTTTTTAAAGCTGGCTGGTTTTAAAAATCCTTAAGTTTAATGATAATATATATTTCTATATTAGAGTTATTCAATCAATTTAAGGCATGCCGAAACATATAAAAATCAGAAAGGGGTTGAATATCAATCTGGCTGGTGAAGCAGAAAAAGTTGTTTCAGATTTTGCGCTACCAGAAACATTTGCCATTAAACCGCCTGATTTTATTGGCGTTACCCCAAAATTATTAGTTAAGCAAGGCGATGAAGTAGAGGCCGGCACACCTATATTTTATGATAAAAACAATGAAGGCGTAAAATTTTGTTCACCCGTTAGTGGTGAGGTTATCGAAGTTATGCGCGGTGACAAAAGAAAGATCCTGGAGATTAAAATACTGGCCGATAAAGAAATTATTTACATGCCATTTGAAAAGGCGGATTTACAAAATCAAGACCGTGATGATGTAATGAATACCCTCCTGAACAGCGGCGCATGGCCATTTATCCGCCAAAGGCCTTACGGCATTATTGCAAACCCCGATCAAATTCCTAAAGCAATTTTTATTTCAGCTTTTGATACCAGCCCTTTGGCACCTGATTACGATTTTATTATGCAGGGGCAGGATATGGATTTCCAAACAGGCATTGATGCACTTCAAAAACTAACAGATGGAAAAATTTACCTCAATCTGAATGGCGCTAAAGAACAGGCACCTGTTTTTACAAAAGCTAAAGGAGTTGATATTAATTATTTTTCAGGACCGCACCCTGCAGGTAATGCAGGTGTACATATTCATCACCTTAATCCGGTAAATAAAGGAGAAACAGTATGGTGCATCAATCCGCAGGATGTATTGATCATAGGCCGGTTATTTAATCATGGAAAATTTGATGCTTCCCGTATGGTTGCACTCACCGGTTCGCATATTACATCACCCCAATACTATAAAACACTTGTGGGAAGTGCGGTTTCTCACATCATTGAAGATGGTGGTATAAAAGATGGTATAAACCGGATAATCAGTGGTAATGTTTTAAGTGGCCATCAAATTGAACAAACAGGCTACATGAACTTTTTTGATGACCAACTCACTATAATACCCGAAGGAAATGAGCCTGAATTCATGGGTTGGCTTGCACCGGGATTAAAAAAATTCAGTGCATCCAGAACGTTTTTTTCCTGGATCACTCCTACAAAAAAATATTTTGTCGACACCAATTTACATGGCGAGGAGCGGCCGTTTGTAGTATCCGGAGAATACGAAAAAGTTTTTCCTATGGATATTTATCCAGTGCAACTCTTAAAAGCAATAATGATAGAGGACCTGGAATTAATGGAAAATTTAGGCATTTATGAAGTAGTTGAAGAAGACTTTGCCCTTTGTGAATTCATCTGCACTTCCAAAATTCCATCACAAAGTATTATACGTCATGGTCTTGAATTGGCACGTAAAGAATTTAGTTAACCATAACTGGTATACTGGTTTACTTAAATTAAATTATTCATAATGATACCTGCTTTTGTATTTCATGGCATCCCGGTTGCAGCCTGACCTGCAAATATGCGGGTCGCAATCACTTCATCATTTTTATCAAATAGCAACCATTTTTTCAGTAGCATTTTTATTTATTAATTCGTTAATTTTAAAAAGCACGGTTTTCTTTTATCAGCATGGATGTTTTTCGCAGTATGGCACCTTAAACTAACAGCAGGTATTCATCGGACATTAATCATAATAATTCGTTTCAGTGAAGCCAATCAGAAAAATAGTAGATAAAGTAAAACCCAACTTTGAAAAAGGTGGTAAGCTGGAAAAATTCTATCCCGCCTTCAATGCTTTCGAAACATTCTTGTTTGTTCCCGAACATACCACTCCTTCGCAGGGAGCACATATACGAGATGCCATCGATTTAAAACGTACCATGATCCTGGTAGTAATTTCCATGGTTCCTTGTCTTCTATTTGGAATGTGGAATATTGGCTACCAGCATTACCTTGCGCTGGGTATTAGCGATGCAACATTTATGCAGCAAGTTGGCTTTGGCGCTATTAAAGTATTGCCCATTGTAATTGTTTCATATGTAACCGGACTCACGGTTGAATTTATTTTTGCCATCATCAGAAAGCATGTAATAAATGAAGGTTTTTTGGTAACAGGTATGTTGATACCTCTTGTTATGCCAGTTGACGTGCCTTTATGGATGGTAAGTGTATCAACCATTTTTGCTGTCATTATAGGTAAAGAAGTTTTCGGTGGCACCGGAATGAATATTTTGAACCCTGCATTAACAGCAAGAGCTTTTCTCTTCTTTGCATACCCTACTAAAATGTCTGGTAACGAAGTTTGGATCAACACTAGTTTAAAAGAAGGACAACAAGTAGTCGACGGTTTTAGCGGTGCTACTCCATTGGGAAATGCAGCCGCGGATCTTAAAGAAAATATTCCCGGTGTTTGGGAATCATTTGTTGGATTTATTCCCGGCTCCATTGGTGAAACATCAACGCTGGCTTGTTTAATTGGAGCAGCCATACTATTATTTACGGGTATTGGAAGCTGGCGAATCATGTTATCAGTATTTATCGGTGGTTATCTGATGGCAATTGTTTTAAACTTATTTGGATTAAATACACTGATGCAACTTTCGCCAGTACACCATTTAGTATTGGGAGGCTTTGCTTTTGGCGCCGTATTTATGGCAACCGATCCGGTTACTGCTTCACATACTAACACAGGCAAATACATCTATGGTTTTTTAATTGGTTTGTTTGCCATTTTGATAAGGGTTTTTAACCCGGCATATCCTGAAGGTATGATGCTGGCTATTTTATTTATGAATATAATGGCTCCGCTGATTGATCATTATGTGGTACAGGCTAACATAAACCGCAGACTTAAAAGAATAAGAATACATGATAAATAAAAACAGCAATAAATTCACGATGATTTTTGCTTCCGTAATGGTGGTGGTAGTAGCTGTTCTATTAGCTTCAGCGGCCATACAATTAGGTCCTTTGCAACAACAGAATGCCAGAATTGAAAAAATGCAAAATATATTAACCAGCATCGGTATTGATAGTGATGTAAAGCAAGCTGAAAAATTGTTTAATCAGTATATACAGGAACAAATTGTTTTAAATGTACAGGGTGAACAGGTTAAAAATGATGTAAATGCCTTTGATATAGATTTAAAAAAAGAACAGGATAAATTGAAAACAGGTCGTGCCAATGAGCAATTATTCCCCTTATTCATTTTTAAAAAAGAAGAAAACTTGTATTATATTATTCCGGTTAGGGGTAAAGGTTTGTGGGGGCCTATCTGGGGTTATCTGGCTTTGGAAGGTGATATGAATACAGTATTTGGTGCCAGCTTCGGACATAAAAGTGAAACACCCGGACTAGGTGCCGAAATTTCAACCGCGGAATTCCAGGAACAGTTTAATGGGAAAACGATATTCGACGAATCAGGTAATTTTACATCAGTAAGAGTTATTAAAGGAGGAGCCCCCCCGGGGGATACGCACGGCGTAGATGCTATTTCAGGAGGTACTATTACAAGTAACGGCGTTTCAGAAATGCTGAGCAGAACCCTGGAAAACTATATTCCATTTTTCAAATCACAAAATATTTCGGGTTCAGATACCGCGGTTAGTATAGGGCAGTCAACGAATTAAATGGCATTGATTAAAATAAAAAAATCAGGTAGAAAAGGAAAGGTAAGTATTGAAACTATTCCACATTTTTAAAAATTCTATTGCATGAGTACCGAAACAGTAAAAGCACCTGTAAAAGTTAAAGTTTCCGGTGAACGTTTATTTTCTCCTAAAAATAAAAAGCTGGTTACTGATCCTTTAAATGACAGTAACCCGATTACTGTGCAGGTGTTGGGTATTTGCTCGGCACTGGCTGTTACAACTAAAATGGAACCCTCCATTGTAATGGCAATGGCAGTTGTTGTCGTTTGTGCATTTTCAAACCTGGTCATTTCAATAATACGTAACATAATTCCCAACAGGATAAGGATTATAGTACAATTAACTGTAGTTGCTTCTTTGGTTATTCTGGTTGACCAGGTTTTGAAGGCCTATGTATATGATGTAAGTAAACAACTCTCGGTTTTTGTAGGATTAATTATAACAAATTGTATCATCATGGGCAGGCTCGAAGCATTTGCAATGGGCAATAAACCATGGCCTGCATTTCTCGATGGTGTAGGTAATGGCATTGGATATGGGCTTATCCTCGTATTGGTTTCTGCGGTCAGGGAATTATTGGGTTCAGGTGAATTAATGGGATTTCGTATTGTTCCCGATTCTTTTTATAAGCTGGGATATTTTAATAATGGCCTGGCCATATTACCACCAATGGCATTGATTGTTGTAGGTGTCTTCATTTGGATTCAGCGAACTAAAAACCCGAAATTGGTTGAGAATAACTGATTAAAACTTAATTATGGAACATGTAAATATTTTCATCAAAGCAGTATTCATTGAGAACATGATTTTCGCTTATTTCCTCGGTATGTGTTCTTATTTGGCCATTTCCAAAACGGTAAAAAGTGCCGTAGGCCTTGGCTTTGCAGTCATTTTTGTATTAGGCGTATCTGTTCCGGTTTGTTACTTGCTGGAAAACTATCTATTAAAAGCAGGGGCAATGGCATGGATTTCTCCAGGCCTGGCTACAGTAGATTTAAGTTTTTTAAGTTTCATCATGTTCATTGCAACTATTGCATCGATTGTGCAGTTAGTGGAAATGGTGATTGAAAAATTTGTACCGGCACTTTATACATCACTTGGAATCTTTTTGCCGCTTATTGCAGTTAACTGCTCCATTTTGGGAGGTGCCCTATTTATGCAGGAAAGAGAATATAGTACTATTGGGCAGGCTTCTGTATTTGGTTTCGGATCTGGTGTGGGATGGTTCCTGGCTATTGTTGCCATCGCAGCCATCCGGGAAAAGATCCGTTATTCCAATGTACCAGCGCCACTACGCGGATTGGGTATCACCTTTATCATAACCGGTTTAATGGGTATTGCATTTATGAGTTTTATGGGCGTCACTATTTGATTTGGTAATTTCTTAAAACAGGATTGCATATTATGATCATTTTATCCATAGAAATAACAACAATCATTGCCAGCATTATTGTTTTCCTTGTTTTTAATTTGTTGTTGGTAAATATGATTTTGATTGCCAAAGCTAAACTGACCCCTTCGGGACTTGTAAAAATAAATATTAACGGAAAAGAAGAAATTGAAACAGAAGCGGGATCCACATTGCTTACAACACTGTCTAATCAAAAAATATTTTTGCCTTCCGCCTGTGGCGGCGGAGGCACTTGCGCCATGTGCAAATGCCAGGTATTAAGTGGCGGCGGCGAAATACTGACTACTGAAAAACCCTATTTCACCAGGAAAGAGCAACAAAACAATTGGCGGCTGGGCTGCCAGGTTAAGGTAAAGCAGGATATGAAAATCGCTATTCCCGAAGAGATCTTTGGAATAAAAAAATGGGAATGCGAAGTTATATCAAATGATAATGTTGCCACCTATATTAAGGAACTGGTTGTAAAATTACCAGAAGGTGAATTTCTGCAATTTGAATCCGGTTCATACATACAATTAGATACGCCAGTCTGCGAAATTGATTTTAAAAATGAACTTTATAATATTGATCAGCGTTTTAACGAAGACTATGATAAATTTAAAATCTGGGATTTAAAAATGGTAAATCCTGAACGTATTTTCAGGGCTTATTCTATGGCCAATCATCCTGCTGAAGGCAATATCATAATGCTGAATATTCGATTGGCGACACCTCCATTTGACAGGGGTTCGGGTGGTTTTATGAAAGTAAATGCCGGCATTTGTTCTTCTTATGTTTTCTCCCTTAAACCCGGCGACAAAGTGTTTATTGCAGGCCCCTTTGGCGATTTCCATATTAAGCCCACCAAAAAAGAAATGGTTTATATTGGTGGCGGTGCGGGTATGGCGCCACTTCGTTCACATTTATTCCATTTATTTCACACTAAAAAAGAAAGAGAAAGAAAAGTTTCCTTCTGGTACGGAGGTCGTTCTTTAAAAGAAGTTTTTTATACAGAGCATTTCAGGGAGATGGAAAAAGAATTTTCTAACTTTCAATACAACATAGCCCTGTCCGAACCACTGCCCGAAGATAACTGGAACGGATACACGGGATTTATTCACCAGGTATTATTTGATAATTATTTAAGAGATCACCCTGAACCTGAAGAAATTGAATACTATTTATGCGGACCTCCGATGATGAACGCCGCGGTATTTAAAATGCTGGATAATTTAGGAGTGCCCCCGGAAAATATAGCCTTCGATGATTTTGGCGGATAATCATTTAGTGATAACTCAAAATGATTGAAACACCTTTCCTGCAAACTATTTGACTGCTCAATATACCCGAAATCACAACAATTAATTATATCAGGTAAAAACATGCATAAAATTGCTATTCTTTCCTTTGCACTTTTTTTATTGATTAATTGTAATCGCGTTCAGCACAACACCGTGCTAATTTCGGGTGAAGCCCAGGGCACCACTTATCATATTACCTATTTAACCAAAACAAAAATTAGTTACAAAGAACAGGTCGATTCTATTTTCAATGTTATTGATCTTTCAATGTCAACATATATACCATCTTCCATTATTTCAAGGATCAATCAAAATGATTCAAATGTCTTTGTTGATCAACATTTCATGAATGTATTTAATAAATCCCGAGAAGTATCAGTAAAAACCAATGGTCTTTTTGATATAACAGTAGGTCCTGTTATCAATGCATGGGGTTTCGGTTTTTCAAAGAAAGAAAAAGTGGATGGCAGTATGATCGATAGCCTGCTCATGAATATCGGTTATCATTTAGTGCAAATAACAAATAACAAATTGGAAAAAGAAAAACCTGGTGTGATGCTTGATTTCAATGCCATAGCACAAGGTTATACCGTTGATGTTTTGGCGGCTTATCTTGAAGAAAAGAATATCCAGGATTATTTAATAGAACTAGGAGGAGAAGTAAAAGCAAAGGGTAAAAAACCAAATAATAAATATTGGACCGTAGGCATCGATCAACCTAATGAAAAAGAGATGGAAGGGAGACCTTTAAAGGCTGTAATTCAATTAAACGACCAGGCATTAGCCACTTCAGGTAATTACCGGAAATACTATATAGAAAATGGACAGAAATTTTCTCATATTATTGATCCACACACAGGTTATCCCGCCAAAAATAATTTATTGAGCGCCACTGTTATTGCTCCGGATTGCATGACGGCAGACGCTTATGCAACTGCGTTTATGGTGATGGGGTTAGAAAAATCAAGGCAATTTTTAAAACAACACCCGGATTTACAATTAGAAGTTTTTTTTATTTATGATGAAGATGGAAAGTGGAAAACTTACACTTCAGAAAAACTGGTTGAATGGGTAAAAGAAGTTTCTTAAGCCTTACATTTTTCCTGGGGCCTGGCCCCACAAATTCCACAGCTGCCATTTTCATTTTTTAACAGCGGGTTATTACTGCTGCAAGTACCACTAAACTGCCCATTTTTTTTAACCAAAATTTTAATGGCAATACCAGCAATAGCAACTGCAACAAATATGATAGAAAGTATTATAACAATCATCATCAAAATTACGAAAAGATATATAGAAAGGTTTTGGGAAGCTGGGTTAAGGACTATTAATGTAAAAATGATTGTTGCAATAAATAGGTAACTACCCCGGAAAAAAACCCCAGCAATGCCAGCCAGCTTATGTTTTTGAAATACCAGATGAAATCTATTTTTTCCATACCCATTGCTACTACTCCCGCTGCTGAACCAATGATAAGGCAACTTCCTCCGGTGCCAGCAGAATATGCCAAAAACTCCCAGAAAAAATGATCTGTTGGAAATGTTTGCAGATCATACATACCCATAGTTGCTGCAACAAGTGGTACGTTGTCAATTAATGCAGAAAGTAAACCTATGGAAACAACAATAATTTTTAAATTGCTAATATGCTTATCCATGTATAATGCAACCTCTTCTAATTGCCCGGTGGATTCTAATGCTGAAATAGCTATAAGAATACCCAGAAAAAACAAAACACTTGGCACATCCGCTTTTCTTAAGGCATGCACCACAGAGTAAATACCTTTATCTTCATCATTTTTATTCTTATGAATGATCTCTGTAACAATCCAAAGAATTGCAACCCCAAACATTATTCCCATAAATGGGGGCAAATGGGTAATAGTTTTGAAGATGGGTACAAATATCAGTGCTGATACACCCAGGCATAATATAAGGTTTCGTTCAAAACTATTTGTTTTATTAATGTTTAAGTCAACTTCTGCTTCAGGTGGTTTAATGGAACCTTTAAAAATGAATGAAACGGCAGTTAATGGAACTAGTAAACACACCATGCTGGGAATAAATAATTTCACCATAATGTTGGCAGTTGTAATTTGCCCGCCAATCCATAACATGGTAGTTGTAACATCACCAATCGGTGTCCAGGCACCGCCGGCATTGGCAGCAATAACGACCATGCCAATAAAATACATGCGTGTTTTTTTATCGGCAATCAATTTTCTCAATAAAGAGATCATTACAATAGTAGTGGTCAGGTTATCCAGAACAGCCGAAAGAAAGAAAGCTACCAGGCAAATAATCCACATTAATTTTCGTGTGTTTGAGGTAGTGATTCTACTAGTAATGGCTTCGAACCCGTCGTGCGCATCTACCAATTCAACAATGGTCATGGCACCTAATAAAAAAAACAGGATGCCGGAAATCTCGCCCATATGATCATATAACTGTGCTGATACAAGGCCAGAATCAGGAGTTGATATAATATAAATCACCCAACATAGAACTCCGGTTAATAATGCACTTGCCGTTTTATTGATACGAAGTGGATGTTCAAAAACTATAGCAGCATACCCTACTATAAAAACCAGGGTCATGATTAACTGCATGCTAAATAGTTTTGAATGAACCGGACATCTACGAAAAAATATTCAGCCCGAAAAATTGATATAACAAAGTAAGTGAAAGCTATAATTATTTAACGAATGATGAAAAAATTTTACTCACCAATCTAAGCACCAAAAAAGCAGGTTAATTAAACCTGCTTAATGAATAATACTCGTTTGTTTTGTTTTAAGTGAAAATCAGATGCTCCAGTATGAAAACACCGGCGCCTGCCAGATAACCTACTAAAGCGAAAAATGACATATTTTTCAGGTACCAGAAAAATTCAATTTTTTCTAAACCCATAGCCGCTACGCCTGCAGCAGAACCAATAATTAAACAACTTCCACCTGTTCCGGCGCAATAAGCCAGGAAGGTCCAGAAATAATGATCGATAGGATAAACATCCAGTCCATACATGCCTTGTGCAGCAGCAACTAATGGAACGTTATCAATAACAGCAGATAGTAAGCCAATTGAAATAATAATCACATCTATGTTACCCACCGTTTCATCCATCCAACCTGCAATGCCAGTTAATACGCCTATTGTTTGTAATACAGCAACACTCAATAATATGCCTAAAAAGAATAAAATACTGGGCGTATCAATTTTTCTTAAGGCATGATTTACAGAGAGCACCCCCTTTTCCTCTTCATCCTTGTCATGGTGTATGAACTCCGTGATGATCCACATAACACCTAAACCAAATAGGATTCCCATATAAGGCGGAAGATTGGTAATAGTTTTAAAAATGGGCACAAACAATAATGCACCTACGCCTAAATAAAAAACACCATTTCGTTCAGCTTTACTGGTTGTATAATTCAGGTTCTTGGAAATTTCTGCATTGGAGGTTAACTCACCTTTTAATTTACGGGTGATCAGGAAAGTTGGCAATAACATACACACAAGGCTTGGAATAATAGTTTTTAATACTATACTACCCGTAGTGATCTGTCCGCCGATCCATAACATAGTTGTAGTAACATCCCCGATAGGTGACCATGCTCCACCTGCATTAGCGGAAATCACTACCAGGCCGGCAAACATCAATCTTTCCTTTTTATCAGGTATGATCTTACGTAAAAGCGAAACCAGAACAATCGTTGTGGTCAGGTTATCTAATGCAGCAGATAAAAAGAAAGTGATAAAGGCAATTATCCAGGCTAGTTTCGCTTTGTTGGTTGATGTAACGCGGGAAGTAATAATTTCAAAACCATCATGTGCATCTATCAATTCAACGATAGTCATGGCTCCTAACAAAAAGAAAAGTATACCTGCCAATTCCCCTAAATGCTCCTGTAAAAAATGTGAAGGAACATGTATATCCTCATTATAAAGTGCATAGACCGTCCAGCATAAAACGCCGGTTATAATGGCTGTTGCCGCTTTATTTACTTTAATGGTATGTTCAAGGGTGATGGCAGCATATCCTAATATAAAGATTACGCTAATTAGAAATATCATGCTGCTTTATGGTTTATAATTTTACATTATCGGATAGCCATTTAACGGCCTCCGGAAGATCTGCAAATATATTATCCTCACTAACCAGGCCCGGAATTAATTGAATTCTTTCCAGCCGGCCTCTTGGTTGATTTTGTAAACCACAAAGTAGTACATCAATATTTCTTTGTTCCAGAGCAAGAATGGAATCTTCCAGCGCATATAAACCAGATTGGTCAATAAAAGGAACATTTTCCATGCGAAAGATAACATATTTGACATCTGGAATTGCTGAAACCAGTTTTTGAAAACTGGTGGCGGAGCCAAAGAAAAGTGGTCCTTCAAATTGCTTTACAAATACTTTTTTCATTATTGCATCAGGCAGCCCAAGCGTTAATCCTGTTTCAAGATTTTCCAGCGATTCAAGTGAAGTAGTACCTGATTTTTCATGGACCACATCACTCATATTTTTCATGAACAGAAATGATGCCATGACCATACCAATACCTACAGCGACCAATAGGTCCAGGAAAACGGTTACCAATAATACAATGATCATGATGGCAACATCGGCCTTTGGAACTTTGGCAACATGTCGAAACCCTTTATAATCCAGAATGCCGATGCCCACAGTAATTAAAATACCTGCAAGTACAGAAGATGGAATAAGTGCGGCATAGGTTCCTAATCCTAAAAGAATAACTAATAAAACCAGGGCATGCATTACACCCGACAACCGGTTTCTTCCACCCGAACGTATATTAACCAATGTCCGCATTGTGGCGCCTGCACCTGGTAAACCACCAAACATCCCAGAAATAGAATTACCAATCCCCTGGCCGATCAGTTCTTTATTGCTATCATGTTTTGTCTTAGTAACGTTATCAGAAACCACCGACGTCAACAATGAATCGATTGCACCCAGGGCAGCTAAGGTTGCGGCCACCTCCACAATATCTATATACAATCCGGTATCAATAGATAAAAGGTTTCCGATTTGTAAGGGAGGAAAACCATATGGTATTTCACCAATAACGGGCACATCGTTATTCAATAAAACGGAAAGCAATGTAATAGCGAGCAATGCTACCAGCGTACTGGGAACAGTCTTGGTTATGCGGGGAAACAAATAAATGATTAAAATGGTAAGCGTAGTATAAATTAGCGCCCATACATTAATGTTTTGCAGTGCCGGGGCTATTTCTTTTACTACATCGATGGTGGTTTTCGGAGAACTCTGCCCTAATGCAGGAAATAATTGCAAAAGGATAATGATCACACCAATGCCACTCATAAAGCCCGAAATAACGGGATAGGGAATAAATTTAATCAGTGACCCGATTTTAAATACACCCATGAGCACCTGGAAAATACCTGCTAAAACGAAACAAGCAATAATGGCACCCATAGCAGTACCCATATCCCCCACCTTGGAAACAAATAGAACAATGGTAGCGGTGGTAATAACGGTCATAGGACCGGTAGGCCCGCTGATCTGCGATGGGGTTCCGCCTAAAAGAGAGGCAAAAAATCCAAGGAAAATAGCTCCATATAAACCGGCTGCCGCACCTAAACCTGACTGAACACCGAAAGCAAGTGCTAAAGGCAGGGCAACTATACCTGCCGTTAGACCGCCAAAAAAATCACCTTTCGTAAATTTCATTGCTTTCATAATACGCTTTGGATTTATCATTAATACTATCTATAAAATATACTTCCCCGGTTACTATATCGTACATAGCGCCCGTTAAAATTACATCTCCTTTATTTACCGCTTCACGTATGATGGGACTGGTGTTTAAGATCAAATCAATCTGGTGCCTTACATTTAACCAACCAACATTATTTACAAAATCTTTATTTTTTGAGTTTCGGTTGTCCATGGTTATTGTTTCCAAATCCACGGCAGGATGTATATGTGCCAACAATTCGTTCAGGTTATCCATTTTAATGTCATCGCAGGCAGCAGAAACCGCTCCGCAGGAGCTATGACCCAATACAAGTACTAATTTGGAACCCAACATGGTTAATGCATATTCAATGCTTCCAATAGCATTTAAACTGGCAATATTACCCGCCAGGCGAACACTGAAAATATCGCCTAGTCCCTGATCAAATACCAATTCTACTGGAACCCTTGAATCACTGCAACTTAAAATAGCGGCAAATGGAAATTGCTTCTCTGCCGTTTCATTGATCAATTGAAGAGTGTTACGGTTTACACTCAGGTTGTTCAGGAAACGTTTGTTTCCTTCTTTCAAAAAATCTAATGCTTTCTCAGCAGTCAATGACATACGATCTTCCCAATAATGTGCTTTCATCATTATGAATTTTAAAAATCAAACAAAAAGGTTTAAAAAAATAATTAAACCTGACTATCGGGAGGTGGGCTTAAGAGTTCCCCATGAAAGGCAAGATAAAGTTCAGAGGATACTGAGATGAGATATTTTATACCGGCTGTATTGTAATCATCCGGGAAATCATGGTGATGCAGGTATTCTGAAAAGTTATTGGAATTGGTTTCTGTTTTTTCTTCCGTAGGGCCGGGTAGCATGTTATTAAAACCATCTTTATCATCTACGTTTACAATATTATCCGGATTAAGACTTGCCAATTCTAATTGCTTCAATTTTTGTTGAAAATCATAAACAAAAGGCGTACTGATGGTAAGCCATGCCAGCGTGACCAGCATGAGCAGGGATGAAACCTTTGACAATATTTTTTCTTGATCATTCATTTTCATACGCTGTGCGAAGTTAACAGATCAGATTTTTTTTACCAAATGAGAAGCTTGATGTTATGGCCCAACATTAATTTTGATTCAAAAAATAATGGCATAAACCTCTGTAAATCTCAATTTTAAAAAAATTAAATACACTCATACAACATAAAAGTTCATACACGATCAACTAAAGGGCAGCATACCATCAATTTGTCAACTCTGTGTCATTTATGAACTTATCCAATCTTTCAACTTTTAATGTAGGTTTGTAACATGTCCATTGAAGTAAATAACCTGACTAAAATTTATGGTGCCCAGAAGGCAGTTGATGGAATTTCATTCAGTATACAGAAAGGAGAAATCGTTGGCTTTTTAGGACCTAATGGAGCAGGTAAGTCCACTACCATGAAAATGATTACCGGGTATCTGCAGCCCGATAGCGGGTATGCATTGGTTTCCGGAATTCCGGTTACATCCAAACCCATTGAGGTAAAACAACGCGTTGGTTATTTACCCGAAGCAAATGCGCTTTATTATGATATGTATGTAAGGGAATATCTTCAATTTATTGCTGAAATACACCAGGTTAAACATGCCCGCAAAAGAATTGAAGAAATGATTACACTTACAGGATTGACGGTTGAAAGCAACAAAAAAACCGGTCAGTTATCCAAAGGATATAAACAAAGGGTTGGTCTGGCGGCAGCACTAATTCATGATCCGGAAGTATTGATTTTGGATGAACCCACATCCGGGTTGGACCCTAACCAGATTATAGAAATCAGGGAAGTGATCCGCAGGCAGGGGAAAGAGAAAACTATTTTATTTTCCTCTCATATACTTCAGGAGGTGACCGCTATCTGTGATCGTGTAATTATTATCAATCATGGTAAAATAGTGGCTGATGATCAGTTAAGTAAATTGCAAAATATGAATGAAAGCAGTCATTTGGTTATTGTACACTTTAAAGAAACCGTGGATCAGCATTTATTGTATACCATCAAGGAAGTTGAAAGCGTACAAAATCTACAGCCTGGTTTATTTAAACTTACAACCCAACAACCGGACTCCGTAAAAAAACAGTTATTGGAATTATCGCTGCATCATGATTATAATATTGTCTCACTTCAAACTGAAAGTCAAAGTTTAGAAGAAGTTTTCCGTTCATTAACTCAAACCAATGCATCTTTGAAAACAATTTAATAATTTTCCGCCCCCTTAATCATTAGTTTTATACGGTTGCCTGCCACCATTTGAATTTAAATCGTAAACCGGCCTGATAATTCAAGGTCAAAAAAAACATTACATGAGCTATATAGCTGAAATCTTTGCCAGACAAATATTAGATAGCCGTGGAAATCCCACAGTAGAAGTTGACGTAATAACAGATGAAGGTTCTTTTGGAAGGGCGGCTGTTCCAAGTGGAGCCAGTACAGGCATTCATGAAGCTGTTGAACTTAGGGACGGTGATAAAAAGAATTACCTGGGTAAAGGTGTTTTGAAAGCCGTAAAAAATGTAAATGATATTATTGCACCGGGATTACTGGGATATGATGCAGCCGATCAAACCGGTATCGATGAAATGATGATACAATTGGATGGTACCCCTAATAAAAGCAAACTTGGTGCAAATGCAATCCTCGCTGTAAGTATGGCTGTAGCCAAGGCAGCAGCTGAAGATGCTTCGCTCCCCCTATACCGTTATATTGGTGGCACGAACGCCAAAACACTGCCAATCCCAATGATGAACATTCTTAATGGTGGCGCACATGCGGATAATAAAATAGATTTCCAGGAATTTATGGTGATGCCAATAGGAGCAAAAAACTTTAGTGAAGGTTTACGTTGGGGAGTTGAAATTTTTCATGCCCTAAAATCTGTACTGAAGAAAAAAGGATTCAGCACCAATGTGGGTGACGAAGGCGGCTTTGCACCCAACATCCAAAGCAATGAAGAAGCCATAGAAATTGTATTAACTGCTATACAGGCTGCAGGTTATAAAACAGGTTCGCAAATTATGATTGCAATGGACGCTGCCAATAGTGAGTTGTGGAACGCCAAAAAGAAAAAATATGTTTTTCATAAGAGTAGCGGTAAGGAATTGAGTAGTGAACAACTGGTAAAATATTGGGAAAAATGGGCTAAGCAATACCCGATTGCATCAATAGAGGATGGTATGGCAGAAGATGACTGGAATGGTTGGAAAATGCTGACCGAAGTAATAGGTGATAAGTGCCAGTTAGTAGGGGATGACCTTTTTGTTACGAATGTTGAACGGCTTCAAAAGGGCGTTGATAAAGAAATTGCTAATGGATTACTGGTTAAAGTAAACCAGATAGGCACCATCACGGAAACTATTAATGCTGTTACGATGGCACAACATAACGGATACAACACCATTATGAGCCATCGCAGCGGTGAGACTGAAGACAATACCATTGCTGACCTTGCTGTAGCGTTAAATTGTGGACAGATCAAAACCGGCTCAGCCAGCCGAAGCGATCGAATGGCCAAGTATAATCAATTGATCCGCATAGAAGAACAATTGGGTTTTTCCGCATATTATCCCACCGGAAAGATTAAATTTGGCAAGTAAAGTTCAAAATACCGGTAAAACATATACATGAATGCCAATTTAAAACATAAAGCTCAAACCAGAACCTCTACACCAGAAAGGTTATGGACCAGGTCATTATCCCGCATACCCAACTGGCTTAAAAGCAAATATTTTTTAAGTTTTGGTGTTTTTACGGCCTGGATGTTATTTTTCGACCGGAATGACCTTATCACCCAACATCACCGCAATAGTGAATACAAACAACTTACTGATAGCAAGAAATATTATCTTGATAAAATAAACGCTGAAAATGAAGAGCTTCAGAAGCTAAAATTCAATCCTTACACATTGGAAAAGTATGCCAGGGAAAAGTATTATATGAAGAGAGCTAATGAAGATTTGTATATTATTGATGAAGTATCTCGTTAATAATTTCCTGAGTGACATACAATAAGAATGTTTAATGCGCCGTTATTTGACCGGACGCTTTATATACATTGCTTTTTTTGGACAACACTTTTTTGGACTTTAATGGATTGCTCATGATTAATTTTACACCAGAGGACCTGGTATTGTACCTGTACAACGAAACCTCCCCCCAACAAACACAAGAAATTGCTGCAGCTATGGAAAAAGACTGGACGCTCAGGGAAAAGTTTGAAGTTCTTAAAGCTTCAATCAACCGCCTGGACAAAATAATTGAATCTCCCCGTATTGAAGTTGTTTTAAACGTACTCAGGTACGCAAGGGAAACCAATACGGAAACGGCACATTAAAGAAGCACCTGCTGGCTTCCCCTTTTTTCCAATGATTTACGAATAGTTCATCAGCCGGTTTTTTATCTTTACTACCTTTTGGTTATGACCCGGAAAGAACGATTTCAGTTTGTTATAGATTATTTTTCTGTTTACATGCCCGATGCAGAAACTGAATTACTCTACGATAATCCTTACCAGTTATTAGTGGCCGTTATATTATCTGCCCAGTGTACGGATAAAAGAGTAAACATAACCACTCCAGCCCTTTTCAATAAATATCCTGATTTGCCCTCACTTGCTACCGCCAACCCGGAAGAATTATTCTCACTCATCAAAAGCATATCTTACCCCAATAATAAAACAAAACACCTGGCTGCCATGGCCCGTATGGTAGCAGAAAAATTCAACGGACAAATACCCATGACGGTTAACGAACTGGTTCAGCTGCCCGGTGTAGGACGTAAAACCGCTAATGTAATTACCTCTGTAATAGATCAGCAGCCCAATATGGCTGTAGATACACATGTTTTTCGGGTTTCTGCACGTATTGGTTTAACAATTGGCGCTAAAACTCCTTTATCCACAGAAAAACAACTCATCAAATATATTCCTGTGCAATTGGTTTATATTTTTCATCATTGGCTTATCCTCCATGGTCGTCGGATATGCGTAGCCCGAAAACCAAAATGTGATGCTTGTGGCTTAAAACCTGTATGTGCATATTATCAAAAATTAATAGCTCCATCAACAAAAATTGTACGTTCATAAGCTATTTTAACCAATTGATCCTTTTTTTGGTTTTTTTACGATTTTTTCGTGTTTAATTTTGCAAAAACAAATATTCTTCATTTATTAAAGAATTAATCTGGCCTTGTAAACTAACTTTATGAATTAAAAATACCCGTCTTGAAGACCAATCATGTGTAAAGAAATGTTATGAAAAAGAGGTCTATCATTCCCGGCGACGAAATGTTTAACAGCCAACTTTCTCTTAAGCCTTTGGTGAATGCTTTAAAGCATTCCATAGAAAATGGAAAACCCGGGGCCGCCTCCCTATACGGAAGGCTAATATCTGAATTGGAAAAAATACCGGCTTTACTTGAACCATTTAATGATCATTCGATACTGGAAAAGCATAAAGACCTGGTAGAAAACTTACTGGCTACTGTGTTCCCGGTTTCTTTACCAGAAACGGATGGACTATTTGCCATTGGAAAGCCTTTTCAAAATGATATTATCTATGCTTCATCCCTGTTTAAAAAATCATTTATGAAACCTGGATCAAAGGAAGTACAAATTCCTAACCAGGATATACAGGATAACCTTCAACGAGAAAAGTTACATTTCGCATACAACCTTATACTCAATAAATATTTAAATGAACCCATGCCTCGTGCGGCCATCAGCATTCAAAGTTTTAATGATGCCAATGAATTAAAAAAACACCATTCCGTAAATATTGACGCCTCTTTTATTGAAGTAAATCATAATTCTCCTGACTGGCAAATACCTTCGAATATCATTTGCACCAAAACAAACCAGATAATGAATCTGGAGGAATTGATGGTGCATTTACCACTGGACCAATTTTATTTTGAAGGATTATCTGTAATCCGAATAGAAGATATCACCGTTTCTCATGCCATTACAGAAATTAAAAACGTCTTGTTGCATGTAAATGCATTTGCAGATGCCGATATGTATGAGAAACTGGAAACCCAGATAAAAAGTTTATTAAACCTCAAAAATATCCGCATTGGCCTTACACCATTTTTTAAGGTCAACGGTCATTATATATTCAGTGAACTGCATAATAGCAATTCATTATTGTTTAAACAATTTCATTCTCTCCAGGAAAAAAACGAGATTAATGAATGTTGTGTAAGCCTGTTTCATGAATCAGATAGACCGATCGTTTTTGAAACTTTGCATGATGCAGAAATCAGCCAGATTAAATATCTTGGTTTATATGCAGAACAAGGTGTAAAAAGTTTGATACTTTGTCCGCTGTGGTATGAGAATGAATTATTAGGTGTATTAGAAATAGTAACACATGAGCCCGGATTATTAAACCATACGCATATCGGTTTATTAAAAAAAGCCATTCCGCTCTTTTCAGTTGCGCTTAAAAAAAGTTCAGTAAATCTGGATAGCCAGATTGATAAAGTAATTAAAACACAATTCACCGCCGTACAACCTGCAGTTGAATGGAAGTTTACGGAAGCTGCATTGAATTATATTGTAAACAAAAAGAAAAATGATGAAACCAAAATAGAGCGAATAGCCTTTAATGATGTATACCCATTATTTGGAGCCATTGATATTCGAAATTCTTCGGTACAAAGAGCCCATGCCATTAAACTTGATTTAATTGAACAATTGCATATGGCACAGGGTATTATTAAAAAAGCTCAACGCGCCATTCACTTTCCATTGCTGATGGAAATTGATTTTAAGATTGATAAATACCTTTCTTCAGCAACTGAATCCCTCGTGTCGGATGAAGAAATTCAGATTCATGAATTTTTACAAAACCAGGTAGTATCCGTTTTTAATCACCTTAAGGATACAGTACCTGCATTAAAGTCTGATATTAAAAAGTATTATAAATCCCTTGATGAAACGGTAAATATGGTTTACATGCACCGCAAAGATTTTGATGAAAGCATAGCCCGCATCAACCATACGGTGTCCAGTTATATTGATAAAGAACAGGCATCGGCGCAACAAACTTTTGGCCATTATTTTGAAAGATATATAACTGACGGTGTTGAATTCAATATTTATATCGGCCAGTCATTGTCGCCTAATCATCGGTTTGATGAATTGTATTTAAAAAATATGAAAATGTGGCAACTGATGGTATTGGCAAAATCGGCACGCATTACTTATAATCTTGAAAAAGAGCTAAGTGTTCCGCTGCAAACAACTCAATTGATCCTGGCGCATAGCACACCCATTGATATCAGCTTCAGACCAGACGAAAGGAAATTTGACGTAGATGGCGCTTATAATATCCGTTACGAGATTATTAAAAAGCGGATTGATAAAGTGCACATTAAAAAAACAAATGAAAGATTAACGCAACCCGGAACGATTGCTATTGTTTATTCACAACCAAAAGAAGCAGAAGAATATAAAAGTTATATAGAGTTTTTACAAAACCAGCAATTGCTGTTGCCTGGTATTGAAGAATATGATTTGGAAGAATTACAGGGCATTCTTGGCTTGAAAGCATTAAGAGTAACTGTAAAACAGGAATTGGAAGAATTGGCTCCGAGACGCCAGGAGTTATCCAACGTCACAAGCAGCCAATTGATTGGTAAATGAAAATAGATTCAGAATCGAAAACCTAAACCTACTAAGGGAAGCCAACCCTCACGGGAATGGCTGATAGAAGCAGTTGCAATAAATGCATTAGCCGGCGAAACCCAAATACCTAAACCATATCCATTATACCAGATATTTGATTTTTTTTCATCATACCATACCCTGCCAATATCATGAAAAACCTGCAAGCCTATTCCGCCTGTATAGAGATAGGTTTGGAATTCGGTAAGTTTTAATCTTAATTCCAGGTTATTAAATGCCATTTTATCACCTGCAAAGCGAAACTTACGGTACCCTCTTAAATTTTCCGTACCACTGAGAAACTGCGATTGATAGAATTCAAACTTGCCCGTATTTACACCACCTCCCACTCTAACGGCTAGTACCAGCCGTTCATTTGGAATAAGACTTTTAAAGTAACTTAAATCTGCATTATACTGCCCCCAATCATTGGAAAAATCATTAAGGCCTTTTTGATAAGTTAATCTTGCCTGCATCCGATATCCATCTGTAATAAAAACCCTTCCGTTTCTTTTATCATAATCCAATTCTAAAAGTGGACCTAAATAGGTTTTTCGTTCATAAACTGTAGAAGAATCTAATCCTGCCAGTACTGGAAAGTAAGTTATCCGTCCTTCATTTTTGTCTCTTTCCAGGTGATAATAACTAAAAAACGGTCCAATAGAAGCATTAAAAGAAGACCCTAAAGAAAATCGAAGCAATGCATTTACATCAACATTCTTAAGCCGGGTACGGAAAAAATCAATACTCCTTTTATTGACATCATCAAAAATGGTTTCGTTACCAAATCCAAAAAAATTGATCGTATTACGCGGCAAATTCATGCCGGCATTAAACAGAAAATCTGTCTTACCTATAACGTCAATCATCTCAAGTTCATAGTCACTTGAAAGGGCCTGGGTGGCTGCTGCATAACGGATGAAAAATTTCTGATTCAGCGCATAAGGAACTTTTCTGAAACTATGTTTGCGTTGTTTGAAACCTACACCTACAAAAATACCTTCATCCCGGTTGAATGCGAATGATAACCCCGGATTAAATTTATCGTATTTAAAATCAGAACGGTCATACTTGTGTATGGTATCTACATTACTCATTCTATTACGAAATCTATGTCCTATCGTTGTACTCTTTTCACCAAGACTGTCATAAATAAATATCCTGCCTTTATTTTTTTCACTTTGTAAATCATAAAAATCATTACCTCTGCCACCCAATATGCGTATGCGCATATGCGTTACATGGTCGCCCCTTACTAAAAAGCTGTCCTTGTTACCCAAACCATATAGTACAACTTCTTTGGTTTCATCCTCTTTAAATAACCGGTTATAGATAATCCTGGTGGGTTTATTTTCACTATCCAGGTTGTAAACTGTAACATTTACATTTTTATCAGGCAACACATTGACATCGAAAAATTCATCCTTATCACTACCAGCCACCAATACCTGCTTTGCCAGGAAATGATAGTATTCCATCACTTCTTTTTGTAGATATTCCCTTCGATTTTTTAATGTGGCCGCTATTTCCGGTAAAGAAAACCCATGTATTTCTTTTGGCTGCTGCATCATAGCAAAGTCAATCACACTATCGGTCATTTGCTGAAGGACAGTGTCCGTTTTATTTTCCCAATCCTTTTTGGTTGTAGCATTTAAGAAAGTACGGTCAAAATCTATCGCATTGAAATTGAAAGTATTTATATTATCTGCCTTGGCTTTAAAACCCTGAAATTTGGGCATATAACTTTTTACCCGTCGTGGAATAAATCCCTTATTAATAAAAAATGCCTGGTCCCGGTCTCGCGGAATTGGGTAATAGGTTTTATGTTCACCTTCATCATCAGTACCCCAGCGCCACTGGTCTTCATGGCGATCAAAATCCATGATGAACATATCAAAAATTCTCGCTTTTAAAACAGCTTGCTGATTTATCCGATGGTCATTATCATCCTGCATTTTTTCGAGTACATCATCCGTTCCAATATTTTTTTCAAATCCGCCAGGTTCCCTTTCTTCAAACATGCTTAAAGTATTGGCAAATATGTGACGAAATTCTCCAAAGGCCGGATCATCCGGTACATATACTAATTTGGGCTTGGCATGTGGAATATTTAAGGCATCTAACATTACAGGAACCGATAGTGCTGCATAAGGATATGAAGCTGAAATACCATCAACCAAAACATCTTTTACAATGGTTTTTCTGAATTCAGGAGGGATATTATTATCCGGGAATTTCTCAATGCTTCTCAAAACATATTCATTCCCTTCTTTATCCTCTAAACGAAGAGATTTTGTTTGCAACCCCCCGCCTAACTTGTCAATCTCTAATCCACCTTTTTCTTTTGTTATTTCAAAAACGGGGACTGTTACAGGTTGAGTCCATTCATCCCTGTAATTAGAACCCAACAGCCAGCGTTTGAATCCACCAGCCTTATAATAACTGTAACCTGGAAAAGTTGCATAATCCGTATAACTGGCCGGGGCTTTCCTTTTATATTTTTTCTTTTGTGCAAATGCCGGATCACCATAGACTAATAAGATGACTGTACAGCATGCATAACAAAACCATTTAAACATACAATCCCGGATTACTTTAATTCATTAAATGAGCATTACAAAAGCTATGCCTTTGACTTTTAAAATTGAAAACCAAAAGTAACCAGTGGTAAATTGCCTTCTTTACTTCGGGTAAAATAACCCGTTACAACAAAACGATGAAGTGGAGAAATATATAATCCTATACCATTCCCTACATGCCAATCGGAAGAATTTTCATTGTCTGCCCACACACGCCCTACATCATTAAATGCAACGAGGCCTATGGATCCGGGAAATAAATACGTATTAAAATTGGCCAGTCGGAATCGTATCTCGGTATTATTAAAAAATTTTGTGCGCCCTGCAAAGCGGTTATTATGATAGCCACGCAGGTTTTCTTTACCACCCAGGTATTGCGCCTGAAAAAATTCGTAATTCCCAAAATTGCGTCCATAACCAAACCTTGTTGCCAATACGCTCCTGGAGCTTTCGACAATACTTATGAACAATGCCAGATCTATATCAATACTGGTAAGATTATCAGAATGATCATTCAATCCCCACAAATGGCGGGCTGTGGCGCTGATACGGGTTCCTCTTTCTGGTAAAGCTTTGTTATTCCGGTTGTCCAATAAAAGATTAATAACTGGACCCGCATAAAATTTTGTGGCTTGTATCTGTGCAGCGTTCATCCCGTTTTCTGCAAAATTGTTAATGAACTTTTCCTGGTTATTCAAGGAGTCCAGGTGGTAATATTGGCCTGCCAGCCCATAAGAAAACGTCATCCATGATTGTGGATTTCTGCGAAGCATCAAGGCCAGGTCGCCCAGGTCATAACGGGTTCTGTAATATTTAAACCTACCGGGTTTTGATTTATCATAAAATGTTTCGTTGCCAATGCCAAAAAAATTCTCTACGTTAATTGGTGCTTTGATATTAGTCCTGACCAACAAGTCTGTTTTTCCTAACAGATCAGTAAAATCAGCCTCGTATTTAACGTTGTAGGATTTGGTAGCAAGCGCATGCGAAACCAAAAGACTGTGATGATTTGCATAAGGTTCTTTCCTGAATCCATGAGATGTATAGGTAAATCCTGCTCCCAGAAATAATCCATCATCACGATTCCATGCAAAAGAAAATGAAGGATTGAATACGTTGTATTTATAATACAGTCGATTATATTGGTTAACTATGGGATCGGCAGATATCTTTTTCCGGTAGTTGTCATTACCCCTGAAAATATTATCTTCGAAGGAAGCGTCGTAAACAATTGTACGATTTGAATAATCATTGCTTACAAATTCATCTTCGCCTGAACCGCCAATAATCCGGATTTTCATTCCACCATTTTTAGCTCCGTTAAATTCAAAGCGATCAGCACTATCTAATCCATATATTCTCAATTCCCGGGTAACCTGAGGATCAAAAACGCGATCGTAGATCCTTGATGAGATTTGATTATCCTTATCAATTTTATTCACAACTACATGTACGGTTCCATCATCATTGCGATTAATGATAAACAGCTCCTTTTTATCAGAACCAACTACATTTACAATTTTTGAAATAAACCGGTAATATTCCAAAAGGTCCTTTTTAAGATATTTTTTTCTCTCTTTTAAAATGCCAACAATTTTTGAAGCATTGTATTTCTGAATTTCAGGGGGCTGTAATCGAAAACTTTGTTCGATCACAGAATCGGTCATATTACCTATAAATTCATCTGCCAATGCTTCCCAGGTTTGCTTATCCAATTCATTTAAAAATGCGCGGTCAAAATTTCGGGCAGACTTGTTGAAAGATTTGATGCTATATGCTTGTGGCCTTAATCCCTGTATATCGGGCACCAATGAACGTTTCTTGGCATATGCCGGAATTATCCCCTGGTTTGTATAAAATGCCTGGTCCCTGTCCTTGGGTATTGGATGGTATATTTTGCCCCTGCCTGTATCACTTGTATACCAGCGCCATTGGTCTTCATGCCTATCAAAGTCCATTATAAACATATCCAGGATCCTTGCCTTTAAAACATCTTTCTGTGCAATATGATCATCATTGTCTGCGATAATTTTTAATGCTACTTCTTCTGTATTATCTGTTTTACTAATAAACCCGGGCTCCCGTTCTTCTAACATACACAGGGTATTGGCAAAGTCTTCCCGATATCTACCCAAAAGCGTATCATCTGCTACATACACCAATTCATTTTCCAGGTAAGGTATACCAGCTTCATCGGCCATTTTAACAACAGAAAATGCAGCGTAGGGGTATGAAGCAGAAATTCCTTGTTCTACAATATCCCTGGCCACTGATTCTCTTAATTCGGCTGGAATTGCGGGACCAGGAAATTTTTGGATGGAACGTAATGCATACTCTTTTCCGGTAGAATCAACCAGTCTCAATGACTTTGTTTGCTTTCCGCCTCCTTTTTTTATGGGGGTTAGACCGCCTTTATCTGTGGATATATCCAGCACCCTGACCCGGATTGGCTGTGTCCATTCTTCCCGGTAATTTTTTCCAAACAAAAGGTTTTTAAAAAAACTGCCCTTCATATCAGGATTGGCTGCAACAGTTACAGAATCCGGAAGGTTGACTATCCTGACATAAGGGGCTATAGCTTCCTGCTTAACAATTTGTTTCATTTCCTGGGTAAAAACCGGATCATCCATACTTTTACTGGCCAGTGTGTAAAATTTTGTTTCCACTTTGCCGCTTTTTCTTATTTCCAGCGTTGCAAATCCGTAAGCCAGTTCGGCAAATTTTGTAAGTTTCCCCACCCTTACCCTGCTAATATCTGTTCCTGTTCCACTTACTATATATGACACACTATCTTTTACAAGTAACTGTAAACTATGATCGTGACCCGATACATGAATGGCATTAGGATGTTTCTCCAAAACATTCTCAATTTCATTGATCATTGTTCGATACATGGGATGCCTGACATCCTGAATATTTCCGAAAATGCCGCGGCTAACGGGGTATATGCTACCCAGGATTGGCAATGGTATATATAACCACGGAACTATTTCGGTAAAAGGAAAGAGATGATGGCGCAATGTATAATTTCCACCATGAACCCCAAAAGAATACATAGGATGATGCATGGCTACGATCATCAGGTTGTCTTTATTCGATTCTGCGATTTCTTCAAGTGCGGTTATTACCTGATCTTCAGTTTTAAATTCACAGTGTGATTCAATACCTGGTTTTTCGTGGAGATGCAACCACCATTGGCTGTCCAATAAAACAAGTACAACAGAATCATTCAATTTAATTTCAACCGGACCCGGACAACCATCCTGAGGCCAGGCTGCAACATTCTTCATATCCAGTGTATTAATATAATCCACCTGGTTATTGATTTGTTGCCACCCACCTATTTTTCCATTTTTCCAATCATGGTTGCCGGGAATAAAAATGGCCTGGCCTTTTTTATTTTTTACAAGTGAAATCTGGTAATCCAAAATTTCTTTGGAATATGAATAGGTGGCTTCACCTTTAAAAGGCAAACCGTATGGGTAAATATTATCACCCATATAAAGGACCAAATTTCGTTCATCATCCATATCAGCATGTTGACTAAGCCAGTCAATAACAGGATGCTTGCCGGCATGGAGATCACCTGCATCACCAATTAAAAATATCCGTTGCCTGATACTATCAATTTCATTCTGGGCATTTGCCTCTAATGATAAAATAAGACAGAACGTTAAAGACCATCTTAAACTAGATGCCATAAAGGGTTTTTTTATAAAAAATAATGCGGTTGTGTACTATAATGGATTTTCAAAAGGGAACATCAAAATGGTTGCTTTCCCCTGGGCAGCTTCATTGGATATATACATATCGCCATTGGGTGCAAAAGTTATGCCTTCAGGCTGTTGAAATTTTACCGGGTTTATCCGGTATGCTTTTTCTACTTTACCATCCAATGTACATTGTAATAACATTTTACCTACAGATGCCACAATGAAAAGCTTATTTAATATTGGATGAATAGCTGCTCCCGATGGTTTGCATTGGGTGGATGAATTTTTCGTATGATAATGGATATCCCTCACTGATATTTCATAAATGGGCTTTCCATTATACTGATAACTCCCCAGGTCAAAAGCATAAGCGAGAATAGCACGGTCAGCTTCCTTATGATCCTTGCTTAACAGGATCAGCCGATTGTTTGCCTGGTCATGATACATGGACTCAAACTCTGTTTTCTTTATCTCCTTGGTTTTATATTTATTAACCTTACCAGGTCCGGAAACCTGGTAAAGATCTCCATTGCTTTCCAACACCCAGTAATCATTTCCGACTTTTACTATTTCTTCATAGTCCGCTTTTTTGCCAAATTCAATGGACTCCTGAATTTCTGCTTCCGATTTAAAATCAACAAAGAAAATGGTTCCTTCTTCATCATTAATAGCGGCCATGCGACCATCAGACTGGTAGAATAATCCGGAAATTTCGTCCAGTTTCCCAGGTAAAATACGGGTTACTGACATTGATTCATTATAACCTGGAACATAGGGAAGAAAAGCTCTCCGGTTTTTTTGTCCGCAGGCTACTCCTAATACTAATAAAATGACAATGAAATTTTTTACCATAGGTGTTTCTAAACATTAAAAATATACCACCTGGCATAATATTATTAATTGTATTAAAGATACAATCATTTATTGCTTAAATTGAACCAGTATAAACAATCCTTAATGACCTCCCAACAGCAACAGATTTTACAAGAAGCAAAAAATTTTGTAACAACATATTTCGAAAAAAAGGTAAACAAGTCTTTTGTATACCATACTATTGATCATACCAATGAAGTGGTGAAAGCTGCTGAAACCATTGCCAATGAATACGATCTCAATGATGATGATCATTATGCCTTAATGCTTGCCGTTTGGTTCCACGATACAGGGTATTCATCTGGTGTACCCCTTGGCCATGAAGAAAAAAGTCAGTCTATTGCCGAGGATTTTCTTTCCCAGCATAAAGTAGAAGATTTAATTATTGAAAAAATTAAGGGTTGTATTCTGGCTACTAAAATGCCCCAAACACCTACTAATGATATTGAAAGGATCATCTGCGATTCAGACCTGCAGCATTTGGGTAGCCCGGCATTTGAAGAAAAGAATGATTTATTGCGAAAAGAAATAAATTCTCTGCAGGAAGATAAAATAAAGAAAAAAGAATGGCGTAGGAATAATATAGATTTTTTGCGACGTCACCGCTTCTTTACCACCTATGGTCAAAAAGTTTTAGAACCCATTAAACAGCAACACCTGAAAACTCTTTCTGAGGACCTTGATAAGAAAGAACGAAAAAAATTAGAAGACCCCCAGCCTCAAAGAAATGTTGTTACAAATATGGTTGCTGATGAAACAGCCAGCATTAAACAGGCAGAAAAAAAGGTAAAAACAGAAGCGCCCAAGAATGATAAATTACAGGAAAGGGGAGTTGTAGCTATGTTTCGCATCATGTCTGAGAATCATGTAAACCTTAGTCAAATGGCAGATTCCAAGGCTAATATTATGATATCAGTAAATACTATTGTCCTTTCCATTATGGTTTCTTTACTACTCGGAAAATTACAGTTCTATCCTGAATTTATTATTCCTACTGTCATACTGGTTGTCGTATGCCTTAGTACGGTTATATTTTCCATTTTAGCCACCCGACCTAATATTACGGGAGGCACTTTTACCCAGGAAGATGTTAAGGATAAAAAAATCAACCTGCTTTTCTTTGGCAATTTTTTCAGGATGGATCTTTTTGATTATGATTGGGCCATGCGTGAGATGATGAATGATAAAGACTACCTGTATGGAAATATGATTAAGGATATTTATTACCTGGGTATTGTGCTGGCACGTAAGTATAAGCTTTTGCGCATCAGTTATAATATTTTTATGTTTGGATTGATCACAGCTATTCTATCTTTTGGAATCGCATTTATGTTTTCGGGCCAGCAATAGACGCCAATAATCTTACCTTCCAATCTGGCGGATGGATTACCAGAAATCATACAAAAATTTTATAGGCAGTTATAATGTAACGGAAGGCTTACGAAAAACGGCAGGCATTCTTATTCCTGCTTTTGTTCTCAGTTACATGGGTTGGTTTGATGTGGGCATCGTTATGGCCATTGGGGCTCTTAGTGCAGGCATTGCAGATAATCCGGGCTCAATACGCCACCAGCGAAATGGATTATTGGTTGCCAATGCATTTATTTTTATTTCAGCATTAGCCACCGGAATGGCAGCTCATTCGGCTGTCATGTTAGGAGTAGTACTTGTTATTTTTTCTTTCCTTTTTTCTATGCTTGGTGTTTATGGCAGCCGGGTAAATGCTATCGGCATCGCCGGACTCATAGCTATGACATTGAATACTTTTGAGCTGAATTACGGCTGGGATATTTTGTGGAATAGCCTCTACCTGCTGGCTGGCGGTATTTGGTATATGTTGCTTACACTGTTACTGTATTCCTTCAGGCCATATAAAGCAACCAAGCAAATGTTAGGAGAACTGGTGCAAAATATGGCGATTTACCTGCAATCCAGAGCAGCTTTTTATAATAAGAATGCGGATTATAATGAAGTTTATAATGCATTGTTCCAGGAACAGGTAAAAGTTCAGGATACCCATCAGTTGGTGGGAGATATGATTTTTCAAACGCGCAGTATATCCAGGGAATCGACACATACCGGCCGTATCCTGATGATCATTTACCTGGATGTTAATGTTTTATTTGAAAGGATAAATACCAGCTACCAGGATTATAAAATGCTGCATCAATATTTTGATGAAACAGATATCCTTTCCAGTTATAAGCGGTTAATATTATTATTGTCGGATGAATTGGAAGCAGTGGGTATTGCATTGAAAACGGGTGAAGTTTCGCAACCCAATATGAAAGTGGACTTACAAATAAATAGGGTAAAAGTTGAACTCAATGACTTACGCCATTCATTTATGAAACCCGAAAATATTGAAGGGTTTATTTATTTGCGGAATATAATTAGTAATATCAGGGACATATCCGATCGCATTAACCGGTTGCATCAATATACCAGTTTTGATGCCGGTATAAAACTCAGGAAGCAAGATGTTGATCATGAAACATTCATATCACAACAGGATTATTCACCCAAACTTCTTTTAGACAGTCTAAGTTTAAAATCTGATATATTCCGTCACTCACTTCGGTTAAGCCTAGCCGTGTTGACTGGCTTTTTTATTGGTGAATTATTTACTATAGGCCACAGCTATTGGATTCTGATGACCATCATCATTATTCTTAAACCTGCATATAGTTTAACCAAGCAACGTAATAAGGACAGGCTGGAAGGCACCATCGTAGGCATATTCATAGGCGTTTTGATTCTACTCATTGTAAAAAACACAATGTTGCTTTTTATCATTTTAGTATTGCTGATGACAGTAAGCAACAGCTTATTAAGGACTTATTATTTCTGGAGTGTAGTGTTTATGACCCCTTATGTACTCATCTTCTTTAACTTTTTATACAGTTCAGAACTCACCTCCATTTTATTGGACCGCCTGATTGATACTGCCATAGGATCTGCGATTGCTTTTGTGGCTAGCTTTCTCCTGTTACCCTCCTGGGAACACCAGAAATTAAAACATTTAATGCTACAGATGCTTCACCAAAATTTACTATATTTTAAAACGGTTGCAGATTCTCAATATTCTTTTGAAGATAGTATTGCCAGATCTCTGATCAAGGCACGAAAAAATGCATTTGTCGCCCTGTCTAACCTAACAGGAAGCTTCAACCGAATGTTAACTGAGCCCAAAAGCCAGCAGTCCGGATTACGGGAAATTCACCAGTTCATTGTACTGAATCATATTCTTATATCACATATTGCTTCCCTTTCGCAACAATTACAGGATTATCGTTACCCTTTAAGTAAGGAAATCTTGGAAAATCCTATACATGATATACTAGTGAATTATAAAAAATCCATTGCCCTGTTAAGTAATAAAAAATATGAAGGCCGGGAGCCTGACCCAAACAGATCTTTAAAAATACTGAATCAACAATCGGATGAACTGATGGAGAAAAGAAAAAAAGAACTTAAAGATGGGCAGGTAGATACAGAAACGCTTAAACCTTTAATTAAAATAAAATCTGTAATTAACCAATACAATTTTATATATCATATGACCACGGATCTTGAAAAAGTCAGCGGCACTTTAAATAATTTACCTGATTAATTTTCCAGTGTACGCAATAACTCCTTAATCTCTTCTATCATCTCTGTACTGGTAATTGGAATACCCATGATCTTGTTATACCCCACAGCATCCACAAAATATTGATCCCTGATGATTTTTATTAATTGACCATTATTAATTTCAGGAATTAACACCTTATCAAATTTCTTCAAAATATCACCCAGGTTTCTGGGAAATGGTCTTAAATAACGCAGATGTACATGCGAAACTGCATGACCTTCATTGACCAGTACTTTAACTGCGGATTTAATGGCACCAAAAGTAGATCCCCAACCCAACACCAAAATTTTACCTTCTTCGGGCCCGTTATCAATTTCCTGCAAGGGAATGTGATCGGCAATCTTGTCCACTTTTTCCTGGCGAAGTTTAACCATCAACTGGTGGTTGGCTGGATCATAGCTGATGTTCCCCGTAATATTTTCTTTTTCAATGCCACCAATACGATGTTCCAAACCTTTAGTTCCCGGAATGGCCCAGGGTCTTACTAATTTTTCATCCCTTAAATAAGGTTGCAATTTTTCTTCGCCATGTCCCAACTCTGTTTTGAACTGTACATGTATTGGTTGAAGATCCTCTTTTTTTGGATAACGCCATGGCTCGGCTCCATTAGCTATATAACCATCACTCAAAAATATTACCGGAGTCATATGCATAACTGAAATCCGTACCGCCTCATAAACTGCAGCAAAACAATCTGAAGGAGTAGATGCGGAAATTACCGGCATAGGACATTCTCCATTTCGGCCATAATAGGCTTGCAACAAATCACTTTGCTCAGTTTTTGTAGGTAACCCGGTTGATGGACCACCCCGTTGAATATTGCAGATGAGTAAAGGAATTTCAAGCATCACTGCCAAACCCATTGCCTCTGCTTTTAAAGCCATACCCGGACCTGAGGTAGTAGTAACACCTAATTGCCCTCCATAACTGGCACCAATAGCCGCACAAATACCGGCAATTTCATCCTCTGCCTGGAAGGTGCGTATTCCAAAATTTTTATGCCTGCTTAACTCGTGCAAAATATCAGATGCCGGTGTAATTGGATAGGAACCAAGGAAAATAGGTAATCCACTTACCTGGGATGCTGCGATCAATCCATAAGACAAGGCCTGGTTACCCATTATTGACCGGTAATCACCTGCCTGCATCTTTGCCTTCTCCACTTTATACTGCGTAGTAAATGTTTCAGTTGTATCACCAAAATTATAACCGGCCTGTAAAGCCCTGAGATTGCTGTTTAATATTTCGTCCTTTTTCCCAAATTTTTCATGCAAAAACTTGATGGTATTCTCCATATCCCGATTATACATCCAATATAAAAAACCAAGCACGAACATATTTTTTGCCCGGTCTTTTTCTTTAATTCCCAATGTAAAGTCTTTTAAAGCCTCGCGGGTCATACGGGTAATATCCATCGGTATCAGTTCATACCCTTCCAGGCTATTATCCTCCAGTGGATTTACTCCATCCGGGTAATTAGCCAACCGAAGATTTTTACTATCAAAACCATCCGTATTAGCAATGATCTTTCCGCCTTTCTTAAGACTTTTTAAATTGGATTTTAAAGCAGCTGCATTCATTGCAACCAACAGATCGCAACTGTCGCCCGGCGTAAAAATGGGATCACTACTGAATCTTAACTGGTAGCCACTTACACCCGGCAACGTACCTTGTGGTGCACGGATCTCAGCAGGAAAATCGGGAAAAGTTGCCAGGTCAATCCCAAGCAATGCGGTATTATTGGTAAACTGGCTGCCAGTTAACTGCATTCCATCTCCACTATCGCCGGCAAATTTTATTACAACGTCTTTTAATACTTCCTGAGTTCTCATTATAATATTTAAGTGGTAAAATTAAGAACTAATAATCCTTCATGCTTATGCATTTAGTAAAAACAAATTTGAAAAGAATATTTTATCGTCCATCGCCATCTAACAAATTACCTAACCCACCCAGAATACTTCCTTCTTCTTTACGTTTGGTTGTAGCATAAGTTAGAATCCGGGCTGCCAGCCGGCTTATTGGCAAAGATTGCAGCCATACCCTGCCCGGCCCGCGGAGCGTTGCAAAAAATAAACCTTCACCACCAAAAATGGAATTCTTAATGCCTCCTATAAATTGAATATCGTAATCGCAGGAGGGTGTAAAAGCTACGATACAACCAGTATCTATTTTTAATACCTCGCCCGGTATCAATGTTTTTTCCATTACATACCCACCTGCATGGACAAACGCTAACCCATCGCCTTCCAGTTTTTGCATGATAAAACCTTCACCACCAAAAAGTCCTGTGCCCAGTTTTCGCTGGAATTCAATGCCTATATTCACCCCTTTTGCCGCACATAAAAAAGCATCCTTCTGACAAATCATTTTACCACCTAATTGTAACAAATCCATCGAAATGATTTTACCAGGATACGGAGATGCAAATGTTACTTTTCTTTTTACATGACTCATATTTGTGTATGCAGTCATAAAAAGACTTTCCCCGGTCAATACTCTTTTCCCCGCTGACCATAATTTTCCAAGAATACCCTGCTCCTTGCCTGATCCATCACCAAAAATAGTTTGCATCTGCACGCCATCTTCCATCATCATAAAACTACCTGCTTCAGCTATGGCACTTTCTTCAGGATCCAGTTCAATTTCCACACATTGCATTTCTTCACCATGAATTTGAAAATCAATTTCGTGATTCGTCCTTTGTGATATTTCCATTTTTTTTATTTAAAGATAATTTAGAAATGCAATCATACCAGTTACTTAAATGATATACGGTCAGGGTCTCAGGCTATATTTTGTTACATTTACACCTCTAAAAAAACAATGATTAAACATATGAAAAGAAAATTACTTATGCTGGCAGGGTTTACACTGTGCTTTGGTGTTATTGTAAATGCACAGTCCCGGCTGGTAGAAAAAGTTACGAAAAAAGGTGATGAATTGGTTATTCCTTATGAAAAGTATGAATTACCCAATGGCCTTACGGTGATTGTACACGAGGATCATAGTGATCCTGTTGTGCATGTGGATGTTACTTACCATGTAGGCTCCGCAAGAGAAGAAATTGGCAAATCAGGCTTCGCCCATTTTTTTGAACACATGATGTTCCAGGGTAGTGATAATGTTGCCGATGAACAACACATAAAAATGATTACTGAAAGTGGAGGCACGATGAACGGAACCACTAATCGGGATCGGACAAATTATTTTGAAACGGTGCCAAGTAATCAACTTGAAAAAATGTTATGGCTTGAAGCTGACCGTATGGGGTTTTTACTGGATGCAGTAACACAGCAAAAATTTGAAGTTCAAAGATCAACAGTGAAAAATGAACGCGGACAAAACTATGATAACCGCCCTTACGGATTACTCTATGAAACTTTGGGAAAAAATTTATACCCTTATGGCCATCCTTACTCGTGGTCTACCATTGGTTACCTGGTGGATTTAGACCGCAGCAATGTGGATGATCTGAAAAACTTCTTCCTTCGTTGGTATGGTCCCAACAATGCTACGTTGACTGTGGGTGGCGATGTAAAACCGAAGGAAGTTCTCAAAATGGTTGAAAAATATTTCGGTAGTATTCCACGCGGACCAAAAGTGGAAGACATGCAGGAAATAGTTCCGCAACTGGACAGCCATCGTTTTGTATCTTATGTTGATAATTATGCTCGTATGCCATTGATGCTGAAAACTTATCCCGGTGTAGAAAGCTATCATCCGGATATGGCCGCACTCGATTGCCTTGCACAAATACTGGGACAGGGAAATAACTCTATCCTTTATCAACAATTGGTAAAGAAGCAACTGGCATTGCAAGCTTCTGTAAACAGCATCAATTCTGAACTTTCCGGAGAAATATCATTCACAATTATCCCTTTTCCGGGCAAATCGCTGGCGTCTATGTATGCAATGCTAAATCATGCATTGGACAGTTTTGAAACACGTGGCGTGTTGGATGAAGACATTGAGAAATTCAAAGGAGGTATTGAAGCACAGTACATCAATCGCCTGCAAAGTGTATCCGGTAAAGTATCTCAGCTGGCATCATTTGAAACCTTTACAGGCAATCCGAATATGATCGGTAAATTATTAAACATGTATCGTTCAGTAACGAAACAAGATGTGATGCGTGTATATAACAAATACATCAAATTCAAACACCCGGTTGTATTGAGTGTATTAACTAAAGGACAGGAAGACCTGGCTGTAGGACCAAATAATTACAACATTGATGAATCGGGTTATCAACAGGTTGATTTTGGTTATGCTGGGTTAAAATATAATAAAGCAAAAGATAATTTTGATCGCAGCGCGATTCCAGGTAATGGACCAAACCCTGTTGTAAAAATTCCTGATTTCTGGAAAAGAGAAATGTCCAATGGCATTAAAATTATTGGTGCAGAAAATACCGAGTTACCGACGGTTACACTTTCTATTTCCATTCCCGGCGGGCACCTGATGCAGGCTAACGATCTTTCAAAAGCAGGGCTATCTTCTTTTTTTGCCAATATGATGAATGAAGATACCCGCAAACGTTCAGCCGAAGATTTCAGTAAAGAACTGCAAAAGTTAGGAAGTTCAATCAGTGTCAGAAGTGGTTTGGATGATATAACTTTTAGTGTTCAATCGCTCACTAAAAATATTGATGCTACCCTGGCACTTTTGGAAGAAAGAATGCTGCAACCGCTGTTTAAAGAAGATGATTTTAACCGGATACAAAACCAAGTGGTTGAAAGTTTCAAGCAACGAAAATCGCAACCCGCATTTGTTGCTAACGCGGTTTTCGACAAAGTGAATTATGGCCACGATCATATTTTGGGCATTAGCCGGAATGGAACGGAAGCAACGGTTAAAGCATTTACGCTGCAGGATATTCAATCTTATTATGATAACAACATTACCTCACAGGGTGCAAAAGTGGTTGTTGTAGGTGATGTAACCGAAGCGGAGATCATGCCCAAACTGGCGTTTTTACAAAAGTTGCCGAATAAACCAATTACACTGCCGCAGGTTACCGTTAACACGGAAGTGGATAAAACGAAAATTTATTTAGTGGATGTCCCCAAAGCAGCACAAACCGAATTTAGGGTTGGTTATTTAACTGGTTTAAAATACGATGCTACTGGTGATTATTACAAAGCGGGATTGATGAATTACAATTTAGGAGGCGCATTCAACAGCCGCTTAAATATTAATTTAAGAGAAGATAAGGGTTGGACCTATGGCGCAAACAGTGGTTTCAGTGGCGATAAACACACCGGTGAATTTGTTTTTTCATCTGGCATCAGGGCTGATGCAACTGATAGTGCTTTAGTCCAGGTAATAAATGAATTAACCAATTTTAGCCAAAAAGGTATTTCCGAAGAGGAATTAACTTTCATGAAAAGCGCTATTGGTCAGCGTGATGCATTACGCTATGAAACCGGTTTTCAAAAAGCAGGTTTTATTTCAAATATCCTGGAATACGATTTACCAGATGATTTTGTGGAGCAACAAAACAAGATCCTTAGTGGATTAACTAAAATCGAAGTTGATGCCATTGCGCAAAAGTGGGTAAACACTAATAATATGAATATTTTATTGGTGGGAGACAAAGAAAAGATTTTGCCTACGCTGGAAAAAATGGGTTATGAAATTATAGAATTGGATGCAGATGGTAATCTGAAGCAAGCCAAAGGATTTTAGAAAAATTTTATTTGTATTAATTATATTTAAGAGGCCTGCCATTCGTGGTGGGTCTTTTTTTGAGGTTTCCTTTCTGGCACGCCGGCAAATTTAAAATACTGGTCAATGGAAGCCTCCTGGAAAAATAATTTTTAAAATTTTTGCTAAAAAGTATTTTTTTTCCTATAATAAATTAATTTAGTAACAGCATCCGCTACAACCTCTTTAAACGCCAATCAAATCCGCGGCAAGATTAACCAGACATAAGAAATTTTAAACAAATTACTTTCCTAAACCAACATTTATGCAATCCAACCATTTTTTTAAAGCAGGGTTAATGGCCCTATTGCTGGTCGTGTTTTTTATAGCGGGATGGGAATGGTATTGGCGAAGCAAAGGAATGCCTGTAGCATTTAATGACGATGAAGCACTATGGGCCAACAGCAGGGCGCAAGTGTACAAATCCCAAAAGGAGTCAACGGTTTTTATCGGTTCCTCAAGGATCAAATTTGATCTCGATATTCCTGCCTGGCAATCTTTAACGGGTGAAGAAGCGATCCAACTAGCCATCGTTGGAACCAATCCCGTTCCTCTGCTTGAAGACCTGGCTAATGATGTAAAATTTAAGGGAAAACTTATTATTGATGTTACAGAACCCCTCTTTTTCTCTGTTGCACCACCAGCATCCGCCTCTGCTGTTAAGGGGATTAATTATTATAAAAAACAAACTCCATCGCAAAAGTTCAGTTCCCGTTTGAATTATGCACTTGAATCAAAATTTGTTTTCCTGGAAGAGAATAAGTATGCTGTAAATGCATTGTTATCAGACCTTGAAGTACCAAACCGGCAGGGTGTTTTTAGTTTCCCGGTTTTCCCTAAGGGATTTGAAGTAACTAACTATAATCGCCAGACATATATGGCAGATGATTTTTTAAACGACCCTAAACAAATAAAAAAACAAACAGATAATTGGATGCTATTAGGTAGTATTTTTGCAGCACCTCCCATTAAAGGCGATACATTAACCCAATATTTAAACCGGGTAAAATCAGCAGTTGATAAAATAAAATCAAGAGGTGGCCAGGTTTTGTTTGTGCGAACACCCGCCAGCGGGCCAATGGAAGTGGGTACCAGGGCAGGTTATCCCCGTGATCAATATTGGGATCAACTGCTAAAATATACTAACTCGCCTGGTATACATTACGAAGATTATCCGGAAACCTCAGGTTTCATTTGTCCTGAATGGTCGCACCTGGCACCGAAAGATGCAGTTACTTATACACAGCACCTAATTAAAACCTTGCGGACGGAAAAGAACTGGTCATTCGCCAAAAATTAATTTATAAAACTACTGCCATGCTATTCAACTCATATACGTTCATTGTATTCCTGGTCATTGTTTTGATACTGCACAACGCAACCAGGCTACCCTGGAAAATTAAAAAGATAAACCTGCTGCTTGCCAGTTACATTTTTTATGCAGTCTGGAACCCCCCGTTCATTATCCTGTTATGGCTATCAACCGTTGTTGATTTTGTAGTAGGCAAAAAACTTTACCATGAAGAAAACAAGTTGCGCAGGAAAATGTTATTAATCATTTCTCTTGTTGCCAACCTGGGGATGCTGGGATTTTTTAAATATGGCAGCTTTTTGCTGGAAAATTTTGTTTTGCTGATGTCGGCCATAGGGGTAGACTATCAACCTGCGGCACCCGATATTATTTTACCGGTCGGAATTTCTTTTTACACTTTTCAAACCCTTTGCTATACACTGGATATGTATAGAAGAAGAATAGAACCCGAAAAATCATTTTTAAATTTTGCATTGTTCGTTACCTTTTTTCCGCAATTGGTGGCGGGTCCCATTGTTCGTCCATCACAGTTGCTGCCCCAGTTTCATACACCACATACCGCCGGTACCCAACAACTAATAAAAGGATTATTTCTTTTATCACTGGGTTTATTTATGAAAGTGGTTATGGCCGACACGATGCTGGCGGCTTCTGCGGATACGGTTTTCGGGTCGCCGCAAGTTTTGGCGCCAGTGGATGCCTGGTTAGGTGTACTGGCTTTTTCCGGTCAAATATTTTTTGATTTCGCCGGCTATTCCACCTGCGCCATTGGTATTGCCGCCTGCCTTGGATTTACATTGCCCGATAACTTCAGGTATCCCTATGCGGCTATTGGGTTTTCAGATTTTTGGAGAAGATGGCATATAACCTTATCCACCTGGCTGCGGGATTATTTATACATCGGGCTGGGTGGCAATCGCAAAGGGACATTTAGCACATACATAAACCTGATGCTCACTATGCTGATTGGTGGTTTGTGGCATGGCGCTTCGTGGACCTTTGTTGTTTGGGGCGGATTGCATGGAATTTATTTATGTGTTGAAAGATTATTCAGACCTAAACAGGAAAAGGATACCTTGATCATTCATGCTTCCATGCCCGAACCAGTGTCGGTTATCACAGCATCATTCGTCCCCGCGTTTCTGAACCGTAAAAAAGTAAAACTGTTTTTTGCAGCCCTGCTCACTTTCTTTTTAATAAATATTACCTGGGTTTTTTTCAGGGCCGATAATTTTTCAACCGCCTGGCGTTTATTAGGATCCATGTTTGGCATCACTGATGGCGCTCCCATTTTATCAACCATTAACATGATTAAGGTGAGTGTAGTTACCGTTTTATTAGTAGGCACTCACTGGGTTATGCGCAACACAAGCGTGTGGCAGGTGGTACAAAAAACAAAATGGTGGGTGGTCGGAATTGTGTGGGCATGTATGTTGATTTCTCTTATTTTAAGTCAGAAAAGCAGCGATTCATTTATATATTTCCAGTTTTAATAACCCTTTATCTGAACATAAAAAAATCCCTTCCTGCATTAGAAAGGGATTTTTTTTAATTAATGGTTAGAACCAACTGCCGATAAACGATTCATTCACTTTATCCCTATCCTTCCTCAACATCTTACGACGGCGTCTTTTATCACGTCCATGCCTGACCGAAGTAGCAACCATCATGGGTATTAACAAAATTGTTAGCGGTGGAATTCCTAAGAATGATATCCATTTGCCACCATACATTCTGCGCATGGGCCGGCGAAGCCTTTCAGCTATCAGGTACATAGCAGGGACCATTACAAGTGTCATAAAGAACGCGAATGTTAAACCAAAAATAATTGTCCAGGAAAGCGGCTTCCAAAAAACAGCATTATCACCCCCAAAAAATATTTTAGGATTCAGTTCACTGAACATGGTTATGAAATTGATATTAAACCCTACAGCTAAAGGAAGCAACGCCAGTATTGCAGCAATAGCGGTTAATAAAACAGGAATAATACGCGTTTTACCTGCCTTAATTACGGCTTCCCTGGTTTTCATTCCCCGTGATCTCAATTCATCGGCAAATTCAATAACCAGAATACCGTTCTTTACAACAATACCTGCAAGACCTACGATTCCAATCCCGGTCATAACAACTGAAACTTCCATACCAGTTAGCGCAAAACCTAATAAAACTCCAATTACGCTGAATAATATTTCCGTTAATATAATTACAGATTTACTTACTGAATTAAATTGCAATACCAGGATAAACAGGATCAACATTAAAGCAATGATAAGTGCCTGGAATAAAAATGCTCCGGTCTCTGCTTGCTGTTCGCCTTCTCCTGTTTGGGAAATAGTAACCGATGGTGGTGCTTTCTTAAAATCATTGATGCGTTTTTCCAGGTCTTCATTTACTGCTGTGGGTGTATGGGTTGACAAAACATTTGAAGTAAGTGTAATTACCCGTTTCTGGTTTTTACGCTTAACACTTCCTAACGTACTGGTATAATCTATTTCAACTAGCGAGCTAATGGGAACGCTTTTTACAACACCTGTTGCCATATCCCGGAAACTTATTGGCATGTTCAACAGGTCTGCCAGGCTGTTGCGCTGAATTTCTTCATTCCTTAACTGTATTTTGTATTCATCTTCCCCGTCCTTTATTTTTGAAATTTCCCGGCCAAACAAACCTGTCCTTAATTGTTGACCAATCTGCGCACTGGATACACCTTCAATCAATGCTCTTTCCCGGTTAACTATTAACGTTATCTCAGGATTGGAGAGGTCAATATCCATTTTCAATTCCTCTACGCCGGGAACTTGTAATGAGTCCAGGTAATTTTTTAAATCTACCGCGGTTTTAGTAAGATCATCAAATTTTTCACTAGCCACTTCAATATTGATTGGCGGTTCTGTGGGTGGGCCGTTCTGTTCCTTATTTACGGTAATTTCTGCCCCTGGAATACCTCTAACTACAGCCCTGATGGAATCCAAATAAGGCGCTGTAGATACACCATGCCTCTTTTCAAATTCAACAAAGGAAACCTGGATGCGCCCCAATTCTGGTTTAGTGCTCCGGTCCCCACTCATAGGATCACCAGCTCCCACTGCCACATTCGTGATCACACTTTCTACAACCGGGTTATTTTTTCCATTCTCCATATCCAAAACTCCATAAACCTGATTTTCGATTTTCTTCGTAATGGAATCCGTATAGTCAACTGAAGTTCCTACGGGAAATTTCAGGTAAACAAAAACCTGGTTAGGATCACCTCCGGGAAAAAATACAACCGGAACTTTTCGGGCTACAAATACTATAACAGAAAATACTAACAGGAGGAATGTTGCAAATAAAAGATAAACCGGGCGCCAGCGTGTTAAAGACCATCTTAATAAATCTTCATAGTGTTGCATGACCCATGGTAGAAACCTGTTTTGGAAACCGTGAATCCAACCTTCGAGTACATACTTGTTCAGTATGATCAGAAGAACGATAAATAATATCAGGTTTCCAAAAAAAGTGAGCCCAAATACATCAAATAAAATACCGGCGCCTATGGCTATCCATAATACCGGTTTTTTAAATATAGCGCTTTTAGATTCTTTTTCCTCTGGTGGGTGATTCATAAAATCAACAGCGAAAACCGGGTTCATCAAAAATGCTACAATCAATGATGCTGTAAGTGTAAAAATCAGCATGGTTGGCAGGTAGATCATAAATTTCCCGATAATTCCCGGCCAAAAAAGCAAAGGCACAAAAGGAGCTAAAGTGGTTAATGTGCCGGCTAATACCGGAATAAAAACTTCACCGGCAGCCATCATAGCCGACTTTTCAGCATTAATAAGTCCCTTATTTTCAACGAATATCCGGTGTGTATTTTCGATTACAACAATGGCATCATCTACTATAATTCCTAATCCAAAAAGTAAAGCAAAAAGGACAATGAAGTTTAAAGTAACATGTCCACCAACAATAAGATCAGCAGCAGGTAAAAAGATAAATGCAACGAACATACTTAACGGAACGGAGAGTGCTACAAAGAATGCATTGGTAACTCCCATGAAAAACATCAGGATTATAAGAACCAGTATAAAACCAATAACAATAGTGTTGATCAATTCATTAAACGATGAACGGGTCGTTTTACTCATATCACCCGTGATTACTACATCCAGGTCTTTGGGAAAAATATCAGCTTTCAGCCGATCTACTATTACTTTAACATCATCTGATGTTTCAATCAGGTTCTCCCCGGCTCTTTTAATAATATTAAGTGTGATAACATTCTTTCCATTCAACCGGGCATAACTTTCTCTTTCTTTAATAGTATCCCTGATGTCAGCTATATCTTTAAGATAGATTGGAGAACCGCCCGAATTACGAACGATAACCTTTTCTATATCATATTTTGATTTGAACTGACCTTTAAGCTGAATATTTCTTTTGGTATCTCCAATATCTAACAAGCCTCCTGAAATATCTAAATTTTCTCGGGCTACGGCATTAGCAATATCATCAAATGTAATCCCGGAAGCCTGCATTCGGTAATTGTTTACATTGATCTGGAATTCACGTTCAGGCGCACCAACCAGATCTACCCGGTTAATTTGAGAAAGTTCTTCTAACCTGTCCTGCAATTCATCGGCATATTGTTTTAATTGCACCAGGGAATAATTTCCGCTGACATTTACATACATGATCGGCTGATCAGAAAAACTTACTTCTTGTACCATAGGTTCTTCCGTAAGATCAGTAGGCAGATCCTGCTTAGCTTTATCAACCGCATCTTTCACTTTCTGTAAAGCGATATCAGTCTGTACGTCGGTATCAAATTCCACCGTAATTGCCGAAAAATCCTGGACAGAACTGCTGTTAACTTTATTGATCTTAGCACCTGTGATTCCCTTTATCTGCTTTTCTATAGGTTGGGTAACCAGGTTTTCAATATCCTTTGGACTGTTACCAACATAAATGGTCTGTATATAAATGGTAGGGATAACAATATCAGGAAATTGTTCTTTAGGCAGCGTGATGAATTGAAATACACCAGCCATGGAAACAAATAAAATTAACAGGTAAATGGAAGTTTTATTCCTGATACTCCAGGTAGTGGGGCCAAAATGCTTAAACTTTCCTTTAATACTTTCTAAAAGACTCATACAGTGTGATTATGATAAATTCATTTTTTCATTCATAATTATGAATTCAAGAAATTTTCTTTCATACGGTTTCCGTGGTAATTAACTGACCTTCAAATAAACCCTGGAAACCTTCTGTGATCAACTTATCACCAGGCATCAAACCACTTTTAACTTCCAGCATACTGCCAGATAATTCTCCAACTATAACCTGCCTTTTATGAGCTACCAGGTTGGCGCCTTCCTGGACAGCAACCAATACATACTTTCCTTTTTCATCGTTTTGTAAGGTCTTTAATGGAATGGCTATCGTATTGCTGGCTGAATAATCCTGCACTTTAACAATGGCTATCTGGTTGGGTCTTAAACTGGTTCCGGAAGGGATTGATGCTTCAATATAAAAAGTACGGGTCCCTGGGTTGATGGTTCTGCCAACTACGGTCACTTTTGCAGGATATTCTTTCATACTTGCTTCCGGTAAAGTGATCAACAGGTTTGTACCTTTAGAAACTTTACCAAGATAAGCTTCCGGCACTTCCGTAACTACTTTTAATGTGTTTGTATTGACAATTCTTAATTGTGGGCCGGTTCCAAATATTTCACCCACACGTACATTCACTTCATCGGCTACGCCGCTCATTTCAGCATATACATTAGAGAAAGAAAGTTGCTGACGGGCAAGTGATAATTGCTTTTCGACTGACTCAACGTTGTTCTTTGCCGTTAGTAACTGCACTTCTGTACCAATATTCTGATCCCAAAGACTTTTCTGCCGCTGGTAAATATCTTTTGCAAAATTTAATTGTGTTTGTAATTGATCAATTTGTTTTTGTGCTACCACGTCATCCAGCTTTAAAAGCAACTGTCCTTTTCTAACTGCATCACCTTGTTTTACATATACTGCTTTAACCTGGCCTGGACCACCACGCGGTGTTACATAGGCAATGTTATCCGATTCTACTTTTCCCTGCAGATCAATAAAGTGATTGAAATTTGCAGGCTGTAATTCGGTTATGGATACCAGTTTAGCTTTCTCTTTTCCTGCAGCTGCTGTATCTAATGCAATGATCTCTTTTTCCAAAACATCGATGTCAGCTGTCAGTTTCTGTTGCTCATTTTTTAATTTCTCAAGCTTTGCTTTTTTATCATTCAGCTCACCTTCCCTTTCCTTTTTACTGCTTCCGCAACCCATCATAATTACAAAGGCTAATAAAGTAAAAGCGACATTTAATTTGTGTTTCATTTTTATGATTTTAATGTTCATGCGTATTAAAGATTGCCGGTAGCTTTAAGGAAATCCACCCTGGCAATGATGGCATCATACAATGCACTTATAAAATTGGTTTGGGCGGTTTTCAGGTCTATCTGTGCAGCATTAATTTCTGTATTGGAGCCAAGGCCCGCCTCGTACTTAATCCTTGTCTGTTCATATACTCTTTCGGCCAGTTCCATGTTCTCTTTTTGAAAATCCATTGTAGCAATGGCTGACCGGAAATTTGTAACAGCAGTTTCCACCTCGTTATCAATAGAGATTTTAAGACCTTCCAACTGGTTAATTGATTGCTCCAATTCTAACTCTGCTCTTTTCACTTTAGCCCGGGTACTGAAACCATTAAAAATGGGAACATTAATCCGCAATGCAACAGACGAAACGGTAAAATAAGGACCGTCCAGGAAATCAAATTTATTCCGTTGAGCATTTTTATAATAACTGGCGCCCAGGCTAACTGTTGGCAGCTTACTCAGTTTGTATCGGCGAATATTAAATTCATTCAACTTAATTCCCAGTTCCGCCAACTGAAATTCCTTTCTGCTTTCGTAAGCATTAACCTGGTTTTCAAGCATGCCTTCTTTTATTGTTTCATCGGTAAGTGTATCGGTTAAAATCAACGTATCGGATGTTGGCATTCCCATCAGCAATTTCAAACCCAGGTAACCGTTAGAAATGCTGTTCAGCGCTTTCACTTTTTCTGTTTGCAGGTTTGATATTTGCACGGAAAGCTTATCTATGTCTAACCGCTCTGCAAAACCGTTTTCATAAATGATGCGTGTATCAGATAATAATTTATTTAACCTTTCCAGGTTGGCATCCAGCAATTCAATCTGTGTTCTACTGGCTGTTAGCTGATAATACACTTTATATATATTGGCCTTTACGATTTCTTCGGTTACTTCCGCATTCATTTTTTGAAAATCAATGGACGTTTTCCTGGCCTGCAAGCCTACAAATACCTGCCCGTCAAATAATATCTGGTTCAGGTCCAGGCCGGTATTTGCCATCCATTTGGTACCAAATTGAGCTTCGATAAAACCAAAATCATTGGGAATACTAATGGCAGTACCATTTCCCCTGCGCACATCTTCCTGCGCCAATACCATATAAGTTCCCTGGCCTATAAAATTTGGAAAGCGCTGTACAGCTACATTTGGATTATAGATAGTGCTGATATTTCCGTTTAATGAAGGATAGGCCGCGCTGGTTATTTCACGATTGGTCTGCTCCTGTATCTGGATATCCAACAAAGCATTTTTCACTTGAACATTATTCTTGCTGGCATAAAAAACGGCCTCTTCTGCTGTAAAAGCATGCCTGTTAATTATAATCGAATCCTGCGCAGTGGATGCAAACGGGAAACTGGAAAATGCAAAGAGTAAAATATTGCTGATTTTTAATGTAAGCTTCATCGATTAATTTTTTTGAATGCTATTTTTCATTTGAAGACTGTATTTCTGCGCCATTTTATAACCTTTTATAGTAACGATTCCATATACAAAATGCTGAATGATCTCCTGGATGATGGATGCGAGATTAAATTTTGCCGGTGGATAGATATTTATATCAAATGGAAGCATCATACTTTCCAGTCTGAACCTGGAAATCACATCTACATTAATATCCTCCCTGTACAATCCTTCTTTAATTCCCCATTCCAGGTTATGCCGGATCATATCCATTAAAAACTGGTTCTTAAAAGCCATGAATTTTTTGAATGACTTAAAATGGAATTTTTCCAGGTCATAAACTACCACCGGGTTCATATGTTGAAACTGCTCCATCAGATTTTCCATCATACTAAAAATTTCATGTACCGCATTCAACGCTTTTTCACTACAATGCTTACAATCGTGCTGACGAATGTTAAGATCCTTTTCAATGACCGCATCAACCAGCTCATTCTTATCGGCAAATGAATGGTATATCGTTTTTTTGGATATGCCCAGGTGCTGCGCAATATCATCCATAGATACCGAGCGTATGCCGAATTGCATGAACAACTCTTCCGCTTTTGATAATATTCTTTCTTTTGATTCCATATTAGGGATGCAAAACTATGGAAACTTTTATTGTAACCAAAGTTTCCATACATTTTATTTTACCGTTCATCAAATTATCTTCAAGTCGCAGCTTCCCCCTAAAAAACTATCTTAGCCTAAAAAATAACCATGGAATCCCGTACACAAGCATTAACCCGTTTTACATCCCGAAAGATTTTGAGATACCTGGTACAGGGTATGCTGGTTGTAGCTCCACTTGCCATTACAGCCTATGTCATTTATTGGTTATTCGACCTGATTGATGGTATTTTAAGACCCTATTTAAATATTCCCGGTCTTGGATTTGTAATGATCGTAAGTTTTTTAATTTTAGTTGGATGGATAAGTTCCACTTACCTGGTGAGCGGCGTTATCGCTTTTTTTGAAAAGGTACTTGACCGCATGCCCGCCATTAAATTCATCTACAGTTCTGTAAAAGATTTTTTTGAAGCCTTTGCCGGCGATAAAAAGAAATTTGATAAAGCTGTACTGGTAAATGTTTTTTCGGCAGATGTGTGGATCATTGGATTTTTAACAGGAGAAGAATTGGAAAAATTCAATCTGGGCGCCGACCATGTTTCCGTGTATGTTCCGCAGTCTTACAATTTTGCGGGTCAACTTTATATCCTGCACCGTTCCAAAGTGAAAAAGATTGAACATATTTCATCTGGCATTGCCATGAAATTTGCTGTTACAGGTGGTGTGGTTGAATTAGAAGATAATAAAGATGAAGAGGTAATCAAGGAGATTGATCGCGAACTGCATAAACCATAAATTATTAAGGAATGAAAAAGTGCGTATTAATATTTTTTACTTCTTTTATCTTTCTTGAAACATTTTGCTGGGGATTTTTTGCTCATCGTAAAATAAACCAGTATGCCATTTTCCTGTTGCCTCCGCAAATGATGCATTTGTACAAACCAAATGCGGTATTCATCAGTGAACATGCCATTGATCCTGATAAAAGAAGATATGCCATAGCTGAAGAAGGACCCCGCCATTATATTGATCTGGATAGATATGGCTCCTATCCTTTTAATTCATTACCGCGTAAGTGGAATGATGCAGTTGCAAAATATACAGAAGATACTTTGATGGCGCATGGCATAGGTCCATGGTGGATCATGGTGATGCAATCCAGGCTGACACAAGCTTTCAGGGAAAAAAATCAGGCACGCATTTTAAAACTGTCAACCGAAATAGGTCATTATATCGCCGATGCACATGTGCCTTTACATGCTCATAGTAATTATAACGGACAATTGACCGGGCAAAAAGGAATTCATGGTTTTTGGGAAAGCCGTGCACCGGAATTACTGGCTGATAAAGAATGGGACTTTTTTATTGGCAAAGCAATCTATATTAATAACCCGCTGGATTTTATCTGGGACAGGGTAATGGAAAGTTCGCTGGCCGCTGATTCGGTTTTATCTATTGAAAAAAACCTGACTGCCCGTTTTGGTGCCGATCGGAAATATGCATTTGAAGAAAGAAATGGAAAGATCATCAGACAATATTCATCCGCTTTTACCAAAGCTTATGATGCGGAGTTAAATGGAATGATCGAGCGAAGAATGCGTCAATCCATTTTTGCCATTGCCTCTTTTTGGTATACTGCCTGGGTAAATGCAGGCCAACCCGACCTGTCCAATTTATCCAACAAAAATTTTACTGCCGAAGATTTGAAAGAGTTTGAAGACCTGGAAAATGCCTGGCTATCAAACCCGGAAAAAGGAAGGGAGCATGAATAACTGTTCATACATCATGAACAGCCATTTTTTTGCACAAAATACGCCCAAAACGGGTTTCCTTTACTAAAAATAATAGCAAACATGTATCTTTATCTGAACCCTGCAAAAAGGTTCAATTTCACTATTAATAATGATCGATAATAAATTCTATGCTGCAAAAAGACAAGCTGAATTCCAAATTTGAACAGGAATATAACCGACTGAATGAAAACCAGCGCAAGGCTGTTGATAAAATCGAAGGACCGGTAATGGTCATTGCCGGACCCGGCACTGGTAAAACCCAAATTCTTGCAGCACGTATCGGGCGCATTCTGTTGGATACTGACACTGATCCTTCCAATATACTTTGTCTTACTTATACCGATGCCGGCACCATTGTCATGCGGAAACGATTGCTCGAATTCATAGGTCCAGATTCATACAAAGTTGGCATTTACACTTTTCATGGCTTTTGTAATGAAGTGATCCAGGACAATCTTTCTCTGTTTGAAAAAAATTCACTCGAACCTGTCAGTGACCTGGAAAGAATTGAACTTTTTAAAGAACTGATAGATACATTTCCAAAAAATCATCCGCTAAAAAGATACCGGGGTGATGTTTATTACGAGATCAAAAACCTGCAATCACTTTTCAGTACCATGAAAAAAGAAGGCTGGACGCCGGCTTTCATTAATACAGTGATTGATGAATTTATCAATGACTTACCTAACCGCGAAGAATTCATTTATAAAAAAGCATATCGCCAATATAAAGCAGGTGATTTAAAAGCAGACAAGGTTGAAGAGCAGCGGGAAAGAATGGAAAAATTACGGGCTGCCGTTCATGAATATGATCGTTTTCAACAAATGATGCGTGTCCGTAACCGTTATGATTTTGATGACATGATCAATTGGGTGATCAGGGCTTTTGAAGAAAACCCTAACCTGCTGGCCAATTACCAGGAACAGTATCAATATATTTTGGTTGATGAATACCAGGATACCAGCGGAACTCAAAATATGCTCGTCAAACTGCTGATCAATTATTGGGGACAACAACCCAATGTTTTTGTTGTGGGTGATGATGATCAGAGTATTTATCGTTTCCAGGGAGCCAACGTGGAGAACATGATGCAATTTGCAGAAAGCTATAAAGAAGATCTGCTGAAAATAGTGCTCACGCATAATTACCGGTCCATTCAACCGATTCTCGATGTATCAAAATTTCTGATAGATCGCAACCAGGAAAGGCTGATCAATAAAATTACAGGGCTGAGTAAAGAACTTATTTCAAGCCACCCGGATATTAAACATTTGTTACACCAGCCGCAGGTAAATGTTTATGAAACGCAGCGCAGTGAAATGATCGACATTACGCGGCAGGTTGAAAAATTAATTGCTACCGGGACTTCGCCCGGGCGCATTGCCGTTATCTATAAAGAAAATAAATACGGTGAAGAGCTGACCAAATATTTTGGATTACGCAATATACCGGTATACAGTAAACGACATTTAAATGTACTGGAGATACCGCTGGCGCAAAAGATCATTAACGTTTTAAAATACCTGGCAGCAGAACATTATCTTCCATCCAGCGGGGATGAATTATTGTTCGAGATACTGCATTATAACTGGTTCGGCATTCCACCTATTGAAATCGCTAAACTAAGTATAGAAGTGGCTAACAGGGGCTATCGCGAAAACAAGATCAGCCTGCGGCAATTATTATTTGAAAAAGCGAATGCTCCTGCACCGGATCTTTTTACACCTGGCATTCCCGAAGGAATGAAAAAGTCAAGTGTTGTTATTGAAAAATTAATGACTGATGTTTCGAATGTTACCCTGCAGAATTTATTTGAAAATATTATCAGGGAAGCCGGTGTGTTATCAAACATTATGCAAAGCTCTGATAAACACTGGCAGATACAAGTGCTAACGGTGCTTTTTGATTTTGTAAAAGATGAAACCCGTCGCAATCCTTATCTCAGTTTGCAGCAACTGGTTGACATCATTGAACTGATGGAAAAAGAAAAACTTCCCCTGCCGCTGGTACAGGTTACCGGTACAGATAAAGGGGTAAATCTTTTAACAGCACATGGTTCCAAAGGCCTGGAATATGAACATGTTTACTTTGCAGGTGCCAATGCATTATTTTGGGAAAAGAAAAGAAAACCTTCGGGCGGATTTAAATTTCCGGACACCATTTTTTCTTCATCAACTACCGGTGATGGAACCACCGAATCGGAAGAACTTCGAAGGCTTTTTTATGTTGCCCTTACAAGAGCCCAGCAATTTTTAAACATTTCCTATTGCTGCTTTAAAGATGATGGAAAAGAAATTGAACCATCTATGTTTATTGCAGAAATTTTGGATCAAAGTAATTTACCCGTCCAAAAAGTTTATCTCAATGACGAAATATTAACTGAATTCCAATCCCTGGCGTTTGCAGAAGAACAATCGCCTGAAATAGAAAAAATGGAAGAAGATTTTGTGAATAGGATACTTGAAAAATTTGTGATGAACGTAACGGCGTTGAACAATTATTTGAAATGCCCATTGGAATTTTATTTTAAAAATCTAATCCGCATTCCTTCATCCAAAAACGAAAACACGGAATTTGGCAGCGCCGTTCACCATGCATTGAATTTGCTTTTCGAAAAAATGAAAAACAATAACCAGGCATTCCCTGTAAAAGAAATACTGATCGAAGATTTTAACTGGTATATGGAAAGGCACCGGGAAAGTTTTACCCGCGAACAATATAACCGAAGAATGGAGTATGGACATGAAGTGCTTTCAAATTATTATGACGAATACATTCATCAATGGAACCGCGTTGTGGCTGTGGAAACCAATATCAGCAAGATTGTATTGCGTGGTGTTCCGTTAAAAGGAAAATTGGATAAACTTGAATTTAACGGCAACATGGTGAATGTGGTGGATTACAAAACCGGTGACCCGGATAAATCAAAATCTAAGTTGTGCGGTCCATCCGAAAAAGATCCTAACGGTGGCGACTACTGGAGACAAGCGGTTTTTTATAAAATCTTGGTTGATCATCACCCATTAAAAAACTGGGAAGCCGTAAGTGCTGAATTTGATTTTGTAGAACCTGATAAAAAGAAAAATTTCCGCAAAGCAAAGATCGTTGTCAGCCCGGCAGATATTACTACCGTTACCGAACAAATAGTTGATACCTGGCAAAAAATTGAACGCCATGATTTTTATACGGGTTGCGGTAAAGAAGATTGTCATTGGTGCCAGTTTGTAAAAACCAATAACATGGCTATTGCTTTGCATGAATTACAGGAAGAAGGGATGGAAGACGAAGTATAATTATCGGGAAAGGGAATTTCACTTTTCGTTTCAATCTTTTATGGGATTGCTTTGTTATATGCTTATAATATTGAAAACCCCATTTTATAACTAAAGCAATTATTCAACATGAATTTTCATACCCGTAAATGGATCAAACCCGAAGATCTGAATCCCAACGGCACTTTATTTGGTGGCAGCCTGCTGCGCTGGATTGATGAAGAAGCCGCCATTTATTCCATTGTTCAATTAGGGAACCCAAGGGTGGTTACTAAATTTATTTCTGAAATTAATTTCGTCAGCTCTGCTCAGTCAGGAGATATTATTGAATTGGGCATTACTGCTACAGAGTTTGGAAATACTTCCATCACGTTGCGTTGTGAAGTAAGAAATAAGATCACCCGCAAAAGTATTCTTACCATTGAAAAAATGGTTTTTGTAAATGTAAATGAAGAAGGCAAACCAGTGGCGCACGGCAAAACCGCCATCACATACATCAAGGACCAGTTTTTAAATTAAGGCACCGGATTAATCATTATACTGGTGAAAAAATCACCATTAACAGGATTTTGATAAAGCAAGCCTGAATTATTGGGTTTAAGAATATAAGTTTGCCACTCATTAATGAATTCTTTGTGGGTCGATTAAAAATTATTTTTCCGGGTTTATTATTGCTGGTGTTTATTATTTCCCAAATTTTTGTGAGCCCGGGTTGTGCCAATATTATTCCACCTTCCGGAGGACCAAGGGATACCACGCCTCCCGTTTTACTTTTTGTAACACCCGCTGATTCAACCCGCAATTTCGATAAGGATCGCATTGTTTTTGAATTTGATGAATATGTTGAACTCCAGGATATCCCGGCCAACCTGATCGTTTCGCCCACACCATTGGTTAACCCGCAAGTGAACCGCAAATTAAAAACAGTTACGGTGAGACTAAAGGATTCGTTGGAAGAAAATACTACCTACTCCATCAATTTTGGAAAGTCCATTCAGGATTATAATGAAAAAAATCCTTTGGGCAATTTCACTTATGTATTTTCAACGGGCAACACAATAGATTCCCTGGAATTAGAGGGCAATGTGATACTGGCACAAACCGGTAAAATAGATTCTACCCTGATCGTGATGCTTCACCGGAACATGGATGATTCCGCGGTTTTCAAAGAAAGACCAAGATATTTTACAAAGCTGGATAGTGCCGGCAGATTTCGTTTTCGTTATTTACCCCCGGGCAATTTCAATTTGTATGCGTTGCAGGACCAGGGCGGCATGCGGCGTTATATTGATTCCGCCCAATTATTCGCATTTAATACGGAACCGGTAAGCATTGCGGAAAACGATCAACCCATTACTTTATATGCATATGCATACACCAAACCACAGGCAGCTTTAGGCAGTGGAATACGGATAGCCGATAAAAATGAACAGGATAAACGATTAAAATTCACAACGAATGTGACGGGTCCACTCGATCTTTTTGGTAATGTGCAACTCAATTTTGAACACCCACTACAGAAGTTGGATACTACAATGATCAGTATGTACACAGATTCTACTTTTGTCCCGTTTACCAATTTTAAAACCACCCTTGATACCAGTCGTAAACAATTAACAATGGCCGCCACCTGGCAACCCGGCGCATCTTATCATATGATATTGCAAAAAGATTTTGCAACCGATACGCTGGGTCACCAATTATTAAGATCGGATACCATCAGTTTTAATGCACGACCATTAAAGGATTATGGTTCGGTAAGCATACGCTTCCGCAACCTGGAAACTTATACCAACCCGGTTTTGCAATTTGTTTTAAATGACCAGGTAGTTGCATCCTATCCACTTACATCCGAAACTTTTATACAACCATTATTTTTGCCTGGCGATTACCGTATCCGCATTTTGAATGATACCAATCAAAATGGTGTTTGGGATCCGGGTCAATTTTTTGGCATTCGCCGTCAGCCTGAAATTGTAAGGCCAGTTACCAGCCGTACCGTTAATGTAAAAGCAGATTGGGAAAATGAGTTTGAAATTGAGTTACCTGTGAATTAAGACTTTAAGTATTTAGGCTGAGTATCAGGTTTAGCCTTCATCTCAAACTTATCTTCATTCTTATATAATCCTCAAACAACATTCTCCCGGTCCGAATATTGCAGCAAATCATACTATATTATTTTTGCAAACATTCACTTGAAAATATAAAATATGCGTACAATTTTGACCGTAGTTTCAATCGGATTTGTTTTTTTATTATCTGCCTGTGGTTCCAAAACTAACACGAATGGCGTTATAGCTACCAGTTCAGATACCAGTAGCAACCCGGTAGAAACCAAATCACCCGTCACCGATTATAAACCGGCCTTTGCCGGGCAAACCCGCATTGGCAGTGTAAAAACCAATACCCCTATAGAAGGAAAAGTATTGAAACTACGGTCAAAATTGTACGCATATTTTATATTTTCAAGTG
>MWWA01000002.1_pt1 | contig 99267 bp, 93 predicted proteins | sample 1047341 | NCBI WGS metagenome assembly MWWA01 (sample SAMN06349978, study PRJNA376086) | soil metagenome | isolation source: MS5-1 sample Antarctic (ecotone) soil | place: Antarctica | collected 2015-01-13
TAACACCTGCAGCTACCGCAAATCCATCATAAGTGGCATAAAAAAGATCAGGAATGATTACTTTATCGCCCGGATTCAGGCAGGTAAAAAAACCAAACATGATGGCTTCGGAACCACCGGTGGTGATGAGGATCTGTTCGTGGCTTACATCGATGCCAACAGATCGGTAATATTCAACCAGCTTGCGCCTGTAACTTTCATTGCCGGCACTGTGACTGTATTCCAAAACCCTGATATCCGTATTACGCACCGCATCCATGATCTCAGGTGGCGTTTCGATATCAGGTTGCCCGATATTTAAATGGAAAACCCTGATGCCTTTCTTTTTTGCTGATTCGGCGAAGGGTACAAGTTTCCTTATGGGTGATGGCGGCATTTCCCTGCCACGGTTAGAGATTTCCAGCATGTGTCAAAGATAGGAATTCGCACAAAGGAAGTTTTATGTGAAGTACCATGAGCTGAATAACTTTCATAAAGGGCAAAAAAAATCCCCGCAACTGCGGGGATCCCTTTCGATTTTGATTAATGTTTTGTGGGGGCTGCTTTCTTTTTAGCAGCTGGCTTTGCCTTCACCGTCTGCTTTGCAGGCGTTTCGCTTGCTTCTGCTTTCACCGGTGTGGCTGCACTGTTATTCACAGCAGCATCTGCTACCACTTCCCCAGTGATCTTGATCACTTTCGGATCAGTGTACCCAGCGATTTTGATAGATACATCTTTGTCAAAATGTCCCATAGCTGCAGCATTGTATCCTACCTTGATCCTGGAAGTTCCGTTAGGTGCAATGGGTTCTTTAGAATATTCAGGTGTGGTGCATCCGCATCCTGCAGTTGCATTTTCAATAAATACCGGTTTGTTGCTGGTATTGGTAATAACAAAAAATGTAGTTACAGGAGCTCCCTGTTTGATCTTCCCAAAATCATGCTTTTCAATATTCAGTTTAATTACTTCGTCGGCTTTTTGCTGGGCAGAAAGGGTAAATCCTGCAGTAAATAATGTGGCTAATAAGAGCAATTTTTTCATCGTGTGCTGATTTAATTAAATTTCTGTTTTAAAAATTGAATTGAAGGATTGGCTGGTGCAGATCCAACAGGAGCTTTCCAAACATTTCCTTTAATAGTGAGTTGTTTTGTCTGGTTACCGTTGTATGTAACCGTAATATATTTTTCAAAATATCCATCCGCGGCTGCATTGTAACCTACTTTGATCTTCCTGCTGCTGCCCGGTGCAATGGGTTCTTTGTTCCATTCCGGCGTAGTACATCCGCAGGTGGCTGTTACATTATCCAGGGAGATGGCTTCATTACCATTGTTTACGATCTCAAAAAAATAATAGGCAGGTTTCCCCTGTGGTATTTTGCCAAAATCGTACACGGTTTCTTTTATTTCAATCGCATCCTGTGAATAGGCGCCTGAAAAACTTAAAAATAATAAGATAAGTAGGAGAATCTTTCTCATATAATGCTGATTGCCTCCAAAAATAACCTAAACCAATTGGAATGCATAGGGAAATAGACAATTTGTGTTTTTTTAACGATAACCGCTAAAGCCTATTTTTGCCGTATGGAAAATTCTTTTGAGGCCCAGGGCCAGTCTGTGGAAAAGCTATCCTTCGACAACTTCCGGAACGAAGTGATGAAAGATTACCGCTGGGCCTGTATCAGCCGGGAAACCAGCCTGTTAGGAAGAAAGGAAGTGCTTACCGGGAAGGCCAAATTCGGCATCTTCGGAGATGGTAAAGAGGTGGCCCAGGTGGCAATGGCCAAATTTTTCCAGCCTGGAGATTTCAGGTCGGGTTATTACCGCGACCAGACCTTTATGTTTGCCAGCGAACTGGCTACAGTGGAGCAGTTTTTCTCCCAGCTGTATTCTGATCCGGATGTAAAGAATGACCCTTTTTCCGCAGGCCGGCAAATGAATGCCCATTTTGCTACACCGTTTGTAAACCAAGCAGGCGAGTGGCTGGACCTGACCACGCTGAAAAACATTTCTTCAGATATCGCTCCTACTGCCGGACAAATGGTTCGTGGACTTGGTTTGGCCTTTGCCTCCAAGTCTTTCAGAAATGTTCCGGCGCTTCACAACCTTTCCCATTTGTCTGATCAGGGCAATGAAGTATGTTTTTGTACCATTGGCGATGCTTCCACTTCCGAAGGGCAATTTTGGGAAACCATGAATGCGGCTGGGGTGCTCCAGGTGCCCCTGGTGGTATTTGTGTGGGATGATGGCTACGGCATTTCTGTTCCAAAAAAATTCCAGACAACCAAAGCTTCCATTTCTGAAGCGCTGAAAGGATTTCAAAAGGAAGCAACCACAAACGGCATCAATATATATAAGGTGAAAGGCTGGGATTATGCCGGCATGTGCGAAGCTTTTGAAGAAGGGATCCGTTACGCCAGGGAAAACCATGTGCCTGCGCTATTTCATGTTGAAGAATTAACCCAGCCCCAGGGGCATTCCACTTCCGGAAGTCACGAACGCTATAAAAGCGCAGAAAGACTGGAATGGGAAAAAGAATGGGATGGTTTGAAAAAAATGAAAACCTGGCTGGTTGCTAATGCGCTGGCAACGGAAGAAGAATTGACCGCTATTGAAAATGAGGCGAAAGACCTAGTCAGGGCACAAAAGAACAGCGCATGGGAAAAGTATCTCCAGCCCATCAAACAACAGGTGAGCAGGGCAGTTGATCTTTTAAATGATGTAGCCGGTAAAACGGGCATTGAAGAATTAAATTCATTAAGTACAGAATTGTCTTCTTTACGCGAACCTTTGAGACGGGATGTATTAAGGATATTAAGTAATGCCATCAACCTCACCGGCAATGCCGATGCAGCTTATTGGATAAAAGATTATCATGCCGATCTTCTAAAAGAAAATAAAGGACTGTACAATTCATTTTTATACAATGAAGGACCAAAATCTGCACTGAAAGTGGAGGTGGTTGCGGCGCAATATGCCGAAGATGCTGTCACACAGAATGGTTTTGAAATATTGAACCAGTATTTCGACCAGCTGTTTGCTGCGAATCCAAAAGTATTTGCATTTGGTGAAGACCTTGGTTATATCGGTGATGTGAACCAGGGCTTTTCAGGTTTGCAGGCCAAGTATGGTGAAGAACGCATTTTTGATACCGGTATCCGTGAACTCACTATCATGGGGCAGGGCATGGGCCTGGCATTAAGAGGACTCAGACCTATTGCAGAAATTCAATACCTCGATTACCTGCTGTATGGCCTTCAGCCTTTAAGCGACGACGTATCTACGCTTCATTATCGTACACGTGGACAACAAAGTTGTCCGCTGATTGTAAGAACACGTGGGCACAGGCTGGAAGGCATCTGGCATAGTGGTTCACCAATGGGAATGGTGATCAATGCCTTAAGAGGCATGTTTGTTTGTGTGCCCAGAAATATGACGCAGGCAGTTGGTATGTATAATACCTTGCTGCTTGGCAACGATCCGGGAATTGTGGTGGAATGCCTGAATGGTTACAGGTTGAAAGAAAAACTTCCTTCTAACCTTCTTGATTTTACTGTTCCCCTGGGCGTACCCGAAATCATTCATGAAGGTGATGATGTGACCATCGTGAGTTATGGTTCCACTTTGCGTATTGTTACAGATGCGGTGAAAATGCTGGAGCAGCAGGGCACCCATTGCGAAGTAGTAGATGTACAAACTTTGTTGCCTTTTGATATTCATCATTCCATTCTCAATTCATTGAAGAAAACCAACAGGATCGTTTTTGTTGACGAAGATGTTCCGGGTGGTGCGGCAGCTTTTATGTTCAATATGGTTATGGAAGAACAGAAAGGTTATCGCTGGCTGGATGTAGCACCAAGGACCATTACAGCAAAAGCACACCGTCCTTCTTATGGCAGCGACGGCGACTATTTCAGTAAACCCAATGCAGAAGAAATTGCAGCGGTGATAAGAGAAATGATGGCGGAGTAGTAGTTGTTTGGAGTTTGAAAATTAAAGTTTAACGGGTTTCCCCTAACCCCTAACCAGATCTCTTAAGTCTTATTTGATAAATTTATGAAATTGGATATCTACCAGGTGGATGCTTTTGCTGAAAAAGTTTTTGAAGGGAATCCTGCAGCAGTGATTCCACTTGAAAGCTGGCTGGATGAAACGCTTATGCTACAGATCGCCATGGAAAATAATTTGAGTGAAACTGCTTTTATTGTAAAACAAACCACTCTTTTGGGAAACAGTCCTGAAGGATCCTGGCACATCCGGTGGTTTACCCCGGAATTTGAAATTGATCTTTGCGGTCATGCCACCCTCGCATCCGCCTATGTGATCAAAAATTTTATCGAGCCCCAGGCCACTGAAATTCATTTCAGTACTGAGAAAGCAGGGAACCTGAAAGCCACATTTAAAGATGGAAAATACAGCCTCGACTTCCCTGCAAGGGATCCGGTTTCTACAGCAACGCCTCCAAAACTGTTAGAAGCCATGGGCATTGTGAATGCGGTTGAAGTATTGCGGTCGAGGGATTATTTCATTGTATTACCTGATGAAGCGGCTGTATTAAATGTAGCACCAGATTTTTCCATGCTTGCAGAAATTGAAACTGTGGGTGTGATTGTTACAGCAAAAGGAAAAAGCGCAGATGTAGTTTCGCGGTGTTTTTATCCTTCAGCAGGCATTGCAGAAGATCCGGTTACCGGCTCCGCGCATTGTAATATTGTACCTTACTGGGCAGCCAAGCTGCATAAAACAAAATTGAATTGCTGGCAGGCTTCAAAAAGAGGCGGCATGCTGGAATGCAGTTTGCAAAACGACCGCGTGATCATGACCGGCAAGTGCCAGTTGTACCTGCAGGGCACGATCGACATACCGGGGGTATAATTGTTTTAAACGCATTGAGCTTTCAAAGAAATCTTTTCTTTTGATCTGCGGAAGGGATCATACAATGTTCTTTTTTCCCAGACAAACGGTGCCGGTTGTTGGCGACAGCATTGTAAATCCCATCCCTGATAAATAAAGGAACAAACAAAAAAACTTTTATCCAGCGCAGGTACCAGGGCAGGTATCCGAAAACTTTTAATGCAGCGGTGGACCTCAGGTAAACTTTATTTTTTTCAATCAGAACAAAAGAATTTGGAGTTTGGGGCAATTGGTATTGATGAATCATTTTTAAACCAGCTTCACTTTGCAAAGGTGCAAATAGAAAAGCAGCTTTTTTGTCGAACCTGATGATTCGATTCACAGTTGCATTGCAGAAATTGCAAATGCCATCAAATAATATTACAGGTTTATTTTCCATAAAAAAACCGCAAAAGCGGTTTCGGGTTATTGAAGGTTGTGAAATACTTTTTGAACATCTTCATCCTGTTCCAGTTTGTCAACCAGTTTCAAAACTTCCTGCGCCTGCTCTTCCGCTAATTCCACGGTAGTGGAAGGGATCCATTCCACTTCAGCGCTTAAAGGATGCATGCCTTTTTCTTCCAGTGCTTTTTGCATGTTTCCAAAATCATTAAAAGCACATCTTAAAATAATAACATCGGCACCTTCCTCGGTGGTGCTTTCACCCAATTCTTCCAGGCCATGATCGATCAGTTCCAATTCCATATCTTCCGGATTCAAACCTTCGGGTTTCAATTTAAAAACGCCCATCTTCCTGAACTGGAAACTCACGCTTCCGCTATTCCCTAGAACACCATGGCCTTTATTAAAAATGGCTTTTACATTGGCCACTGTTCTTACATGATTATCTGTGGCCGTTTCTACAAGTATGGGAACACCATGCGGACCGTAACCTTCATAGAGAATCTCCTCGAAATTTTCCATTTCCTTGCCCTGTGCCCTTTTTATCGCTGCTTCTATGCGATCCTTTGGCATGTTCACATTCTTGGCATTCTGCATGGATCTTCTTAATGCCGGATTAATGCCCGGATCAGGTCCGCCTGCCTTAACTGCAATGGCGATCTCTTTGCCTATTCTGGTAAACTGTTTTGCCATGCGATCCCACCTGGCAAACATGGTGGATTTCCTGACTTCAAATATGCGACCCATTAAAATATTTTTAGTGATGAATCAAAGGCTGCTCAAGGCTGCAAAAGTACAACCTGCCATTACAAAAAAAGCAGCCTTCCGGCTGCTTCTGATATGGATAAAATTATTTTATGTTTTGTTGTCCCCGCGTATCCCGGATCGCCTTCAGGTACCGTGTCAATTCCTGTTTTACTTTAGGGAAAAGAAAGAATAAACCAATCATATTAGGAAATACCATCGCAAGAATCATGGCATCAGAAAAATCAATTACAGCGCCCAGCGTGGCGGAGGCCCCAATCACTACAAAAGAAAGAAAGAGCAATTTATAGCTAAGGTCGGAAGTTTTACTTCTTCCAAATAAATACTTCCAGGCCTGTAAACCATAGTAAGACCAGGAGATCATGGTTGAAAAAGCAAACAACACGATGGCGACTGTTAATACATACGAGAAATTCGGAATGACATCATTGTAGGCAGCTGAAGTTAGATCCACTCCACCCAGGTTTCCTGGCTGGCCGTAAACAAAATGAGCACCATTAAGGTTATAGATCACAATTACCAGTGCGGTCATTGTACAAATCACCACAGTATCAATAAAAGGTTCAAGCAAGGCAACAATTCCTTCCGATGCAGGATACCTTGTTCTCACTGCAGAATGCGCAATGGCTGCCGATCCGGCACCCGCTTCATTTGAAAATACAGCTCTCCGGAATCCCTGGATCAGAACGCCTGCAACTCCCCCCAATCCTGCAGCCGGGGTAAATGCCTGGGTGAAGATCTCTCTGAAAGCATCATCAATCAAAGAAAAATGGGCCAGTATAATTATCAATGAAGCCAGGATGTATAAGCCTGCCATGAAAGGAACGATCTTTTCAGTTACCTGCGCGATCCTTTTAATTCCTCCAATGATCACAACACCTACCAGTATGGCCAGGATAATTCCGATAATAAAGCCGGAAGATCCACCCTGCAGTCCCGTCATGCTGATGATCTGTTGTGTTGCCTGATTGGATTGAAAAGCATTACCGCCGCCAAAAGATCCCCCTATACAAAGTATGGCAAACAGAATGGCAAGCGGTTTTCCAAGAAAAGCGCCTTTCGTTTCTTTTAAACCACGACTCAGGTAATACATTGGTCCGCCAAACACAGTTCCTTTTGAATCCATATCCCTGTACTTCACCCCAAGTGTACATTCAACAAACTTGGTTGACATACCCAGCAAGCCGCATACGATCATCCAGAAAGTAGCACCCGGTCCGCCAACGGCAACTGCAACGGCAACGCCAGCAATATTTCCTAATCCTACTGTGCCTGAAACAGCTGTTGCCAATGCCTGGAAATGGTTTACCTCTCCATGATGGGATTCATCTTTTATAGTATCAAGAATATCCCCTTCCCTGGTTACATTGAGTTCAGGTGCTTTTACATGAGCAGCAGATTTGTCAAGGTAATCATATTTACCCCTGACCACCCGAATGGCAAGGCCGAATTTTCTGATATTAATGAAAGAGAAATAGAGGGTAAAAAATAAAGCTCCAATAACTAAGAGAATAACTATGAAAGGAATACGGATGTTGTTGCCGAAGGGCACTTCAAAGAAAACCACACCAACAACAGCATCAGCGATGGGGCGAAACCATTCATCAATTCGCTGATCAATTCCTTTTTCCGTTGGTGTACCCTGCGCCCTGGCAATCATTGGTAAGACAAACACCGCAGCTAAAGCAAGAACTTTACTTAATATTTTTCTCATTCTTTAGAAATTAGCATCTGTTGCCTGAATCAATTCAGTGCAGATGGATTTGGTTTAATATAAATAAAGCCCGTAAAATATAAAATAATTGACAAACAACATTGGTTTTCTGATTAATGGCAATTGTTAGAAACGCTACCCCTTCCTCGCCTTCCGCCTTTTAAGTTTTAGACCCCTGCATATAATTTTTGATTATTTTTCGAGGCGCAATTGAAAGATTAAAACGATTGAATGAAAAAGCTACCTCTTTATGTACGCATCATCATTGGAATGATTGCAGGTGTTTTGTTCGCCGTCATCATGCTGCAGTTTGCCAATGGCGTGCAGTTCATCCGGGACTGGATCAAACCTTTCGGAACTATTTTTATTAACCTGCTGAAGCTGATTGCTGTTCCCCTCATTCTCGCTTCACTTATAAAAGGCATATCGGACCTTAAAGATGTGACCAAGCTTTCGGTAATGGGTTTTCGCACTATAGGCTTCTATCTTTTTACTACCGTATTTGCCGTGAGCCTTGGACTGGTGGTGGCCAATATCATTAAACCAGGCAATTCCATCAGCGAAACTACCCGCAATGAAATGTTGACTACCTATGGTGGTGTTGTGGAAGAAAAGCAGGCAGAGGCTCAAAAGCAGCAATCAGGCCCCTTGAAATTTTTTGAGGACATGGTACCCGATAATATTTTCGCTGCCACCACTTCCAACACAAGGATGTTACAGGTGATCTTCTTTGCTTTGTTTGTTGGGATCTCCATGATCATGTTGCCGGAAACAACCGTAAAACCATTTAAAGATTTTTTCGATAGTGCCAATGATATTATTTTAAAGATGATCGACCTGATCATGCTGGCTGCGCCATTTGGTGTTTTTGCACTCATCGCATCACTGGTTTCTGAATCGCCCAGTGTGGATCTTTTTAAAGCCCTTGGCTGGTATTCATTCTCTGTAGTCATTGGCTTATTCATCATGCTGCTGGTTTTTTATCCTGCGCTGATTTACCTTTTCACAAAAAGAAATCCATACCGGTTTCTCAAACAGATCTTTCCAGCGCAGCTGCTTGGATTTTCAACCAGCTCCAGTGCTGCCACACTTCCGGTGTCCATGGAAGTAACGGAAAAGAACGTTGGTGTGGATAATGAGGTAACCAGTTTTGTATTGCCCATTGGTGCCACGATCAATATGGATGGAACAAGTTTATACCAGGCCGTTGCTGCCATTTTTATTGCGCAGGCTTTTGGAATGGATCTGACCCTCGGCGCACAGCTGGCCATTATTTTAACAGCAACGCTGGCATCTATTGGTTCTGCAGCTGTACCCGGTGCCGGAATGGTTATGCTGATTATTGTGCTTGCACAGGCCGGAATTCCCGAAGCCGGATTGGCCCTTATATTTGCCGTGGACCGGCCATTGGATATGCTGAGAACCACAGTAAATGTGACCAGCGATTGTACAATAGCCACTATTATTGCAAAACAATTGGGAAAACTTGAACCCGGTAAACATCCGTAATAAACGACATGGATAACTTATTGCATATTTTTTTGTTGGAAGGTGGCGGATTTATTCATCGGTTCATTGAATGGATCATTAACAACGGCGGACTGTATCTGCTGATCTTTATTGTTTTTGCAGAAACAGGCCTTTTTATTGGTTTCTTTCTTCCCGGCGATTCCCTTTTATTTGCCGCCGGTATTTACCTTGACCAGTTATCTGATGAATTTTTTGGGATGATCGGAGGTGTCGTCTTACTGGTGATCGTTGCTTCCATCCTGGGTAACCTGGTAGGCTATTGGTTTGGAAGAAAAACGGGGCCATTGTTGTATGAAAGAAAGGAAACATGGATCTTCAAAAGAAAGCACCTGATAAGGGCAACGGATTTTTACCATGAATACGGAAAGGCTACCATCTTTCTTGCAAAATTTTTACCCATACTCCGAACTTTTGCTCCCATTGTAGCCGGCATTGTAAAGATGCACCGGCCTACGTTCATCCTGTACAATGTGCTGGGAAGCATAGCATGGGTTTGCAGCATGATGCTGGGTGGTTATTTTCTTCAAACCTGGGTGCAGCAAAAATTTGATTTCAGTTTGAAAGATCATATTGAAACCATTACTATTGTTATCGTATTAATTACCACGCTGCCCGTTATCTGGAAATTGTTCTTCGCAAAAAAGAAAGTGGTTCCAACGGAAAACATTTTAAATGACTCAAACTCGTAAGTACGGGATATTTTCCGTTCCGGTAATCGTTGGTGCATTAGGATATTTTGTTGACATCTATGACCTTTTGCTCTTTGGCATCATTCGTAAACAAAGTTTGCGCAGCCTTGGCTTAAATGAAGAACAGGTTTTGAGCAGTGGTGAGAACATCATTTCCATTCAAATGGCGGGTTTGCTTATAGGTGGGATCATCTGGGGCATCATGGGCGACAAAAGAGGCAGACTGAGTGTTTTATTCGGTTCCATTATTTTATATTCTCTCGCCAATATTGCCAACGGACTGGTAGTAAACACAGGGCAATACGCCGCTGTCAGGTTTATTGCAGGTATTGGACTTGCAGGTGAATTAGGCGCAGGCATAACACTGGTTTCTGAATTATTATCGAAAGAAAAAAGGGGAATCGGTACTTCACTTGTCGCTGGCATTGGACTGACTGGTGCAGTGGCTGCCTATTTTATTTCGCAGGTTTTTGACTGGCGCATCTGCTATTTTATTGGTGGCGGACTGGGTTTGCTTTTACTTTTATTAAGGGTCTCTGTTTTTGAATCCGGTATGTTCAACCAGGTGAAGCAACTCAATGTGGTTAGAGGAGATTTCAGAATGTTCTTCAACAACGCTGCAAGGTTTAAAAAATATGCACTCAGCATTTTAATTGGTCTGCCTACCTGGTATGTAATCGGGGTGCTGGTAACTTTTTCCGACCAATTTGGAAAACATTTTGGTATCAGCGAAACCATTGATCCTGGCAGAGCCATCATGTTTGCTTATGCCGGCATATCTATTGGCGACATTCTGATAGGACTGGTAAGCCAGGTGCTGAAAAGCCGTAAAAAGGCATTGTTTATTTTTTACGGGATCACTCTTCTTTTTATGGGTCTTTTCTTCACGCAGCAAGACGGCAGTGCAGAACGGATGTATATCATTTGTGCGGGACTTGGATTCGGAACCGGTTTCTGGGCCATTTTTGTAACCATGGCGGCAGAACAATTCGGAACCAACCTGAGAGCAACAGCTGCAACTACAGTCCCTAACATGGTGCGCGGTTCGCTTCCATTGATCATTGTGTTGTTCAAATGGCTACGGGAATCCATGGATTATGTAACAGCAGGAATGATCACCGGGATTGTAGTGATGGTCATCAGTTTAATTGCTGCTGCCTTTTCTAAGGAAACATTTGGAAAAGACCTGAATTTTGTAGAAGGCGACCCTGTTGTTCCAGCTCCATAATTAATTAAGATCATGAAGTTTCTTATAATCCGGTTTTCTTCCATTGGCGATATTGTGCTGACCACTCCTGTAGTGCGCTGCCTGAAAAAGCAGCTGCCTGATTGCAGCATCCATTACCTGATCAAGCCACAATTCCGGGCTGTTATGGAACACAATCCTTATATAGATCATTTGCATTTTTTGCAAAATGACTGGGAACAAATGATCCAGGAATTGAAGGCAGAAGGTTTCGACCAGGTCATTGATCTGCACCATAACCTCAGAACTTTAAGGATAAAAAAAGCATTGCAACTTCCATCTGTTTCTTTTAATAAACTCAATGTTGAAAAATTTATTTTTACCAGTTTGAAATGGAACGTGATGCCGAAAGGAGTACACATCATTGACCGCTACATGGAAACAGTTGCTCCGCTGGGAATTTATAATGATGGTGAAGGAATGGATTATTTTATTCCTGCCAGCGAAGAAGTGCCGTTAAAGGATATTCCGGCTTCGCATGCTTTCGGATTCATTGCCATTGTGATCGGTGCCTCTTTTTACACAAAGAAACTACCTGTGTATCAGTTGCAGGAATTGTGCAGGAAGATCAATTACCCGGTGATCCTGCTGGGAGCTAAAGAGGAATTTAATGAAGGAGAGGCAATCAGCAATGTGGACAATATAAAAATTTACAATGCCTGCGGAAAATTCAGTTTAAATGAAAGTGCAGATCTTGTAAGGAAGTCTAAATTGGTTATTGCACATGATACAGGCCTCATGCATATTGCAGCAGCTTTAAAAAAACCTGTTATAGCTGTTTGGGGAAGTACCACACCTTCTTTTGGAATGGTGCCTTATTATGGTGAAAAGTACCTGTTAAACCATGCAAGACCTTATGATGATGTGCAGGTGCATAAACTCTGGTGCCGGCCGTGCACAAAAATGGGCAGGCATCAATGTCCGCTGGGTCACTTTAAATGCATGAAAAAAATTGATATGGATGATATGGTCCGTAAAGTGGAAATTCGATTACGGCCATAAATTAAAAATCTAGAATTCAAATTCTTTCACTGATCCATGATGCAGGATTGCTTTGGTAAATTCATTGTGTGCTTTTTGACGTCCATTTACCACCCAGGTACCAATAATATCATCCTTGTTTTTTGACCTGGTAATTCGTTTGAAATGAAGTTTGCTATCCCGCATGAGTTCTTCATATTCTTTAAGCAGGTCCTCTTTATATTCACTTACGATCCTGTAGGTGCGGGTCTGATTTACTTTATCAATAAAGTTTTCAAGTTTACTTAGAACCAGAAGTGCAATAAGAATGATAATGGAAGCAGCGAGTACAAGAAAATAGGCACCATAGGCAATCCCCATTCCTAAAGCAGCCACGATCCAGATGGTGGCCGCAGTGGTAATGCCATTGATACGGTTTTCACTTTTGAAAATCACTCCGGCTCCAAGGAACCCGATGCCGGTGACAATATTGGATGCGATTCTGTCAGAAGTGCCATTTGTAATAGAAAATGACAACGTTGTAAACAGGAAGGAACCCAGGCAGATGAGGATCATGGTTCTGAAGCCTGCAAATTTGCTCCTGTATTCTCTTTCAGCTCCAATGATTCCTCCTACGAATCCTGCCAAACATAGCCGAAACAATAATACGGGAAGATCATCCATTGGTTTCCTGGTTTATAACAAACCTAGCAATTAAAAACTGCAACTTTAGGGTGGTCCTTCTGTAAGGTGGTCGTTATCTGATCCACCAAGACTGTAATATTTATTTTCCTCATCGCCCTGGCCCATTGCATCTGTTTTTGTTTCATCAGGAGTGTCAATATCAAGATCAACACCACTGGTCACTTCGCCAAAACTTTTTTCATTCAGGGGTGATCCCTGGAAATCCGTATTGTCATGCCTTGCCCTTTTTAAGTTGTTTTCGTCCCTGGTAGGAAGGTGTTCTGTATCGGCCAGCGCAATTCTTTCATCACGTCTTACATTGCCATCGTTGCCAGGTGTAAGGTCCTCACTGTCATCCAGATCAAAAACACCAACACCTTCCTCATCATCGGAAGCAATGGTAGTATCTGCCAATTCACCAAGAGGAGGTGCAGTAACAAATTCCTGTCCCGGAATGTCTTTTACATCCGGAAGATCAATATAAGTCTCTTCATTCTGAAGTTTTTCAAGATCGGATTCAGAATCGGGCAGATCTCCTGGAATTGATGACTTTCCTTCCAGTCTGTTATTGGTCATATCCCTTTCACCGTGGCCACCGCTGTTTCTGTTTTCCATAAATTCATTTTCATCAATAACTGAAAATTTTATGCCCGAATAAAACTTTTAACCGAAGCAAATCATGGAATAGGAAAAGAGATCATCCAGACGCTCAAAATCTATTATAAAAAAATGAAATAAATAGCATCCAAACCTTTTCTCAAACCTATCTTTGAATGCAAAGGAATGAATGAGCGCAGTTTATCCAATTAGAATTGTACTTGCTGATGATCATGAGCTTTTAAGAGAAGGCTTTAAGGTATTATTGAAAAAACAAAGTGAAATTCAAGTGATTGGAGAAGCTTCCAACGGGTTGGAACTTTGTGCACTTATTGAAAAAGATCCACCTGATGTGGTGATCACTGATATCAAAATGCCAAAAATGGATGGCATTGAAGCAACAAAACTGATATCAAAAAACTTTCCCCATATTGGGGTTATTGCTTTTTCCATGTTCAACGAAGAATCACTTGTTGTTGATATGCTGGAAGCAGGAGCAAAAGGTTACCTTTTAAAGAACGCCCACAAAGATGAGATCCTGGATGCCATTAAAATGGTGAATGAGGATAGAACCTATTATTGTTCAGCTACTTCGGCCAAACTGGCTTCCATGATCGCCAAAAGTTCATTTGATCCTTACAGCAGGGCAAAGCCTGTTGTCTTTACTGAAAAGGAGATCGCAGTGATCTGTATGGTTTGCGAAGAAAAAACAAATAAGGAGATCGCGGATAAAATGAATCTGAGCATCAGAACAATTGAAGGATACCGCGACAGGATACAGGAAAAGATCAAAGCAAAGAATGGAGCGGGAATTGTGGTGTATGCCATCAGGCACAGGATCTATAAAATAGATGAATAGGGTACGGCGGAATTATACCAATACTTCTATTTCGGATAGTTCAACCACCATTTCGGCACCCTGGAAAATTCGGATCGTATGATAGTGACCGATCTGCCCAATGTTTTCAGCATAAATTACTTCACCCGACCTGAGTTTTGACTCAGGATCGATCTCAGGCAGATTCAACGCCAGCACACCTGGTAAAGATTTTTCCTCACACCTGCTGATACAGGATAATTTTTTCTTATTACCAGTTAGGGCCTCACCAAGGACATATAAAGTTCCAAAGTTTTTAGGATTGAGCTGATCGAATTCGATCCATGCTTCCCAAAGTTCCTGTTCGAGTTGTACAGCAGTTGCATTCATAGAGCCAAATTAAATTAAGAAGGACACTAAAAAATTACGGTTACTACGGATTTTTTATGGGTATTTCTACGCAGTTTTTTCTAAACATTTTTATATGCACGCTAAATGGTTGCTATTTATCATTCACTGAAGCATTTTAGCCATTTCAGCAACAGGCAATGTATTTGCCAGTTTCAATAGCTGTTCCTGTGTATATCCGGGTGCTTTAAAACTGATAAGTGAGTTGTTGATGGGAAGCTGGATCTCATAAGATGTGGTTTCATTATCGCCCGAAACTTTTGATAAAAGCGCTTTGTATCCATTGATCTTGATTACTTTCTGGTCGCCTCCCGACATCATGGGTAGTGTAAGCAGTGAATTTATTGCTTCTAAAAAGGGAGAATTGCCAATAATGTCAATCGTTATATTGGTTGAGTCAACCGTCCCGTATTGGCGGTTAATCACCACTCCAAAAAATCCAGTTGAACCCGCAACATGATCCCTGGTCATGTTGGCTGTTTTATTTCCTGCTTTTGCACGAGGTGCCTTACCCGGAACTGAGGCATCTGCAGTTGTGGAGTTTTGATTGCCCGTACCGGTAGCTTCTTCTATCTTTTTATCAGCCAGTTTATCCGCTGTCTGTTCCGCCTTTTGTTTGATCTTTTTTAATAAGCCCTTGGATTGCGCAGATGGCAATAGCATGCTTGCCAGTGCGCAACAAATGATGAATTTGAATGTACGCATATATTTTTTTTGGTAAAATGCCGAAGACTACGGAGCGGTTTTCGCGATAAGATGGAAGAATAATTTACAAAAGAAAATTTACGTGGAAAATTATTTCATTGTTATTTTACCAGTGCTTCATACCGGCTCAGCAAAAGCGTGCAAATCGGAAAAGTTCCGTTTCCGATGGTACAGCCATCAATGGAAGCTACAGGCAGTAATTTTTTAGTAGTGCTTGTGATAAAAACTTCAGAGGCATTTTTAATTTCATCCAGCGAAACTGCTGTTTCTTCCACCTTTAGATCTTCAGCTGCAAGTTGCAATATTTTGCTCCTTGTAATTCCGGCAAGGATACCCTCGGCCGGGGTAAGTAATTTTCCTTCTTTATTAACTATAAAAATATTTGCTCTCGGGCATTCGGTAACGGATCCATTGAAATGAAACAGGACATCATCGGCATCCTGTTCTTTTATTTTTGGCAAAAGTTGAATACCCATCAGGTAATCAATTGATTTCACTTCAGGTAACTGCCTTTGGTGTTCAAAACTCATGAGAGCAATGCCTTTATGAAAAACTTCTTTTGAGGGTAGCTGAAAGCTGTGCTGGGTGACGATCAGCCCGGAATGCACAGGATGGTAGCCGTCAGGTGAAATTCCTCCGGTAACGGTGATCCGGATCCCGCCTTCCCTGATATGGTTTCTCCTGATCAGTTCAAGACAGATCGCTTTGATCTCCTCCTTTTTTTTATTTAATTCAAGGTTCAGTTGCCTTGTAGACCGGAAGAGTCTTTCTAAATGGTCATCAATAAAAATGGCCTGATCGCCTTCAAACCTTAAAAAATCAAAAGCGCCATATCCTCTTTGTACAGAAAGATCGCGCACATGTATCACAGCCTTTTCATCTTCAACAAAATAATCATCAACAAAACTCCATGTTACCATGCGCTAAAGCTAAAAAGATCCGGTGGCTTGCTGCTCATTCAATAAAAATAAATAAACCGTTAAATCCAAAATCCCTTGTGAACAGCCCTTTACTTTTACAGCGCTATGGCCAAAAATTATTGCTTATCCTTTTTCCTCATTTTTTCGCTTTCCTGTATTTGTCCAGCCCTCTTTGCGCAGTCGGATATCAGCTTAAAGATTTTGAATACCAGTAAATCTCCCATTCCTTTTGCATCGGTCAAACTTGTTGAGGTTGTAGATTCCAGTTATGTTTTACAAAGTTTGTCTGACAGTTCAGGACAAGTTTTTTTTCAAAATGTGAGAACCGGGCGTTACCAGCTTGAAGTGAGTGCAATAAATTTTCAACCCGTTTATAAGGGAATTTCTGTACAGGAAGGCCCAAATGAATTCACCATCATTGCAGAAAATGCCGATAACAAACTTAATACGGTTGTTGTAACTGCCACGCGGCCGCTGATGCGGCAGGAAGATGATAAAACCATTGTAGACCCTGAAAACCTTGCAGCTTCCTCAACCAATGCGTTTGAAATTCTGGAACAAACACCGGGATTATTTGTAGACCAGGAAGGAAATATTTACCTGAACAGCACCCGGCCAGCTCTTATTTACATCAACGGAAGGGAGCAGCGCATGAGTGCTGCTGATGTAGCCACCATGCTAAAGAACCTTCCACCCAATGCCATTGCCTCCATTGAAATTTTGCGCACACCTTCTTCAAGATATGATGCTTCAGGCAGTGGTGGAATTGTAAATGTGGTGCTTAAAAAAGGTGTTAGGATTGGGTTAACCGGTTCCGTTACCCTGGGAATGAACCAGGGCAGGTATGGTAACCAGTTCCTTGGCCTCAACCTCAATAACAATAACGGCAGGGCCACCACTTACCTCAACCTGCAATACGGAAGAAGGAATACTTACGACCAGCTGGCAACCAACCGGGAATTTGGATTGGATTCGCTTTTAAGCCAGGAAGCTTTTACCAGGTATGCTTCTGAAAATTTCTATATCGGTTATGGAGTGAACCTTCCGTTGGGTACCAAATGGGAATTCAGCTATGATGGACGCCTGAGTTATGGGAAGCAGGATAACAGGAGCAGTAACCGCTCATTTATTTTGCTGAAAGGCAACAGCCAGCCTTTTTTCAGCAACCTCACCGATGTGCACAACAACATCAGTAATGTAAACATCAACCAGGGTGTCAATTTTAAAATGAAAATTGATAGTGCAGGATCGGAGTGGACAACCGATGCATCAGTAAGTTTTTCACCTAACAAAACCAGTCAGATATTTTCAGTGGGTGATGGACAGATTGGTAACCGCCTGAAAGTATTGGCTGTTCAATCCAATTACCTGAAGAAATTGCCGGGACAGGTAACGTTTGAAACCGGGTTAAAAACCACGGTGGTTCGGTTTAACAACAGAACTGATTATTTCCGGAATCAAAATGGGAACCGGGTTAAGGATAATTTGCGTACAGGTGCTTATAATTTTAATGAGAACATTCATTCCGCTTACGTTCAGGCATCAAAGAATCTGCGGGGGATCATTGTAAAAATGGGAACCCGTCTTGAAAATACCAATATGCAGGGCAACCAGTTATTGCCTGGCGATACATCATTCAACATCAACAGGACAGATCTGTTTCCTTATGTTTACCTCAGCAGGAACCTGATGAAGATTGCAGGTTATGATCTGAAGGCTTACCTGGTTTACAGAAGAACACTGGTAAGACCAGCATACGAATACCTGAATCCTTCCATCAGGTTTATCGACCCATTTCTATTTGAAACAGGAAATCCTTCCTTAAGGCCACAGTTCACCAATAATTATGAAGCAAATATCTCGGTTGATGAAAGACCCATATTTGCTGTTGGTGTAAATGAAACCAAAGATATTTTTACACAGGTAGTTTATCCTTCCGACAGCACAGAAAGAGTTTCATTCAGAACCTATGACAACCTCGGAACAAATAAGGAAACTTATTTCAGGATCCTGGGTGCCCTGCCGCCAGGGCAAAAGTATTTTGCTGTTGCCGGCGCGCAATACAACCACAACAATTATAAAGGCGCTTATGAAGGCGATAAGCCTCTTGCATTTTCACGGGGCAGCTGGTCGGTTTTCAGTTACCAGACTTATAAGATCACACCTCTTACACAATTGTCACTTCATGGATTTATCAGGTTCAACGGCCAGTTGCAGTTCTATGAACTTTCCAGTTTCGGACAAATGAACCTGAGCATCAACCACCAGTTCTTCAACAGGAAACTGATTGTAACCCTAAGCGGCAGCGATCTTTTCTTTACCAACAACAACAACTTCACCCTGAACCAGGGAAGCATTAAAGCCAGCGGGTACAGGGAAAGCGATACCCGCAGGATCGGGTTGAACATCAGGTATAATTTCGGATTCAGGAAAAAAGAAGAACAAAATTTTTTCAATATAGAATCCCCCGACAGGGGCAATACACAATAGAAGAAAGAAGAAGAAAATGAGCAAGGAAGGGAGAAAGAGAACGGATGAAAATGCGTTTAATAAATTTTCCCGCTTTCTTCATAATCGATCAGTCTTTGGGCTGCATCTTTATCAAATACCTGTTCGCGGTTATTGATCACGGCCCGCAGCAGATCGTGAATGGTTATGACGCCTGAAAATTTTTCATTTTCATCATAGGCCAAGAGGTACCGGGTTTTATGGCTGTTCATCAGGTTCATGCAATATTCCACTGTATCGTTGGTACTGATAACAGGCAGATCGTAAGACATCACTTCTTCCACTTTTGTAGAATTACTTGCCCTCCCTTTCAGGATCACATTTCGGCTGTAATCTCTTTCACAAAACAGTCCTTTATACACATCGCCGTCCATAACAACCAGGTAACTGAGGTTCACTGTATTTAATAAATTAAGCGCGTCCAACACAAGGGTGCCTGAGGGAATGACATTAAAGGGTTTTGTTTTGATGTCCAATACTTGTTGCACAGTAAGCATAATTCCGGTTTCTGTAAATATCGTACATGCAGATTAAATTATGATGAGATGCGTCATATCAATTCCTGACCTCGATAAAAAATTTCCTGATTCTGGCGCGGCATAATTTTTTTCCCAATAGAATAAATTAAAACCTTTTTATGGAAAAGATGAATGATCTCAACGATTTGTTGAAACATGAAATCATGGATCTCTGTTCAGCCGAAGATCAGATCATTGCAGCTATGCCTGCCATGATCGAAAAGGCCGGGAATGCTCAATTGAAAAAATCCCTGCAACAGCATTTGCGGATAACGGAACAGCAGCGGAAACGACTTGATCAGGTGCAGCACTTATTAGGGCAAGCCGAAAAAGAGGAAGAAAGAGGCCTTTTAGAACGTCTTTTTAAGGGAAAGCAAACCTGTCGCGGAATGGAAGGGCTGATCGACGAAGGCAAAAAAGTTATGAAAGAAGATATGGATCCGGATGTTATGGACGCAGCGATTATTGCCAGTGCTCAAAAAATCGAACACTATGAAATCTGTGGCTATGGCACTGCACGCAGTTTTGCACTTCAATTAGGGTTGCAGGAAGTAGCTGGTCTTCTGAATGAAACCCTGGATGAAGAATATGAATCCGACAGGCTGCTGTCAGAAATAGCCGAAACCGGGATCAATAAGGAAGCAGTTTCAGGTGGCAATAACAGCAGCAATGTTCCTCAGCCAAGGTCCGGAAGCAAATCCCGTTCAAGGATCAGTGAACCTGAAATGGAAATGGTTTCGTCTCCGAGGAAAGCTTCAGGATCAACTGGTCGTTCAGGTGCCTCTTCAGGTTCCTCTTCAGGTGCCAATGCACCTAAAGGTGGAAGCGCAAGAGACAATGGTTCCTCAGGCCGGACTTCCTCTCCAGCTAAAAAATCCGCATCTTCAAAAACATCCAGTTCAAGATCCGCTTCCATAGGAAGAAGCGCTTCTTCAGAAGGTGGCAGGTCAAGAAGTAAATAGCTAAGCAGCAATTGGTCTCTCACAAGGTCCGTTCGCCCTGGCGAACGGACTTTTGCTTTTCTTACGGGTTTATAAGATACTTTTACAGGCCTTATGAAGTATCTATTCCCCCTAATTTTACTGGTTGCAGCAAACAACGCATGTGCACAAAATCAGGTAAAGGTGACGATTAGCAATTTTGAAAACAACAAAGGTGTTTGCCAGGCCTGCATTTTCAATAGTGCGCCCGGTTTTGAAAAAATGGAAGCATTGCGCTGCTTTACCTCTGGTGTACAAGATAAATCCGCACAGATTCAATTTGATGAGCTCCCTGACGGTACTTATTCCATCTTTGTTTTTCATGATGAAAACAAGAACAGCAAAATGGATAAAAACTTCCTGGGCATTCCTAAAGAAGGCTATGGCGCTTCAGGTAATAAACTACCTTTTGCCACGGCTCCCAAATTTGAAGAAAATAAGTTTCAACTGAATAAACAGTCTTCGATTTCGATTGCCATCCGCCTGCGCAATATTTAATCTTTAATTTCCATCAATGAAATTTTTATTCATTTTTTTATTGCTGCCTTTTTCAGGAAGCGCCCAATTGTTTTCTTCAAGCGAGATCACGCGTTACCAGGAGCGGGCAAAAAAAGTAAATATTATTGTTGATGACCATGGCATTCCGCATATATACGGGAAAACAGATGCTGATGCGGTTTTTGGACTTATGTATATTCAATGCAGGCAGAATTTTGAAAGAGTGGAGAGAAATTATCTTGAAGTCATGGGAAGACTTGCAGAAGTCGAAGGGCCTTCACAGTTATTTTCTGATCTGCAAATGCAGCTTATTTATGATACTGCTGAAGCAAAAAAAGATTTTGTGAGAAGTCCGCAATGGCTGAAAGATCTCCTCCATGCTTTTGCCGATGGCGTTAATTATTATTTGCAGCTGAACCCTTCTGTACAACCAAAAGTTTTAAAAAAATTTGAACCATGGTTCCCGCTGATGTATACAGATGGGAGTATCTCGGCCACACAGCTTGGGGGTATAACGCTGAACGATACACGAAACTTGTATGATAAAGCTCATCAAAGCAGTTCCTTCAACAAATCACCGTTTCCGGCAACCGAACAAAACCTGAGTGGATCCAATGGTTTTGCAATTGGTCCCGGGCTCACCAGTTCAGGCAATGCTATTTTATACATCAATCCACACGTAACTTTTTATTTCAGAACGGAAGTGCACATGGTGAGTGAAGAAGGATTGAATGTATATGGTGCAGCAACCTGGGGCAATTTCTTTATCTACCAGGGGTTTAATGAAACCTGCGGATGGATGCATACTTCTTCCTATGCAGATGTGGCTGACTTGTATGAAGAAAAAATAACAACAACAGGGAATGAACTGTACTATTCTTATAATGGCGGTCAGAGAAAAGTGGCGATCAAAAACCTTCAGTTGCAGTACAGGAACGGCGAAGTTCTGGTGCCTTACCCCGTTAAGGCCTATTATACCCACCATGGTCCGGTAATGGGCATGCGCAACGGAACCTGGCTTAGTTTAAAAGAACGGAACCGTTCACTCGAAGCCCTCCAGCAATCATGGTTGCGTACCAAAGCAAAATCATTTACTGAATTTAAAAAACTGATGGAGCTGCGATCAAATAATTCGAACAATACCGTATATGCCGACAATCAAAAGAATATCGCTTACTGGCATGGAAACTTTATTCCTGTTCGGGATACAAATTACAACTGGGCGTTGCCGGTGGATGGCACTACTCCTGCAACCGAATGGAAGGGTGTTCACAAAGTAGAACAAACCGTTCACCTCATCAATCCTGGTTCAGGCTGGATCCAGAATGCCAATTCAACTCCTTTTACTTCGGCAGGCGCGCACAGTCCTTTAAAAAAGAATTATCCTGAATATATGGCCCCCGATGGGGAAAATGCAAGAGCCCTGAATGCGGTCAGACTTTTATCAAAAGCGAAGCATATTGATCTGGACAAGATCATTGCCATTGGATACGACAATTACCTTTTAGCCTTCGACTTCCTGTTGCCCTCACTTTTTATGGCCTATGATTCTATACAACCAGGCGATTTAAAAACAAAACTCCAGCAACCGCTGGAACTTTTAAAGCGGTGGGACCGGTATGCGCATTACAATTCTGTTGCTACCACCCTGGCTGTTGAATGGGGTAGTTTATTACTTCCATTGTTGCCGCCTGCAACCACAGACCGTGAGGCAACAGCTATGGTGGAACGCTTTAAATGGCTTGCAAAAAATATTAAGGGCAGCAAAAAAATATCATTGCTGGAATCAGTGGTCGACGAACTGAAAAAACAACAGGGTATGTGGCAGGTAGCCTGGGGGGATGTCAATCGTTTTCAGCGCAATCCTCAAAGCACCAATAAAGATTTTAGCGATCAACAATGGAGTCTTCCTGTAGGTTTGGCTTCCGCTACCTGGGGTGCGCTGCCTTCCTACAACAGCAGGCGTTTTCCCGGCACTGTCAGGCGATACGGAATTTCGGGAAACAGTTTTGTTGCAGCAGTTGAATTTGGTAAAAAACTAAAGGCCAGAACGATCATGACAGGCGGTGAATCCTTTGATCCTTTGTCTCAGCATTTTACCGACCAGGCAGAAGGATTTATTAATGGAAAGTTCAAAGAAGTAAGATTTTATAAGGAAGATGTGATCAAACATGCAGTCAGAAATTTTCATCCAGGAGCAGAAGCTGCTTATGCATTTTAATAACTTAAGAACAGAAGGATGGTCATTTTATTCATCATTTCATTAGTTTGCTTCTTGTTATTAAGGAAAAGCTTATGAAAAGCATCCGTTGTTACGTGGCATAATCTTTTTCAAAATATAATATAGTCAGTAAAGCAGGAGATAAAAGATATGGACAACAAGCCGGTATTATTATATGCAGAAGATGATCTGGATGATTTTGAAAGTCTAAAGGATGCTATTGAACAAATCACAGACAATTTCGAAATTTTACAGGCAAAAAACGGCACTGAAGTAATCAGCCTGCTCGAAGGAGAACTGGCTGAAAGGAAGCCCTGTATGATCATTCTTGACCTGAATATGCCCGTAATGAATGGTAAAGAAGTTCTGGTTTGGCTAAAAAATGATGACAGGTTCAAAGAACTCCCCATTATGTTGTTTACAACTTCCTCCAGGGAAGAAGATGTTAAACTGAGCCAGACCTACAAATGCAGCTTCTTTCGAAAACCAACACTCTACCGCGATCTGTTGCATATTGCGCAATCCATGCTCGATATGTGTGAAGGGAAGGGTTAGCTGCCCAAACTTTTTTTTAGTTTTAGTTAAGTGTGAAGGGTCAGTGGTCAATGGTCAATGTCAATGGTCAATAGTCAATGGTCAATGGGTGAATAGTCAATGGTCAATCACTGATGTCCGGGGAAGATTTTTGATCTGATTGTGCAAGCGTTCTCCGCGCTGTATTGCTCCACCTTAGGGATAAACATTTCTTATGAAAAATCAGCAGCAATCATGCGCACACAACCACCCAAATGTTATAAGGTGAGGTGCCTTGCCCGCAGATCGCGCTGATGAACGCAGAAGACTAATCAGCGATAATCTGCGTATTCTGCTGGAGGCCTTTTTGTTGCCTGTTCGCATGGCTTCAGGCAACGCCAAAAAGCCGGACAGTAGTGATTGACCATTGACTATTGACCCTTAACCATTCACAAATCGATACGTCATTTATTCTTAACATAGCACTAGTTTCACTCAATGGATCTTTTTGTCAAAAAATCATCAGTTGTCAGGGAAATATGGGGTAAGGGTGATACCATTCTATTTATTTTTGCCGGCGCTTCAGCAGAATTCGCCCTCAATAAAGCGGTTGACTGGTTATACTTTACCGGCCGATTGCCTACAGATCCCCTTGGCCGTCTTTTTTCAACTGTTACTTATGCGAGAAAGATTGTTTTTTCTCCAACCGATGGTGCACACAAGTCCATAGATGCCATGCGCGCCATACATTCAGGGGTTGAAAAAACCAGGGGAGCACAAATTCCTGACTGGGCCTACCGTGATGTTTTATTTATGTTGATCCATTATTCGATAGCCTCTTTTGAAGTCCTTGAAAGAAAACTGGATGACGAGGAAAAAGAAGAAGTGTTTAATGTGTTTTTCAGAATGGGCGACAGGATGGGACTGGTAGGCCTGCCATTGCATTATCAGGATTGGCTAAAAATGCGGAAAAGTCACCTTGAAGAAAATCTTGAACTGTCTCATTACTCCAAAGACCTGTTTATTCAATACAAAAAACACTTGGGCAGCTTCAGGTATTTTATATTGAAACAGGCACAGGTGCTGGTAGTACCCCCAATTGTAAAAAAATTGCTCGGTATGAGCAAGTTTTCAATCCTGGCTCCAGTTATCCCTTTATATAAATTTTCAAGAATGATCAGGATGGATTGGTTCCTAAAATCAATTTTTTTACCATCAGCCTATAAAAAGCAAATAAAAGAGCTTGATGTACATGATTAGAAAAGGAGGTGAACCAGCTTTTACCTAGGGTGCATTTAATTCTGATTCTCTTCCAGGATCCGATTCTCTTCCTTTGGAAGACCTTTCGTTTTCAATTTCCTCAGATCTGCTTGCTCTTTCTTGTTCAATTTGATTTTCTTTTTCTCCGGAAGAAAAGGTTTGTGGGAATTCCTGCTCGTTATTTTTTAGATCAGATTTTCTTTGCTGGTCGCGATCGCCCATTGGATGTTTCATAATTCAGATTTAAAAATGAATATTGATTCAATATGTGGAATATTATGCCAATTAATAGTAAATGAAATTATGGCTCAGGTTGATATTGGTTTAAATGTTTATAGATTGCAAACCTATTTATATAAAAATATCAACAAAGCCTATGGCGGGCATTTTATTTGTTGTTCTATTCTTTGAAATTTGTAATATGGGGATGAATGCAATTGTGCCCTTTGATGGGGGAGAAGCTCACTACATAGTATCACCGGCAAGTAATGGAATTTATCAGGCTCAACTGATAGATTTTAAAGGTGCCAGTAATATACAGCCTCCACCGGAAGTCATTCTGGTCAAAGGCTACCGGCAGTGGTCGGGAAGCTACGACAGGCAGGATCTGCTGAACCAGTTGGGTGAGGCCATTGAAAATGAAAGAAACCGCTCAGGAAACCCTAATTCCTGATTTGTGTTTTTTTGCTCCGTTAATTAAGATGGCATCCGGTGCGTTGCCCCTCTTTCCAGCTACAATAAAGTTATTTAAACGGTGGGTAGTGTAAATGAAAAGATGCTGCCTTTACCAGGTTTGCTTTCAATATGCATTTGTCCACCATTCCGATTCAGGAATTCTTTACAAAGCATCAGTCCAAGACCGGTTCCCGATTCGCTTGCAGTACCTTTTGTTGTATAAAAATTATTGCTGTTGATCTTTTTTAAAGCATCTTTTGAAATGCCGATCCCTGAATCCTGTACATAGATCTCCGCGAATTCGGAAAGGTCATTGATTCCAACTTCGATATTTCCCTTTTGTGGTGTGAATTTGATCGCATTTGAAATCAGGTTGCGCAAAACAAGATTGATCATGTCTCTGTCAGCATAAACCATTATGGGTTCTTTATTCCTGCTTGTGATGTACACTTCTTTAGCCTCCGCCTGCAGGCGCAGTAGCTGGATCACTTGTCCGATCATTTCTGAAACATTCACCTCTGAAGGCCTCACGGCATCAGTTTGCATCTGGTTCTTTGACCATTCCAGCAGATTCTCCATTAACCCGATTGTATAATTCAGGTCGCTCACCATTTCAGGCACCATATTTTTTACTTCATCTGCAGGCAGGTTGTATTTGTTGATGTTTTGGAAAACATTTCTCAAAGCATACAACGGAGACCGGAGGTCATGGGATACCACCGAGAATAATTTGTTTTTTACAGTATTTAAATCTGATAATTCTGATTTTCTGATTTCAAGCAAAGCTGCTTTTTCAATAAGCAATTGTTTCTGGTTGCGGATCTCCAAATTTTGTTTATGTAAAGCCCTGTTTTTTTTAAGGATGCTGTGCTGGTAACCTGAATTTTCTTTTTTGATCAGGTAAAGTCCGCAAAAAATAAATACCAAAGCAATTGCATGATTCGCCAGGTATATGAAGTTGTTATCTTCTTTGAGCTCATATATATATTCACTGAGCACAACCGCAAGAATAAAATAACTCACCATCGAAAGACCGATCATAAATAACATATAACCGATATCCTTTACAAAGAAAACGGAGAGTACCCCGAACAGTAAAAATTGCAAGGCAATTCCTGCATTGATCCCGTTAATATAAACTACGCAGGTTAAAAATGGATAGAGCAGAAAATAAGTGAGTAAAGCGGCCTGGTATCTTTGCAGGTAATTTAGAAAAAGCACCAGTGCACTTGTAGCTGCAGGAAGACAGATGACCATCCATGCGATCCCGGAAAAATTGGTATTGGAAACAAGTCCGAAAAGTGGAATAAGAATTCCAGAAATCAGTTGGAAAAAATTCAGCAAATTAAAAATTCCAAGTTTTCTTTTCGTGTAATCACCGAGGCGGCTTGTAACGCCAAGTGTTTTGACTTGTTGGAGCAATCCTGATATATGTTCATAAATATTTCCTGTCCAATGACCCTGAGTAACATTGCGGATCTTGTGGTGCAGGTGCACAGGCAGCTGGTAAATAGTTTCCATAGTTAGTTTTTGGTGTTGTAGGGTTCGTTAAAATAGAGTTTAAATTTTATAATTTCAAACCCCGACATTCATCACCGGATATATTCTATTTGCTAATTGGTAACCACCTGAATATGAATAAAAAAAGGATAGCCGAACTATCCTATATAATAATTTCTATATAACCTTTCTAACTTTCTTCTGCATACGCTTCTGTTGGAAGACATACACAAATCAGGTTCCTGTCGCCATACGTATCATTTACCCTTGAAACTGCAGGCCAGAATTTATCTTCTTTTATATGAGTCATAGGGAACGCTGCCATTTCTCTTGAATAAGGTTTTTTCCAATCATCTGAACAGATACTGAACATGGTATGTGGTGCATTTTTCAGTGGATTATCCTTCCGGTCAAGGTTATTTTCTTCAATCAGAGCAATTTCATTCCTGATGCTTAACATCGAATCACAGAACCTGTCGAGTTCCGCCTTGTCTTCACTTTCTGTTGGTTCGATCATGATGGTTCCAGGAACCGGGAATGACATAGTAGGCGCGTGAAATCCATAATCCATTAATCTTTTTGCAACATCAACCGCTTCAATGTCTGCTGTTCTTTTAAACGGTCGCAGATCAACAATGAATTCATGTGCACAGGCACCATGATGATTGGTATACAAAATGTCAAACTTATCTTTTAACCTGGCCAGCATGTAATTGGCATTCAGTATGGCAAACTCAGTTGCCTTTCTTACCCCATCCCATCCCAGCATCCTGATATATCCATAGGAAATCAGCAGGATGGAGGCAGAACCAAATGGAGCTGCTGATACAGCGCCCGGATGTTCTCCAGATCCTGAATTGGTAAACACATGCCCGGGTAAATATTTCGCAAGATGCTGCTTCACACAGATCGGTCCCATTCCTGGTCCGCCACCACCATGGGGAATGGCAAAAGTTTTATGGAGATTCAGGTGACAAACATCTGCACCGATCAAACCAGGAGCGGTTAGTCCCACTTGTGCATTCATGTTGGCGCCGTCCATGTACACCTGTCCTCCATGCGAATGAACAATATCAGTGATCTCTTTTACCGTTTCTTCATAAACTCCGTAGGTAGAAGGATAGGTGATCATAATACCCGAAAGATGGGCTACATGTTGCTGCGCTTTTGCTTTCAGATCTTCCACATCTATGTAGCCGTTCTCCAATGCTTTTACTACCACCACTTTCATCCCACACATTACTGCAGATGCAGGATTGGTTCCGTGTGCAGAAATCGGGATCAGCATCACATCGCGGTGACCTTCACCATTGGCTTCGTGAAATGCTTTAATGGTAAGCAAGCCTGCATATTCACCCTGGGCTCCGCTGTTGGGCTGCAAACTGCAGGCATCAAAAGCAGTAATGTTACAGAGGTAACGGCTTAATTCATTTAAGATATATTCATAGCCTTCCGCCTGCGCAGATGGAGCAAAGGGATGGATCTTACTCCACTGTGTCCAGCTCAATGGCATCATCTCACTTGCTGCATTTAGTTTCATGGTACAACTACCCAAAGGGATCATTCCATGGACAAGAGAAAAATCCTTGCTTTCCAGTTTTCTTATGTAGCGCATCATCAGTGTTTCACTGTGGTGCGTATTAAATACAGGATGGGTCAAAAAATCAGAAGTACGCGTGAGTGCAGATGGAATATTCTCAAGCGAAACATTTTCCTGCAGATCAATTTCACTAAACCTGAGATCACCGGCTTGATGGATCAAATCCAGAATATCACGCACATCCTTCCATGTAGTGGTTTCATCAAGGGAAATGCCTGCAAGTCCATTATCAAAAAACCTGAAGTTTATTTTTTTGAACGCAGCGTTTTGCTGTAAATTTTTTATGTCAGCAGGTTGAAAAACGATGGTGTCAAAAAATGATTTATACCGGACGTTGATGCCTCTTTTTTGAAGTTGCTTTGCAAGCGCATTGGTTAAGGACGAAACTCTTTTGGCAATATTTCTCAAACCTTCAGGACCATGAAAAACAGCATACATTGCCGCCATGTTGGCCAGCAGGGCCTGGGCAGTGCAGATATTAGAAGTTGCTTTTTCTCTTTTAATGTGTTGTTCTCTTGTCTGAAGCGCCATTCTTAAAGCGCGGTTGCCCTGCGCATCCACACTTACACCAATGATGCGACCGGGGATATTTCTTTTAAATTCATCTTTGGCAGAAAAGAAAGCGGCATGTGGTCCGCCATAACCGAGTGGAACGCCAAATCGCTGGGCTGTGCCAAGTGCAACATCAGCCCCCAGTTCACCAGGTGGTGTTAACAGGGTAAGCGCCAGCAGGTCGGTGGCCATTGCCACAAATGCATTGATGCCATGAACCTTACCAATAAATTCCCTGTAATCTTCTACAGAACCTTTGTTGTTGGGGTATTGCACCAGTGCACCAAAAAAGGTTTCATCAAGCGCTGCGGAATGGTAATCACCAAATACAACTTCGATTCCAACAGGAATGGCCCTGGTAAGTACAACGTCTTTCGTTTGAGGAAAAATCTCGTTGTCAACAAAAAACTTTGGTCGCTGAATATTATGGATGTCTTTATTCAGGGTATTAAAAAACATGGTCATTGCTTCGGCGGCGGCTGTTGCCTCATCAAGAAGCGAAGCGTTGGCAAGTGGCAATCCTGTAAGTTCACTTACAACAGTTTGAAAATTCAGCAGGCTTTCGAGCCGGCCCTGTGAAATTTCTGCCTGGTAAGGGGTGTATTGGGTGTACCATGCCGGGTTTTCAAAAATATTTCGAAGGATCACGCTTGGCGTAATGGTATCATAATATCCCTGCCCGATATAGTTTTTAAAAACCTGGTTCAGAAGCGAAACTTCTTTTATATGTTCAAGATATTCTGCTTCGCTCATGGCGGCTGGAATATCAAGGTCGCGTTGCATCCGGATGGCAGGCGGCACGGTTCTATCAACAAGGTCATTCACTGAAGCCACCCCAATAGCGGAAAGCATTTCTTTTACCTGGTTTTCATCAGGACCATTATGACGGTTCTGAAATTCTTTTGTTTGCGATTCAAAAAGACTCATATATAATCATTCCTTTAAAGGCCGCAAAGGTAGGTGAGATTCGCATCTAAAACAGTGGAAGGGTGCTAAAGTTGAAGCTGGTTTAAGGAAATTTGGCCTACCAGAAAAACCGGGCAAAATAAGTGGCGCGTGTGGCAGGTTTTCCCGCAGGGGACTGGCAGTTTTTAAACAAACCTATTGAAGCTGTTCTAATCATTTTTTCAACTTTAACGGTGCGTCTTTTGCAGCGCGCCCCCAATTTCGTTCCTTTGCGCCATGTCTGCCGACACACTACACAATTGGGAAAAGAGAAGCCGTGAAAAGCAGAAGCAGTTTAAAAGTTTCCTTGACCGGGCAGACAAGAATAAAGTATTAAAGCAGTTGCCTGCGGTGCATGAAGAAGTTTTCTCCAAAATCAACTGTCTTGATTGTGCGGCCTGTTGTAAAAATTATTCGCCCAGGTTTAAAACCCCCGATATAAAAAGGATCAGCAAACACCTTGGAATGAAGGAAAGCCTGTTTATTCATACCTATCTTAAAGTAGATGATGAAGGCGATTTTGTAGTGCAGTCCTCTCCCTGTCCATTCCTTGGACAGGACAATAAATGTTCGGTGTATGAGGTGAGGCCTTCCGATTGTTCCAGGTTTCCCTATACCAATGAAGATGTGATTTTAAAAAGAAAAGCCCTTACACTGAAGAATGCCAGTTTTTGTCCTGCTACCTTTCTCGTTCTTGAAAAATTACTGCAACAGGCAAAGCAGAACACTTTGTGATCATTTCGATTCACTGAGTTCTTCATAGGCTGCAGTAAGCGGTCTTTCAATTCCCGGTCCACTCCATTCAGTAACACCAGGAATTGCCGTATTTTTTATAAAAGTTTCTTTTAAAATACCTTTTTGTACGGCAGCTTCTGCAAACTGAAGCACTTTATTCAGATAATCCTGGAATTTTAAAAGGTCTTCCCTGTTTCCTGTTTCTTCTCCCGGATTTAAAGCATGTCCGAAAATAATAATGGTATCTTTTTCTGCTTTTTTATAGATCAGATCAAGCACTTTCACCCAGTTCTGCATACTTGCACCTGCAGACCTGTCAACAAAAGGATGCCGCTTGTTGAACATCAGGTCACCAACGTGCATGATGTTGGCTTTTTCAAAAAGATAAACTGCATCACCATTTGTATGCGCTGCGCCAAAATAATGGCCTTTCAGTTTTTCATCTTTCATCTTTAATTTAAGTTCATCCTTGAAAGTTTTGGAGGCAAACAATTGTTTGTCTGCAGTATTGTTGCTTTGGGTCACTCTTTTATGATGGGCAAGGCAATTTTCATGTCCGACTATTTTTTGCACCAATCCTTTAAAAGCAATATTTCCACCCGTGTGGTCGCCGTGATGATGTGTATTTAACAGGTAATTAAACGGAAGTTGTTCGCGCAAACACAGTGCATCGATCAGGTTTTTCGCAGTGTCTGGAAATTGCGAATCGATCACCGTAAAACCTTCTTTTGATTGAAGAAAGCCTATGGTGCCTCCTCTTTCTGTAAAGATGCCTACATTGCGGCGCAGCATTTTAATATTGGATGGTTGAATGCGCAGCAGTGCAGCAAGTGATTGAAAATTGAAAATGATTCCTGCACCTTTTATAGATCAGATCAAGCACTTTCACCCAGTTCTGCATACTTGCACCTGCAGACCTGTCAACAAAAGGATGCCGCTTGTTGAACATCAGGTCACCAACGTGCATGATGTTGGCTTTTTCAAAAAGATAAACTGCATCACCATTTGTATGCGCTGCGCCAAAATAATGGCCTTTCAGTTTTTCATCTTTCATCTTTAATTTAAGTTCATCCTTGAAAGTTTTGGAGGCAAACAATTGTTTGTCTGCAGTATTGTTGCTTTGGGTCACTCTTTTATGATGGGCAAGGCAATTTTCATGTCCGACTATTTTTTGCACCAATCCTTTAAAAGCAATATTTCCACCCGTGTGGTCGCCGTGATGATGTGTATTTAACAGGTAATTAAACGGAAGTTGTTCGCGCAAACACAGTGCATCGATCAGGTTTTTCGCAGTGTCTGGAAATTGCGAATCGATCACCGTAAAACCTTCTTTTGATTGAAGAAAGCCTATGGTGCCTCCTCTTTCTGTAAAGATGCCTACATTGCGGCGCAGCATTTTAATATTGGATGGTTGAATGCGCAGCAGTGCAGCAAGTGATTGAAAATTGAAAATGATTCCTGCACCGGCCAATGCGGTATTCCTGATAAAACTGCTCCTGTTCATATGATTGGGGTTAATAATGAAGTTAGGAAGAAATGTAAATGCTTGGGTTTTATCAGTATTCAAACTTTCGCAATGCGGGTGCTTTCCACCAAGCTACAAGCGCTACAATTAATGTCATACATCCACCAAAGATCACCGAGGGTACAGCACCCATAGCCCTGGCCATAAAGCCACTTTCAAACTGTCCAAGTTCATTTGAAGAATTGATGAACATTGAATTCACAGAACTCACCCTTCCCCTCATTTCATCGGGTGTAGCCAATTGAAGAATTGTACTTCTGATCACCACACTGATGCCGTCGAGCATGCCTGCCAGCAATAAAGCGATAAATGACAATACGTATAATTTCGAAAATCCAAACAAAATGATGCAGGCTCCGAATCCGGCTACCACCATCAACAGGATCTTTCCCTGGTTTTTTCTTAATGGAATAAAAGTGATGATAATGATCATGATGATAGATCCAATATCGATGGCCGCATTCAGCCATCCAAAACCAATAGGGCCCACATTTAAAACGCGGTCGGCAAATTCGGGAATGAGTGCCACTGCGCCTCCAAAAAGCACAGCAAACAGGTCAACTGAGATCGCACCTAAAAGTATTTTGTGCCTGAAAACAAAACGTAAACCTTCTTTTACACTTTCCCAGGCTTTCACGGTTACGTTGATCAGAACCACCGGTTTCTTTTCAATTTTTGAAAGGATCAATGCAGCAATGAGCACATAAGCGAGAATCAGGTAAAAACTGGCATGCACACCAATAAAAGCAATCATAAAACCTGCAGATGCATGTCCGAGTATGGAAGCACCCAGCCAGGTAGTGGAACTGATGCTGGCTGCAAAATGCAGGATGTTTCTTGGAACCAGTTGTGCAATCAGTGCATTGGATGCTGGTCCGGCGAAAGCTCTTATAATGCCGGTAAAAAAAATAATAACATAAAAAAATGCCGGAAGTTCGGAAGCGGTAAACCGGGAGGTGAATGCTGGAGCGGTTACAACGATCAAGGCCAATACACAAAGCGAGTAGGAAATAATGCCTTTTAATAATAAAGTTCTTTTATCCGATCTGTCGATCCTGTATCCGGCATATAAGGCCAGAAGAAAAACAGGAACAAATTCTGAAAGTCCTACAATCCCGATGGCAAAAGAGCTTCTGGTGATCTGGAAAAGCTGGTAAGCAACAACGGTGGCTACCATTCTCAATGCCATTATATAAAACAGCCGCATCAAAATAAATAACCTGAACTCCCGGTGATTGAGTGGCGAAAGACTGGGTCGCTGAAACTGCATTAGGGTAAAGGTAATTAATGGCTGGTTTGTAAGAAGCTGTTCCCTTTAGCTGTTGCTTTTGGTTGACTTCCAGTTGTAGTTAGGGCAGGCTTATGAAATGCTGGCCATCGGGATATTCTTTATCCAATGCATCCAGGATGGCATTGAAATGTTTTTTGTTGTCTAGAAAATCCGCGTTGGAGGCATCTACATAAAGCGTTTTAATATTATGTTGTTTAATATAATGTGTATACGTTTCCTGAATGTTGAATAAATATTCATCAGGAATATTCTGTTCATAGGAACGGTTTCTTTTTTTGATGTTCAGTTGCAGTTTGCTTACAGGGGAATGTAAATAGATCAGGATTTCGGGCTGCATGAGTTGCTGGTACATGATATCAAAGATGCGCTGGTAAAGCCTGAATTCATCTTCTGTGAGGTTGATCTTTGCAAACAACAGGCATTTGGTAAACAGGTAATCGGTAATGGTAAGACTTTGAAAAAGGTCTTTCTGCTGAATCAGTTCTTTTAATTGCTTGAAGCGTTCCGCCATGAAAAACAGTTCCAGCGGGAAGGCAAACTGCTGCGGATTTTCGTAAAATTTTGGTAGAAACGGATTGTCGGCAAACTGTTCCAGCACCAGCCGCGCATTGTAATGCCTGGAAAGCAGGTGGGCCAGGGTGGTTTTGCCAGCTCCGATATTTCCTTCAATGGTAATAAAAGTATACTTCATGAAATGTCAGGGCAGCAAAGTAAATACTGTTGATGCAAGCGCTCAATTAAATTTATACACCTTCAGTGGATCATTTAGTGCGCTGTTTAATTCGGATATGGTTTTTCCAAGAAGGGGGTGGGTGAAACAAGGTGCAATTTCTTCAAGACAAACCAGGGCAAACCTTCTTTTATGCAATTCGGGATGCGGTATGATAAGTCCGGGTGCATTGATCGTTTTTTCGCCGTAAAATAAAATATCAATATCTATCGTACGGGGTCCATACTTCCAGTTTCTTTCTCTTCCCAACCGGGTTTCAATTTCCAAAATCTTGTTTAACAGTTCACCAGGCCTTAATGAAGTTTCAAGCAAAAAAGCCTGATTGAGAAAGGCCGGCTGGTCTTTTACGCCCCATGCTTCTGTTTCATAAATGGAAGAAGCCAGCAAAAGCTTACCGCACTCCTGTTCAAGACAAAGCCTGGCTTTTGCCAGCCATGCTTCCCTGTTGCCCATGTTTCCGCCTGCCAGCAAATAAGCCTTCTCCATAATAGTTCTATGACGGCGGCAAATATCTTTTATTTTTAAGCCAGAATTTATTCTTATGAGAAGTTTCTTTAAAATTTTCTTTGCATCACTATTGGCATTTTTTGTATTCTGTCTGGTGATCTTTTTTATCATGATAGCCGTAGTGGGTAGTATCACTTCAAAAGACAAGCAGAAGGTTGCCGATAAAACCATCCTGGAGCTCGACCTGGGTTCAATGTATTCGGAAGTTGTTGCAAAAGATCCATTCAGCCAGATCTCAGGCGAGGGAGAATCGCCCAGTTTATATGAATTGTTACGCCTGATCCATCATGCAAAAACAGATAATAATATTTCGGGGATCTATATACGCGCCAACTCGAATGGAAATGGCTTTGCGGCAAGCAATGAGATCAGAAATGCGCTGCTGGATTTCAGAAACTCCAAAAAATTTGTCATTTCGTATGCTGATGTGATGTCGCAGCAGGGCTATTTTGTTGCAAGTGCTGCAGATAAGATCTACCTCAACCCTGTCGGTGGATTATCATGGGAAGGTTTCAGTATTGTCATGCCCTTTATAAAAGGTTCTCTGGAAAAACTTCAGATTGAACCCCAGATCTTTTATGCAGGTAAGTTTAAAAGTGCAACTGAAATTTTCCGTGCCGAAAAGATGACACCTGAAAACCGATTGCAAACAGAGGAATGGCTGGGTGATATGTATCAACATTTTCTTGTTCAAACTGCCGCCGCCCGCGGACTTGATACAGCAACACTTATCCGGCTGGCAGTGCAGCAGGTAGTTCAAACCCCTCAGGATGCTGTGGCGAACCGTTTAATTGATTCAGTTAAATACGACGACCAGGTAAAAGATGAACTGAAGCGCCTGCTGTCATTAGATAAGTTTGACAAAATGAATATGCTTTCTTTTAGTAAATACAAAGAAACCGTGAACCTGCGCAAGGGTGGAAGTGACAGGATCGCCGTGATCTATGCTGAAGGCGATATTGTTGATGGCATGGGTGGAAGCGATAATATAGGTGGGGAGAATTTTCAAAAGATCATCAGGAAAGCCAGGCTGGATAAATCTGTTAAAGCGATTGTATTGCGCGTAAATTCCGGTGGCGGAAGCGCACTTGCTTCAGAACAGATCTGGCGTGAACTACAGGTTGCGAAGCAGGATGGAAAGCCGGTGGTGGTGAGTTTTGGAAATGTAGCCGCTTCAGGAGGATATTATATCGCCGCAGGTGCTGATAGCATTTTTTCAAATCCAAATACCATCACAGGATCTATCGGTGTATTTGGTGTGATTCCAAACATGCAGGGATTTTTTAAGAATAAGCTGGGAATTACTTTTGACCAGGTGACAACGGCTCCCTATGCAGATGCAGGTGGCATTCACCGCCCCATGACGGAAATTGAAAAAAGAATTATTCAAACGGAAATAGAGCGGATCTATCTTCAATTCAAACAAAGAGTAGCCCAGGGTAGAAAAATGGATATGAATCTGGTTGACAGTTTTGCGCAAGGCAGGGTATGGAGTGGAACAGATGCACTTCAGATCGGACTGGTAGACAGGATGGGTAATCTGCAGGATGCCATCGAATGTGCAGGAAGAATGGCCAAAATCACCTCTTACGGTTTGAAGGAATACCCTGAATCAGAATCCTGGATCAATAATCTTTTGGGCAGGAACAAAACAGAACCCTCCGCCATGCTTAGAAAGGAACTGGGCGAAGAAAATTACCAGGTCTACAAACAATTGTCCGGCATCAGGGAAATGACCCGCTCCATTCAGGCCCGTCTTCCGTTTCAATTCTATATCCAATAAATAGTTAACAGGAAGATCCTACATTCGCGCAGCCGGAAAGGACTGAGACCAACAAGATGAAAAAAGAATACAACCAGACGAGGGCCTTGTTTGCCATAACAAAAGCAAGCCTTAAGGCAACTTTCAGAAGTCCCCAGTCTATTTTTTTCAGCCTGTTTTTTCCAATTGTGCTTATCTGGATTTTCGGGTCGCTTGGCAGCAGTGGGATTCCAAAAGTAAAAGTGGCTTATGAACAAGGCACTGATACCTCGAATATTTTATATGGTTTTCTAAAACAGAATCCTGTTTTACAGGCGCCAGAAAAAGGTAAGGATGTAGAAGATGAATTAAGGAAAGGTAGGATCGCTGCTGTGATCGATATTAAAGAAAACAGGGACAGTGGTGCAATAAGGCCTTTTTCCATTCATCTCAGAACTTCATCTGCCGCACAAAAAGATTATGGTGTTCTGGTAGCTGCACTGAATGCATCGCTTGCTAAAACTGACAGTATATTTTATCCTCAAAAACCTAGTGCTGCAACCGTTTCACAATCGATTGTGGAGGGCAGAAGGTACAGGATGATCGATTTTTTTCTTCCTGCAATGATCGGTTTTTCTTTGATCGGCGCTGCTGTTTTTGGAGTGGCATTTTCATTTTACAGCCTGAGAGAAACACTGGTCTTAAAAAGAATGTATTCCACCCCGGTAAAAAAACACAACATCATTTTGGGGGAAAGCCTGGCCAAGGTGATTTTTCAGTTGCTGACGGTTGTGGTACTTATTGGGTTCGGGTATTTTGTTTTTGATTTTTACCTGGCGAATGGATGGATCACCTTTCTTAATATGATGTTCTTAAGTTTTATTGCGCTATTGGTTTTCATGGGCTTTGGATTTTTAATTACCGGTGTTGCCAGGAATCAGAATGTCATTCCTATTTATGCCAACCTGTTCATGTTTCCGCAATATTTTTTATCCGGAACCTTTTTTCCAAAATCTTCACTTCCCGCATTTATGCAGCCCTTCATACAATTTCTTCCACTTACAGCTGTAAATGATTCCATGCGCAACGTGGCTTTTGAAGGTGCCTCTTTGTGGAGTTGCTGGCCCGAGGTATTGATTCTGCTTGGCTGGGGATTGCTGATCTATTTTTTAACGGCTAAATTCTTCCGCTGGGAGTAAATTCATTTTGTGCGTATAATTAAGCTGGCCATAATAAGTTTTATCCTGATCTTTTTGCTGATCACCCTCATGTCCCTGTTGATTCCTTCACAGGTGCGGATCTCCAGGGCAATCAATATGGGCCAGCATCAAAAAGGTGTTTTGCACAGGATCAGCGACACTTCCCGATGGGCAGAATGGCATCCCGCCTACATCCATCTTGAAAAATCAGGTACCCCAAACAACATGCGCAGGGATTTAAAGTCTTTTACCGGCGATGAACTTATTTATGATATTGTCCAGGCAAGCCGGCGCCCGGTAATGAACGGGTGGAAATTGTATTCCTATCCAGCCCAGGATTCGATCACACTGCAATGGTATATTGATATCAGGCTATCCTGGTACCCCTGGGAAAAATTCAGCAGCCTCTTTTTTGAATCTGCGTATGGGCGAATGATGGAAGAAGGGCTCACAAATTTGAATTCCCTGGAATAAATATTCATTTTGCTGCAACGCTCCTCAACTTTGTAGTGTCAAAGCACCGGAACCAACCATTTGCATGGATCATTATTCACTTGTAAAAGACTGTTTAAAAGGAAAGCCTTCAGCACAAAAGCAACTCTATGAGCTGTTTGCGAGCCCCATGTTGAATGTTTGTTACCGGTACACCAAATCCATGGCCGATGCGGAAGATGTGCTCCAGGAAGGCTTTGTAAAGGTATTCCGTCACCTCCACCAATTTAAATTTGAAGGAGAGCTGGGCGGCTGGATCCGGCGGATCATGGTAACAACGGCCATCAATTATTTAAAAAAGAATGCGCGTTACCAGACAGACCTGCTTTTCCCTGACGATCATTTACACGTGGTCAACAACGAACAACATCCTGAAATAAAAATGCAGGCCAGGGAACTGGCCAACCTGATAAGACAATTGCCTCCGGGTTACCAGACAATCTTCAACCTCTATGCAGTAGAAGGATTCAATCATGTAGAAATAGGAAAGATGCTTGGGATCAGAGAAAGCACTTCAAGGTCGCAATATGCAAGGGCAAGAGCCCTGCTCATCCAGTGGATCGAGCAAAAAAACAATGACAATAAAATATCGGCTTATGCAAAATAATTTTGAAAAGCAGGTGAGCAGTAAAATGGAGGAACTGGATCTTGTTCCATCAGCACCTGTATGGGAGAAGATCGAACTGCAGATAAGAAGGAAGAAAGACCGGCGCCGGATATTTTTCTGGATTCCGCTTGCCCTGGTATTAACCGGTGCCATTACCTGGCTTTCCATCAATAACATTTCATCTACATCAAACGCTGAACAGGTTCGAATGAATGAAGAGGAAACCAAAACGCAAATGAATGCCTCGCAAGGTAAATCTTCAAATAACCAGGATGGACATACTGTAATTGATGTACCCGGAGATCTTAATGCTGAAAAACATGTTGCAGAAAAAAAATCTGATGTAAAGCAGTTTAAAGAAGCATCCATGGAAGGCAGTATTAAAAAGGAAAAGAGCAGCCAGGGATCGCAAGGGAAATTAGGCAGCGCATCATCAGTAAAAACAAGGATTGAAACAAACGGAATTGTAGAAAATAATCAAAGGAAAAAAGAAGTGGTTTCAATAAACGACGATGCCTCTATACCCAAAAACAGGCGGCAGGTGCAGGGGAAAAATGATCAGGTTTCAAGTGTGAGGGTAGAGGTGACCATTGAAGATTCATCAGGCTCAATTGCCGACAGCGTGGCAAGGGACTCAATTGTTCTGGCAGATGTGCCGGGGATCAACAATGTTGTTGGTGAGAAAGCCATTCTGCTTGCAAAAGCGAAAAAATCAAAATGGGAATTTGGAATCACTGCAGGTGCAGGCATATCCGGAGAAGGAAAGGGGATCAGGTTAGGTACCAATGAAAATTTGGATTTTCAGAATGTAGGTTCATTTCCCACGGTGAATTCAAATACGAATGGGTCGGTTACCAATAACCAGGTTCATTTTAATCTGGGTGTGCTAATTAAAAAGCAATTAAACAGCAGGTTTGAATTCATATCCGGTATAGGTTACCATTATTACAGTTCCAAAAGAAAAGTAGGCAATTATATTAGCCAGGACACCATCACGCCTGGAGGAGCACTGGTGAGTGGCTATTATCAGAATTACGGCGTTCAGACAAAAGAAGTAACCAATTCCTACCACATGCTGAGCATTCCGGTTTTACTTTCCTGGAAAGTATCGCAAAAATTGCCAGTTCATTTGCAGTTTGGTTTTGCTTACCAGCGGCTGATCGCATCTGATGTGTATCAATTTGATAAGCAGACTGTCATTTATTTTAAAGACCACGGCTCATTGAATCAAAATCAACTGATGGCCAACCTGAATGTTGGTTATACATTCAAAATGAATCGAACATCCCTCTTTGTGGGGCCTTCACTTCAATTCGGGCTTACAACCGTAAACCCCAGAGAGAACAAAAGTTTATATGCTCTTGGAGTTCAGGCGCAATTATTTTTTAATAAATAAAAATTGATACGCAACGCATTAAGACAATCATTTGTCAACCAAAAAAAAAGACCATGAAAAAGTTTTTCAATCCAACTGCTTCCTTTCTTGTACTGCTTCCGCTGGTAATGTTTTTACAGGGATGCCTGAAAGATACCTGTATCAATACATATAAAATTTATACGCCCATTTATAAAACGCTTACTGAAGTACGTGCGGAAATGGGCAGCCAGGCACCACGCGAAATTAAGCAGGCAGGTAAAATATTTTTATATGGCAGCTACCTTTTTATGAATGAACCAAACAAAGGTATTCATGTGATCAACAATGCGAATCCGGCAGTTCCAATAAAGATTGGTTTCATCAACATTCCAGGCAATGTTGACCTGGCCGTTAAGGGCAATTACCTGTTTGCTGATTCTTATTCCGATATCGTTGTATTTGATATTTCAAATCCAAATGCGGTGCACCCGGTAAAATTTATGGATAATGTGATTAAAGAGCATGGGATGTTCTGGGCCAACCATACAGTGGCTGATTCTGTACAAGTGATTGTAGGATATAACGAACGTGATACAACGGTAGATTGTTCAACTTATTCAAGATGGCAGAATTGTGCAAACTGTAGTTTCCAGGATGCATTGGGCAATTCTTTTTCCATTGCATCCGGGGCCGCAGCCCCATCTGGCGGACGCGGTGGGTCTATGGCCAGGTTCGCACAGACAGGTAATTTTCTTTATGGTGTTTCGGAAACCTCACTGTATTCGATCGACATCACCAACCCACAACAGCCCGTGCAAACTGCAACAAAAAATGTGGGCTGGGGCATTGAAACCATTTATCCCTTCCAGGATAAGTTATTTATCGGTTCCAATACAGGCATGTTCATTTTCAATATCAGCAATCCTTCCAATCCAACAGCAATGGGAGAATTTACACATGCACGCAGCTGTGATCCTGTGATCACCGACGGACAGTATGCTTATGTTACCCTGCGTTCGGGAAATGCCTGCTTTGGTACCAGCAACCAGATGGATGTTATTGACATTACCAATTTAAATAATCCTTCACTTGTAAAAACCTATCCTTTCACCAATCCCCATGGACTGGATAAAGATGGCAACACCTTGTTTATATGTGATGGCGCTGCAGGATTAAGAGTGATAGATGCTTCCAATGTTCAGCAACTGGTACCTATCAGGCAGATTTCAGGATTAAATACTTATGACATCATCGCCCATAACGGGATAGCGATTGTGGTGGCAAGTGATGGATTGTACCAGTTTGACTATTCAAACACGAGCAACATCTACCAGGTAAGTAAAATCAATATCAAAAATTAATTCTTATGCGTAACATCATTTTAATTTTTATGATCAGTGTGCTTCCTGCTGCGCTAAAAGCACAGAATGTAAAATCTTCATCATCTATTAAGTTTAATTCTTTGTTGCAGGCAGGATTGCTTGAAGGCAGTGCTGGTTCTGCATTTTCATTGAGCACAATAAATGGCGTACGTATCAAATCATTTTCCGCAGGTGTAGGTGTTGGACTTGATTATTATACGGTACGTTCCGTTCCTGTATTCATCGATCTTCGCAAAGACCTTCTAAAGTCTGATAAAACACCCTTTGTATATGTTTCCGCGGGCAGGCATTTTCCCTGGCTCAAAAACAATGAAAATAACGAATGGATCACCAGTAAAACTTTTCCAGGCTGGTATTACGATCTTGGAATCGGATATAGCATTCCAATTCAGTCACAAGCCCTATTTTTCTCTGCAGGATATTCCTATAAAGCTTTCAGAGAAACTACTGAGATGAGCACGATTTGTTTAAGGGGTGAATGTCCAACTTTTAAAGAAGAATTTTCCTATGCATTAAGAAGGATCTCCATCAAGGCGGGCTTCAGGTTCTGATGACTGCAGCAGGAAATTGATATTCCTTTGTATCCCTTTATGTTTTGAACGGCTTAGCGGAGAATGTTTGAAAATATTTTTGAACATTTCTTCGCTAAGTTCTTTCCATTCCTTTGTTGAAAATTCAAACAATTGCGGTATCGGCTGAAAAGCAGGTTCTTCATGTTGTTTACTGAACCGGTTCCAGGGACAAACATCCTGGCAAATATCACAACCAAACATCCAGTTATCAAATTTCCCTTTGACTTCTTCAGGAATGATTTCCTCTTTCAATTCAATGGTAAAATAGGATATGCACTGGCTTCCATTCACTACACGGTTCTCCTGTATTGCATTGGTTGGACAGGCATCTATACACCGTCTGCAGCTTCCACAATAATCTTTTGCAAAAGGATCGTCATATTCAAGTTCCAGATCGGTGATCAGGGTAGCAATAAAGAAAAATGATCCTGAGTTTTTATTGATCAGATTTCCATTTTTCCCGATCCATCCCAGTCCGCTTTTTTGTGCCCAGCTTCTTTCAAGTACCGGTGCCGAATCAACAAATCCACGTCCGTTAAACGCACCGGTTTTTTCCTGTATGGAAGTGATCATGGATTTTAACTGTTTCCGGATCACTTCATGGTAATCCATTCCCCATGCGTACTTGGAAATTTTAAAACCAGAAGCTGGTTCCTGGGATGGGAAATAATTTTTAATCAGTGTGATGACGGATTTTGCTCCGGGCACCAGCTTGGAAGGATCTACACGCATATCGAAATGATTGGCCATGTAATCCATTTTTCCATGATAACCCTGGTTCAGCCACTTTTCGAGCCTGTGGGCATCTTCATCCAGACGCACAGCCTTTGCAATACCACAATGGTCAAAACCGGCTTTTGCTGCCAGTTCTTTTATAAAAGCCGTTTGTGACAAGGTTTGCATCCCACCAGCAAAGTTCCCGTTTTCTCCTGATCTATTGTAAAGATTGTCAATAGCTTGAGCGCAATGTAAGGGTATCCTCTTATATCATTAATATACTTTAATTCACAATTTCATACGTAAGAATAAATTATCATTTTACAAACCCAATTGTTAATAACTACTGACATGAGAACCTTATTCACTCTATTATGCAGTGTGCTACTGCTTCAGGCCTTTTCTCAAAATGAGGCGCCCTTTCCCAAATTTGGAAAAATAACAGTCAATGACCTTGAAAAAAAGCTGTATCCGCTTGACAGTCATGCCAAGGCAGTTGTTCTGCAGGATGTGGGCAGTGTTTCCATTGAGGGGAATTCAAAAGGATGGTTTTCACTTGTGATCAGTCGCCATAAGATCGTTCACATCATTAATAAAAATGGTTATTCGCTTGCCGACGTAGAAATTCCTTTATACAAAAGTGGCAATAATGCAGAGGAAAGAATATCTGCGATCAAAGGATCCACCTATAACCTGGTGAATGGCAAACTTGAAGAAACAAAAATGGATAAGTCCAATTTGTTTACCGAAAATGTAAATAAGAATAAGATGGTAAAAAAGTTTACCATGCCCAATGTAAAAGAAGGAAGCATTATTGAATACGAATATAAAGTCACCTCAGATTTTATAAGGCAACTGGATCCATGGATCTTCCAGGAAGAAGTGCCAGTGTTGTGGAGTGAATTTACCTTCAGCCTTCCCGGATTCTTTACTTACGCTCCTTTGATGCGTGGTTACCTGCCGCTCTCATTTGCAGACAGGAAGGAACGAACAAATTATTTCTCTGTCAGAGATGGTGGTGGTGCAGGTCAATCTCAGAATTATAACTTTTCTGCACCAGTAACAGACCTTAGATGGGTGATGAAAGATGTTCCTGCCCTTCACACTGAAAGTTTCACGAGTTCCATATTGAACCATATTTCACGAATGGAATTCCAGATGATGGCCCAGGGACATCCACTGAATAATGTGAACTTCCAGAAATCATGGTTTGATCTTACAAAAATGTTAATGGAATCAGAGGATTTTGGTGCAGGCTTAAAAACGAAAAGCTGGGTGTCAGATGATATTAAACCCCTTTTTGCGAGCATCTCAAACGAAGAGGAAAAAGCGAAAAAGATCTTTGGCTACGTGAGGGATAATTATACAAGCATAGGCAATTCAGGAATAGGAATGACAGAACCTTTAAAGAACATCATTAAAAATAAAAAGGGCGCTGTTTCAGATCTCAATTTATTATTGGCCGGTTTGCTGCGTTATCATGGATTAGATGCATCGCCTGTTATTTTGAGTACAACGGGAAATGGTTTTGTTTGGGAAGCCTATCCCAACCTTAAAGGGTTTAATTACGTGGTGGTTTTGCTCAAAATCAATGGTAAGGATATTTATCTTGATGCAAGTAAACCGCAATTAGGGTACAATTATATTTTGCCTTATTGCTACAACGGTATGGCAAGGGTGATTGGTGATGATTTCAGAGAAATCAGTTTAAACGCCAATACCCTGCAGGAAACATCCCAGACCATGGTCATCATTGCTAATGATGAAAAAGGAAAGCTTGTAGGAAAGGTGCGTCATACACCGGGATTGTATGAATCTTACCAGGCCAGGAACAAGATCAAGGATAAAGGTGCTGAGGCATTTTTCAAGGAAATAGAAAAAGAGTATGGACCAGAGGTGGTCATTCAGAATACATCTGTGGATTCTCTTAAGCATTATGATCTTCCTGTTACCATTCAATATGATATTGATTTGAACCTGGAAAAAGATAACCTCCTTTATGTCAATCCCATGTTTAATGAAGGATGGAAGAAAAATCCTTTTACTTCTTTAAAAAGAAGTTACCCGGTAGAAATGCCATACATGGTTGATGAAACCTTTTTACTTACACTTGAAGTGCCTGCAGGCTATGAGGTGGATGAATTGCCAAAGCAGCTTATGTTGAAAATTGATGAAGATGGAAGTGGTTTTTTTGAATACAGGATCTCACATTCCGGTTCCACCATTTCTTTTCGTTCCAGGTTAAAAATGAATAAAGCTTTCTTCATGCCTGAAGAATATGATACGCTGCGTGAGTTCATGACCATCGTAGTGAAAAAACATAATGAGCAGATCGTATTTAAAAAGAAAAAATAATGATGCGCATCCTAGCACTCTTAATCATTGTATGTTCTTTTCAGCACATCAATGCAGCGGATATTAAATACCCGGTAAGCCAGATTCCAAAGCAATTGCTGAAAGGAGCCAATGTGGTTTGTCGCACCCAGGTGGAAGAATACCATTTAGTTTCGCTTGACGAAGCCATCGTGAAAACCAGGGTGGCGCTCACCATTTTAAATGAAAAAGGAGACCGCTTTTCAGGTATGGTAGTGCACTATAGTAATCTGATCAAAGTAACCGGTTTTGAAGGTTCCTTATACAATGCAGAAGGACAACTGATCAGGAAATTAAAATCAAAGGAGATCGGTGACCAGAGTAATGTCAGTGAGATCAGCCTGATGGACGACAGCAGGGTGAAGTTTCATAATTTCAACCACCGTACTTACCCCTATACGGTTGAATACGAAGTGGAAGAAAAATACCTGAACACGTATAATTTTCCAAGATGGTTTCCTCAAGCGGCAGAACATTATGCTGTTGAACACAGTTCATTCAGGTTTGTTGCACCACTTGATTATAAAGTTCGTTACAAAGCTTTTAATTATCCCCAGCCGCCGGCGGAAACAATACAGGGCAAATACAAATCCTATTTCTGGGAGATCAGGGATCAGGCTGTAATACAAAGTGTTTTTGCTTCTCCGCAGTGGAGGGAAATGACCACCAATGTATTTTTTGCTCCTTCAGATTTTAAAATGCAGGGTTATACGGGTAATGCCAGCAGTTGGGAAGAATTTGGAAAATTCCAGGTAAAGCTTCATGATGGAAAGGACAGGTTGCCCCAAAACATCCTTGATAAAATACAGCAATTGACAGCAGGAATTAGCGATGAAAAGGAAAAAGTAAAAATCCTGTTTGAGTTCCTGCAACAAAATACAAGATACATTCTCATCTCATTTGGTATCGGCAGTCTGCAGCCTTTTGAAGCTTCTTACGTAGCTTCCAAAGGGTATGGCGATTGTAAGGCATTGTCAAATTATATGTACAGCATCCTGAAAGCGGCTGGTATTAAATCGCACTACGCCCTGATTAATGGTGGAAGAGAAAGCTATGCACGTTTTTTTGTTGAAGAATTCCCCTCGCACCAGTTCAATCATATGGTGTTGTCTGTACCCCTTGCAAAAGATACCATGTGGCTGGAATGTACCAGCCAGACAGAATCTGCCGGCTATATGGGTTCGTATACTGGAAACCGTAAGGCGTTACTGATCACAGACCAGGGTGGAAAACTGGTAAACACACCGCGTTATGGTTTAAAGGAGAACCTGCAGACAAGAGCGATTGATGCAAAGATCGATGCAGAGGGCAACCTGGTGATGGATGTATCCACCATTTATAAAGGCACACAGCAGGATGAAGTAAGTTCCCTGATCAACAATAATTCAAAAGATAAAGTTCAGAAAATCTTACAGCAGCATCTTGAACTTCCAACTTACGAGATCAACAGTTTTAAATATGATCTTAAAAAAGGGATGTTGCCCCAGATCGAAGAAGATTTAAATATAACGGTTCCTGCTTATGCAACTGTGAGTGGAAAAAGAATGTTCATCGTTCCGAATATATTGAACCGTGGCGGATTGCGTCTGACCTTCGATACAACCAGGAAACTGGATTATGTTTTTGAAAGCGAATACAGGGATGAGGATAAGCAGGTCATTGAAATTCCTGCCGGTTATGAACTGGAAACGCCTTTTGAAAACATAGCTATTAAAACGCCCTTTGGAAATTATTCCGCCACATTAAAAGTAGAAGGGAATAAAATTATCTACCACAGGATCCGCGAACAGTTTTCGGGAAGGTTTCCTCCAGCAAGCGGAGAAGCCATCGCAAAATATTATAACGACATTTATAAATCCGATCGCCTCAGGATCGTTTTTGTGAAATCACAGAAATAAAAAAGGAGGATGTATCAAAACTAAAATGAAGGCACTGAGCATTGCATAAATGAAAATGGATTTCATCACCTACCAGAATGAAAAGAGGCTGTCCCAGACTTTGAGACAGCCTCTTTTTTTAAGCATTTTATTCATTACAATTTCCGTTTTTATTTACATCTTCCACTGCTCCTTTCATTAGATTAAAAGTTTCCGCTTTTTGCTCGGGCAAAAATTCTTTCGACATAATGATCATGGCATAACCCCTGCACCAGTCAACCACCGGCCATACACCATAGATTCCGGGTGAAGTTAAAACGGTCGCTTCTCCATCTTTTGACTGCAGTGCCCAGCTTCCCATGGCATACGACAAACCTGTAGCAGCTTTTGGTGCAAATTTCACATCAACTGCCTGCGCCTGGATCCTGCGCATCTCTTTCACTGAAGCTTCACTTAATACCTGCCTGCCATTCAGCTTTCCATTATTCAACAGCATCTGAAGAAAACGCAGCATGTCGTTAGGAGTTGATTTTGCGCCGGTTGCGGGGTTGACCCCTGAGCCATCCATCGTGCTGAAACTTGTTTTTGTCATACCCAATGGATTGAAAAGTTTCTGTTTGATGAGTTGGTCAAATTTTCTTTTCATAACCACTTCAGCAACTCTTCCTGCGAGCATCATTCCGGCACTTGAGTAACGGAACTCTGTTCCGGGGTTGGTTTGTATTTCTTTTTTTGCAAATGCTGCAGCTTCTGTTTCCAGGCTTTCAAATTTACTTTCCACCAGTTTCGTGCCTGCTTCAATGCCGGTAAAATGCGAAAGGCAATGTCTTATGGTGATGTAGTTCTTGCCATAAGTACTGAAAATGGGTAGATAATCGCTGACCTTATCATCAAGTGAAAGCTTTCCTTCATCTACCAGCACAAGTATCAACGCAGTGGTAAGCCACTGACTGGACAGGGCAATGGGTGCATCGTTTTTTGAACTGAATGCTCCGGTTTCTTTTTTAAATACCACGGTATCTTTCCAAACCAGGGTCACTACATTGTTTCCCAGGGTCTTCTGATGTTTTGTGATCAGTGCATTCAGTTCAGGATAAGCTTCAAGGCCAAACTCTTTATCATTTTTTTTATTCCGGCCCTGCGCGCTGGCGCACTGCATAATTAGCATGAAAATCAATAGGGAACTGAATTTGAGACAGGTATTTCTAAATTTATATGACATAATATCTGATAATTTCGGTTGGATTATTGTTTGTAGGTTTCTTTAACCTGAAAGTACAGCCCAGAACAATATAGAAACGAATTTTAACTCATCAAAGTATAAGATTTATGAACCTTTCCAATTTTACCATAAAAGCCGCGGAGATCATTCAACAGTCGCAGCAGATTGCTTTTAATCATGGTCATGCCAGCATTGAAACAGACCATTTATTAAAAGCATTGCTCGACCAACAGGATTCTCCTATTGAATATCTTTTAAAAAAGAATGAGGTGAACACGGGACAACTGGAAGCCCGGCTGGATCAGCAAATGGAAAAGCTTCCGAAAGTCAGCAGCGAGCCGGCTCAGAATATTTCCCGGGAAGCCAATAATGTAATGCTGCGTGCTGGTGCTGTGCTGAAAAATTTCAAAGATGAATTTGTTACATCCGAACACCTGCTGCTTGCGCTGTTGCAGGGGAATGACAGCACAGCAAAACTGCTAAAAGATTTTGGGCTTACTGAAAAAGGCCTTGTTGCTTCCATCAACGACCTGAGAAAAGGAAGCGCAGTCACTTCTCAAACACAGGAAACCCAATTCAATGTTTTAAATAAATATGCAAAGAACCTGAACGAACTTGGCCGGCAGGGTAAACTTGATCCTGTAATTGGCCGGGATGAAGAGATCAGGCGCACTTTGCACATTCTTTCGAGGAGAAGCAAGAACAATCCCATCCTGGTTGGAGAACCGGGTGTTGGTAAAACGGCTATTGCGGAAGGACTGGCCATGCGTATTGTGAATGGTGATGTGCCGGAGAACCTGAAATCAAAGATCATTTATGCACTGGATCTGGGCCAACTGATCGCAGGTGCAAAATACAAGGGCGAGTTTGAGGAAAGACTGAAAGGCGTAGTAAAGGAAGTCGCGGGTAGTGATGGCGAGATTATTCTTTTTATCGATGAAATACATACACTTGTTGGTGCAGGTGGCGGTGAAGGTGCAATGGATGCAGCCAACATATTGAAACCTGCACTTGCCCGTGGAGAGCTACGTGCTGTTGGTGCCACTACTTTAAATGAATACCAGAAATTTTTTGAAAAAGACAAAGCACTGGAACGCCGGTTTCAGAAAGTTTTAATAGATGAACCCGACATCGAGGATGCCATTTCCATCCTTCGTGGATTGAAGGACAGGTATGAAACCCATCATCATGTAAGAATAAAAGATGAAGCAATCATTGCTGCAGTGGAACTTTCTGTTCGATATATATCTGATCGTTTTTTGCCAGACAAAGCCATCGACCTGATTGATGAAAGTGCCGCCAAACTACGTCTGGAAATGAACAGTATGCCTGAAGAACTTGACAAACTGGAAAGGCAGATCAGGCAATTGGAAATTGAACGTGAAGCCATAAAAAGAGAAAGTGATGAGGATAAATTAAAAGATCTGAATACCCATCTGGCCAACCTTGCAGTGGAAAGGGATACTTTAAAGGCCAAGTGGCAGGAAGAAAAAGAAATTGTAGAAAAGATCCAGGAATCAAAAGCGGGTATTGAAGCACTGAAACAAAAAGCAGAACAGGCAGAAAGGGAAGGAGATTATGGACAGGTTGCGGAGATCCGCTATGGACGGATCAAGGAACAGGAAGCTGCCATCAGCAAGCTGCAGGATCAGTTGAATGAGATCAGCGCCCATAGTCGGCGATTGATGAAAGAAGAAGTAGATGCGGAGGATATTGCAGAAAGTGTGGCCAAATCAACCGGGATACCTGTTTCCAAAATGCTCCAGGGTGAACGGGAGAAATTATTGCACCTGGAAGAAGAATTACACCAGCGTGTGGTAGGGCAGCAGGAGGCCATTACCGCGGTAGCTGATGCGGTAAGAAGAAGCCGTGCAGGATTGCAGGATCCTAAAAGGCCAATAGGTTCTTTTATTTTTTTAGGTACCACAGGCGTTGGAAAAACAGAGCTTGCAAAAGCACTTGCTGAATATTTGTTCGATGATGAACACATGATGACGCGCATTGACATGAGCGAGTACCAGGAAAAACATGCAGTGTCGCGGTTGGTAGGTGCGCCTCCGGGATATGTTGGCTATGATGAAGGCGGGCAGCTCACTGAAGCTGTTAGAAGGAAACCTTACCAGGTGGTGTTGCTTGATGAAATTGAAAAGGCACATCCTGATGTATGGAACATTCTTTTACAGGTGCTGGATGATGGAAGGCTGACAGATAATAAAGGAAGAATTGTCAATTTTAAAAATACCATTATCATCATGACATCCAATATGGGAAGTGATATTATCCAGGAAAACTTTTCTGATGTAACTGATGTAAATAAGGATGAAGTTGTGCAACGCACAAGAGATGAAGTGATGATCAGGCTCAGGGAAACCATAAGGCCTGAGTTTTTGAACAGGATCGATGAGATCATTTTGTTCCAGCCACTGATGAAAAATGAGATTCGTGGGATTATTAAAATTCAGCTTGAAGCGCTGAAACATCTGGTGATGCAAAGTGGAATTGATCTTCGGTTTTCCGATTACCTCCTGGATTACCTTGCAGAAAATGGTTTTGATCCTCAGTTTGGCGCCAGGCCACTGAAAAGACTCATTCAGAAACAGCTGGTGAATACGTTAAGTAAAAAAATTCTTGGCGGAGAAGTTGATAAAACCCAACCTGTTCTTGTTGATGTATTTGACAATGTAGTTATTTTCAGGAATGCACCTTCTAAGCCGCAGGAAGCCATTGTGCACGACGCATCACATCAAAATTGACAGCAACCCCGGAACACCGGGGTTTTTTAATTCTTCTTGACATTTCTCTTTTTAAATGGATTTGCCTAATTTATATCCGGATTTGTTCAAACACTTGTTGTGTTTCACAATTAAATTGCCGGATTGAATAAAATTGCACCTGCATATAAGATCTCCCTTTTTTACCTTTTAATAAGTTTTTTATAGATTCTTGGCAGCGATACAGTTGCTGAAATGATCTTTGCTTCCGATCCAAAACAATTTCAGAAGGCGCAAAGCCTGAAAGGCATTTTCTTTATTTCCGTTTCCAGTATTTTTCTTTTTCTCATCATTAACAGGTATTACGGGCATATCAGTAGGGGCTTGATAAAAACGCAGAAATTACTCACGCGTTATCAGGCATTGGGTGATGCATCGAGGGAAGGAATTATTGATCACGATCTTCGTTCAGATAAAGCGTATATCAATGAACAGATGAAGGTCTATTTTCAGGTCGGTGAAAATATCCTGGAACATTATTCCATAAAATTGCGGAAGAAGATCCACCCTGATGACAGGGAATATATCCTGGATCATTTTGAGCATGCTTTGTCTTCAGGTGCTTCTCTCTGGCAGGGAGATTACCGTTGTTTGCTTACCGACGGCACTTACCATGATGTAACACATAAAGGCAGCATTTTAAGAGATGAAAATGGTATGCCTGAAAGATTTATTTCTGTTCTCCAGGATGTAACAGAGATCAGGAATATGAAAACTGCTTTTTACCAGCAACAAATGCAACACAGGCAATTGCTGGGGCAATCCATTATCCAGGCCCAGGAAAATGAAAGAAACAGGTGGGCGGAAGAACTGCATGATAATATCGGGCAACTGCTCACCGTAGTAAAACTGTATCTCGACCAGCTGGCAACCCGTCCGGATAATGCGCCTGCCCTGGTAAATAAAATAAGAGAGATGACCATTAGGGCATTGAATGATATCCGGCAGCTTTCTGCATCTGTAAAGCCTCCTGAATTTAATATTTATACACTTGAACAATCAATCAGAGCCCTGCTGGATAATATCAGGAGGGTGAAACATTTTGAATTTAATCTCGATTTTTCAAAGCTGGAAATAGATCAGTTGAGTGATGATCAGAAATTAATGATCTACAGGGTAGTACAGGAACAACTAAATAATATTATTAAGTATGCTGAAGCGGATTTTATCAGTATTGAGGCATACACAGAGGATCGGAATGTAAAAATTCAGGTGAGCGATAATGGAAAAGGGTTTAATACAGCCGCAACCGTAAAGGGCATTGGGCTCAGAAATATCCGAAGCCGGTTGCAGGTGTATTCAGGAAGCCTTGAAATAGATTCACAACCCGGCAGGGGCTGTACCCTAAACGCAGTGTTTAGCATTGTGGGTATTGCTGAAGAGGATCCGGAGAAGCTGGCATAATTATTTTAATCTTTCCATTTAAATTTAAGATTATGCCAGGATGGCTCAGAGCAATTATAGCAGGATACGGTGCGAGTAAAATAGGTGGTGGCTGTTTTGGAACCATCATTGTTTTTGTGATCATTTACTGGTTGCTTGGTTATTGCTGATTCATTCCAGTTAAAGGAAAAGACTGTATACATTAAAATGGAAGGGCTTTGATGCTTCACTTCCCATTTGTTTTGTTTTTCAAGACTCAGATGATCTGTAAGAATGGTTTCCAGCCATATCTGTCCTCCTTTGCGGAATACCTGCACCGGAATACACAACTGATTTTGTGCCAACTGCTCAAAATGACCTACACTATCTGTAGCTTTAAATTCCAGCGTCATTTCTTTCAATGCAGGCGCAATAGAAGCAATAGTTGCTTCATTGCTGTAAAGATCTTTTGGTAGTGAACCTTTTCCGTGGCGTGTGGTTTTTAAAAAAATCAATGCGCAGGAATGGAAACATTGCAGAGAAATCTTTTTAACCTGTGCTAAAGTTGATGAAGAGTTAATAAGCAATTTCATATCCTGTGGTTATATAAACAAATCTCCCTTATCCAGGTATAAAAAACTATGATGTATCGCAGTAGATAAATGATCTTAATCATATATCCTACTGCCTCCTTATTTTCATTACATACGAGAACAATCTGAGGTAGGCGACAAGCTTTATCCAGGGTCATTGAGCACCTGCTGAGCGATCTGCTTTTTTAGATTCATTTCTTCCAGGTTGCCCGGACTATTGATTTCATAACAAGCCTGCAATGTGTGGGACTGGTTATGAAGAATGGTAAAATGATCTCCAACGATTTTGCTGATGACCGGATCATCCACAAAAATGGAATATACATTCAGGAACTGCACAGGCGTCATACTCAGGTCAATGGTTTCAAGTTTATAGTTGATCGTATATCCTTTTCCATTATAAGGCACTTTTACAAGCTTCATTCTTATTCTTTACAAATACGTATAAAAAAATGTGCCCATTAAGCCAGGCCACCAGCTTACTTCAGTAAAATATTGAATAGCGGCACCAAATTGGTGGCATTTCAACGATAAAATAAGTACAATTTCGGGCTGGCCAGTTAGAAATACACACAATTTAAAATTGTCAAATGGAAAACAACAATTCAAAAGACCAAAAACGTGAAGGGGAAAAACCTTCAAGGATGCAGGAACAAAATCAATCATTAAAAGATCCCGGGGCAGCAGTTGCAGATTACGGCAGGACCGGGGAAGGAACGGAAAGATTAACAGGTGAAAACTCAAGAGGAAGTGAATCTCCTATTCCATTAGGCAAGGAAGATACTATTGGAAATCCCTGAACTGCAGTAGATCACCTTGTGATTACAAGGTATTCTTCCTATTGCACGCTTCAGGTTGAAACCTGATCTTTAAACTTTGCTAACAGGCAAATATTCGTTTTGTAATGAACCCCTGTTTCTACAGGGGTTTTTTAAATAAAACCCCACGCTGAAGGTGGGGTGATTTATATCAGGTTGTTTTCTTTAGAATTGTCCCACCTTCACCAGCCATCCGTCATAACCATTGGATGATGAATAAGTAGTACCTGCAATGATGTAACCATCCTGGGTGCTGGAAAGAGAATACAATACTTCATCACCTGGGCCGCCATAGGTACTTGCACTGGTTTTGTTCCCGTTGTTATCTATTTTAAACAACCAGCCACCGTAGTCGCCTGATGTTCTGGATACATCGCCAGTATGACTGTTTGTATATCCGCCCACGGCAAAACCACCACCAGGAGCAGGAACCAAGCCTGTCATATATTCTTCATTCCCTCCACCATAAGTTTTAACCCATTGTTTATTTCCATTGCCATCAACTTTTATGATCCATGCGTCAAATCCCCCTTTGTTGGAACCTATATCGCCATTATTGCTTTTGCTGGAACCAATTGCCATATAGCCACCATCGGAAGTTGCAACAATTTTTGACAGGTTATCTTCACTGCTGCCCCCAAAGCTTTTGCTCCATAATTTATTGCCGTTGGCATCTGTTTTTAAAATCCAGCCATCATAATGCCCCTTATTGTTTTCCATATCTCCATTCGCGCTTTTTGTGTATCCAGTAAGTACAAACCCACCGTCAGCGCTTCTTACAGCACCATTAAAGATATCTTCAGCATCGCCTCCAAAATGTTTTTCCCATACCTTGTCGCCATTGTTATTGATCTTGGAAACCCACCCCTTTCTGCTTCCTTCGTAAAAGGCAAATCCAGAAACAAGCATATTTCCATCACCTGTTAGGATCACAGAAAATGGTTGCGCATCATTGCTTGTTGAAAGTTGTTTTTTCCATAGAAGATTTCCATCAGCATCGGTTTTCAATCCCCAGGCATAATTAGGCGTTCCCCCAACAGGTAATAAAGGGAATCCACTGTAATACACTATAAAATAGCCCCCGTCACTGGTCTGAACTATAGAGGTTACATATTCATCACTGTTATCGCCGTAAGCTTTGCTCCAGACTTTTCCTCCATTGACATTTATCCTGGTGATCCATACATCATAAGATACCCTGGCACCGGTTAGGTCACCATCAGTACTTCTCGAACTGCCGGCAACTACGTAATCTCCTGCAGATGTTTGAATTGCAGCATTATAAAAGTCAAAATTGGTTCCGCCAAAGCTTTTAATCCATGAAATGGACTGATTGTTTGCAATGGGCTCTTCGATATTTGGAGTAGTATTCTTTTTACAGGATGCAAGGCTGATAATGCCTGCAAATAAAAGGGTAGTAAATCGCATGGTTGTTTATTGGTGTTTAAGGATACCCTATTATTTCAATCTCTATGCCAAGCGTTGAGACTGCTCGAAAAAGTTGCACACATTCGATTAAAATAATGAAAGTAAAGAACCACCTAAAATAGTTTATTTTGGATTTTCAAGGCTAAAAGATTGGAAAAGCCCCTTTCGGGGCTCTCTGCAGTTAAAAAAACGTAAGCACTTATAACTGCAAAAGGTGTCATTCACTATTAAAGTATGAAACACTGAAATAGTATTGCAATGTATGTGCCAGCCGTGGTCACTCCAGCTTGCTATAAAATGTAATCGAAGTGGCATAATCTTTTAGCAATTCAGGCTAGGGCAATCTGGATAAAAATGCACATCAGGCTGGAAATGAGGTAGGAAGAATTTCTGATATAGTAAAAGAAGGTGCTCCTCACGCTTCAAAGAAATTAGATATCAGTGTAATCGACAGGCAGGAGGCGCGGATGGATCATGGTGGGCTCGGTGGAAATTTTAATAAAAAAGATAAAGACAATAATTATGAACAAGGAAAAAGATCAGATCAGCAATGATTTTCAGGAGCAGGATGCACCTTTAAAGAATACAGACAATGCATTTGTGCAGGTAGGAACAGATGGCGTCCCTCAAATTCCCAATGAAAATGAAAAGGCTCCATCAGAAGAAAATGCAAAAGAATCTCATTCAGATAAAATGAATTAGAAACATTACATCGCGCAGTTCAAACAAGACGGCGTTACCCTGTATTTTTTTCTTTAACCAGCAGCTTTTTTTCGATCACCTGTTCCAAAACATTTTTAGGTACTGCACCTTTCTGCATCATTGGAGCTCCATCCATTGGAATAAATAACAGCGTGGGAATACTTTGGATGCCAAACAAAGAAGATAACTCTGCTTCTTTTTCGGTATCAATTTTATAAATCATCAGTTTTCCCTCATAATTTTCTGAAAGTTCTTCAAGAATGGGAGAAAGCGCTTTGCATGGGCCACACCAGTCTGCATAAAAGTCGATAATAGCAGGCAGCGATCCTGCATATTTCCATTCCTGCCCGGATTCAAAGTCAAATACGTCCTGCCTGAAATCCTGGTAATTTAAGTGTTTTATTGCCATGGGCTTGGGGTACAAACAGGGTGCCATAATCCCCGTTCCTACCAGTTTGACAATCATTGATTTCTGTAAATTTATCCGAGATTACTGGTTTAATTTATACCCTGGCCTGTATGATTAGGGGGATTTTACGAACGGAAATCAGGGTGTTTACCGATTGATTTTAAAAGGTATGCATTGTAATTTGCATTGAATCCTTCATCTAAAAATGAAAACCCATGCCCCGTCAAAACTTTCTTTCACGCGAATCTTTTGTGAATGCAGGTGAAATTAAAACCAGGAACAGCATTTTATCCCTGCCTTTTCACCTCGACCACATCGAGTTATATGCAGAAAACCGGATGATCGACTCGCTCAGATTTTATTATGTTCATCCATCCAAAAGAAGGGAATATTTTGTTGACATTACGGTGCTGCCACTGAACGAGGAATTTACCAGGGTGAGTTTACATGCGGTGCATGTAAATGGACAATCTTTTTATGATGATGCCGAAATGGCCATTGCCCTGCATGATTTTGAATCGGCCATTCATGCCAGCGTAAATGGAGAACTGGCGCAGTATAAAGCTTCAGGATTATTAAAAATCAAGGAAAAGAAATCTTTTATTCAAAGCAGTTTTTTAAAATTTCTTTTCCCTTCAATACAATCGTCTTCATAACCTCCAAACCTCCAAACCTCAAACCTCTTACCTTACTTATCTTCCTCACTGCGTATATACCATTCCAAAACTTTCCCTTTCCAGTACATCTTTCCACTGGCTGATCAGTTTTTTATAAGCATGACCGGCAGGCATAATGTTCCTGTCAAGATCAAATAAACCTACTTCATGCACCCTTCCGTTATCTTCTCTTAAAGCGGTATCCCAGTCTACCTGGTGGGTAAGGCTATACCATGTAAAACCAATGATCGGTACACCATCCTGTTTCAATCTGTGTAAATTAGCCCATTGCCTGTATAGCCAATTAACCGAGTCGGGCATTTTCATATTGGTTTCGGTATGCATAATGGGCAACCTGTACCTGTTGTAATACTGGTGAGTGATCACATAATAACCAAAAATTTCACCTGAAGCCTGTGTGGCTCCATTAGGTAAAACCAGGTGTTCATTTGTAGCATAATAATCATTTCCTAAAATGCATCTTGCTTTCACCTGGTTGTGTTCAAACCAGTGAAATTCTTCCCAGCTCATTCCGTTATCGCGGAGGTATTCATACATCTGAACCGACATCGGAAAACCATAAGTCAGGTCAAGGGCAAGAAACCTTTTGCGGTTAAGAAAATTTGCATGTTGCTGCACTTCGGGGCGCATGGGATGAAAATATTCAGAAGATTCACTTTGAATAAATACTGCCTGGGGTTGCACTTTCAAGATCGCATGCATGGCCAGTACGTTCGCCTTGCACAAATGTTTTAAAGCCGTTACAAAACCAAGATCAGAAGTAAGTCTTTCATTCCACCAGCCATACTGTCCTGAAAACATTGCGGTAATGAAGATCTCATTGACGGGTGTATAGAGTTGAAGGTAGGGAAACCGTTCTGCGAATGCGCCTGCATATTCTGCAAATAACTCAGGGAAATCCGGGTTTTGAAAATTGCCCATCCAGTCGGGTACACCAAAATGCAGGAGGTCAACAATTGGCGTAATATCCAGTTCTTTCAACTTCGCAAAAGTTCTGTCGGTAAATTCCCAGTCATACTTTCCCGGCGACAGATGGGTAGAAAAATAAGGTGGCCCATACCTTAAAAAATCGATCCCCAGGTCCTTTGTGAGGTTGAAATCAAGATCCCAGTATTTATAGTGGCCGCACTTTTCCATTTCATCCACTCTTTTAGTGCTGCCATCAGGAAGTTGAATCGTGGGGTAACTGTTTTCAATTCCGGTAGCGAACATAAACTTGCCACCCAGGTTCATCCTACTCATAGTATCGTTTTCATCCCTTTCACCAATCTGGTGCCATTAATTAATCTTGATGTACGGATATGTGCTTTTTGATCAAATTGGCCAGTGCATTCAGGTCTGTATTCACATCCACTGTATCTTCTATAGTACAATCCCCCACCATTGCTCTTGTTGTAGAATGTTTATCTATTACAAGAATTACCTGGATTCCTTTTTCCTGAATCAGGTGTTTGCAAACACCCTGTTCATTAAAAGCTTTCATGTCCGGATTGACAACAATAACTGAAGGGTGGAGGCGGATCCCAGTAAGTACAAGATCAGCAGCATTTTCTATAGAATCTACATCAAAGCCTTTTTCCTCAAGAGCTTTCTGTACTTTATTCAGATATCCGAAGTCGTTATGACAAATCAGAACCGTTTGCATATTTTTATTCATAGCAATCATTTAAAATTTCAAAACTTTGTTCTCCATCATCTGTGCAAATCTTTTGCCGCAAACAAACTAATTTATTTTAAATCATGATCAGGTTAGAAACTGCCATTAAAAAATTTGAAGATAAGGGCGAAAAAACAGGATGGCGTTATGTTGAAGTTCCTGCTGCTGTTGCTGTTGAATTAAATGGAAATGATAAAAGGTCTTTTCGTGTGAAAGTGCACATTGACGGCTTATTGTTCCCTGGCATTGCCCTGATACCTATGGGAGCAGGGAAATATATCCTTCCTGTCAATGCCGATATCAGGAAAAAGATCAGGAAAAAGGAAGGGGCGATGGTGGAACTGCAACTTGAAAAAGATCATTCACTTCCTGAGCTCCCACCAGACTTGATGGAGTGCCTTGAACAGGAGCAGGAGGCTTTGAATTATTTTATGCAGTTAAAACAAGGTGAAAGAAATTATTTCATTAAATGGATCCTCAGTGCAAAAACTGATGACACGATTGCAAAAAGAATGGCCCTCGTAATAGAAGCATTTACCAGGAAAACCGATTTTGGAACGATGATCAGGAACCAGAGAAAAGATAAATTCCCCCGCTAAAGAAACCGGGTGTTAATCCTTGGTGTTTCTTTCACTATTGGTCAGTTCATCATCCTGCGGGTCATCTCTTGAAACGGAAATCGTGTCGTCTTTCCTTGGATCTATGGAAGCATCATGTGCTTTTTCTTCAGGCGTTTGCAATGTGCTGTCCGGTGTGAGGTAGATCTTTGTTTCGTTGTCGGTATTTTTCTTATCGTTTTTCATAATTAAATTTTTATCCAGCCTCACCGTCTGTGATCTCTGATCCTACCTGGCTGTTGTTGTTATTGTTCACCTGCTCCGTTTCTGTTCTTTCCCTGATGTTTTCATTGGCACGCGGATTAGGGTTTACTGCCACCTGCTGTTTTTCTTCTGGCTGCTGTTTTTTTTCTTTATGTTCTGTGATTTGGTTCATGTAATGTTTTGCTTTATTTAAATCATGTAAATCTTATGCCATAACGTTTCATCTTTGCAGTATGGCGGCATTGAAAATTTTGATAAAAGGAAAAGTGCAAGGTGTTTTTTTTCGGGCTTCTGCAAAAAAGAAAGCTGATGCATTGCATGCAGGCGGCTGGATTCGGAACACTGTTGATGGTGATGTTGAAGCTTTTGTCTCTGGAAGTGAAGCAGCTGTTCAGGCATTTGCCAACTGGTGTAAAACCGGGCCGGCGGGTGCTTTTGTTGCTGATGTAGAAATTATAGAAGTCCCGGATTGCGCCGCTTTATCGTTTGAAATCAGGAAGTAATTGCCGTAAAATTTCTAGTATCCTTAAAGTGGGTGCTTTTACCCCTTTATTACTCAAATTGATGATTATTATACAAAATATTGCCCAGCAAATCAGGTATAAAGGCAGAATCTTCTTAGGCATCATTTTGTTGGGATAGAATTTAAATTCTAACCATTTAAAAAATAGTGCGTTATGGAAGAAAGAGGTCAAAATGAATTCCAGGGGAACAGAGAACCTGGATCAGCAAAAGAAAACCAGCATCCCCAGGAAAGGAATGATGGGCAGTCTCAGAAAAGCAGAAGTTCTCACAGAGGTTTTGCAGCTATGGATCCGCAAAAGCAAAGACAAATTGCAAGTGAAGGTGGCAGGGCCGCACACAAGCAGGGTGTTGCGCATGAGTGGAGCAGTGAAGAAGCCAGGGCCGCAGGCAGGAAAGGTGGACAAATTGTGAGTCAGAACCGTGAGCACATGAGTGAGATCGGAAGAAGGGGAGGTCAAAGCTCGGGAAGCAAAAGAAGTCAGAAGAACAACGAAACCACCAGTTAAGTTTTTTGGGCAAAAGAAAAAATTGAAGCACTGGGCAACCAGTGCTTCTAATTAATATACCCTGTCTTCATCATCATTTACTTCGTCCAGGTTTCTGTCTGCTCGCGGATCCGGTCGGTCTTCATTAAACCCATCTTTTGCTGTTTCCGACAATTTTTGGTTGCCCTCATCTGATTCACTCGAACTGATGGTGTTCGTTCCCGGCTGCTGGCCTGAATAATCTCTTAGGTTGGGGTCCTTATTTCGCCCAACTTCTGAAGGTCTGTTACGACCTGTTTCTTCATTTTTCATAATCCATCATTTCTTTTATGGATGTAAATCTTATGCCAGCTACAGATTTTTAAGAGATAAATTATTAAATACCAGCGCTTTCATTTAATTTCCGTTTTATACCGGATCATTTAAATTTTCCTTCGGTTATATCATAATAATGAAAAACTTTATTTTTCTATTTTGCCTTGCAGGAATGGTTGCCTGTAATAACAGTAATTCCGAAAAAACCCAAACCGCTTCTTCTGATTCTACTCAAAACAATGTGCCAGCAGGTCCTCAGGAACCCCGACTGGATTCAGCAACTTACCGTGACTTACAAAACAACCTGGCGAATGGCGATACAACCGGCAGATGGCCTGTTATGGAACCCTACCCTGTTCCTGGTGCCATACTACCTTTCAAACGTGTGATTGCCTATTATGGTAACCTGTATTCAAACAGGATGGGCGCATTGGGTAAATGGCCCAAACAGGAAATGATGAAAAGGCTGATGGATGAAGTTCAGAAGTGGACTGATGCAGACAGTACCATACCTGCCATACCAGCCTTACACTATATCTGTGTTACTGCCCAGGCAGCACCGGGTAAAGATGGAAAATACCGTTTCAGAATGCCCAATTCCCAAATCGATACGATACTGAGCTGGGCGAAAGAAATTAATGCTGAAGTATTTCTTGATGTGCAGGTTGGACTTAGTGATTTTGAATCTGAGATCCCTGCACTGGAAAAATATTTGTCGATGCCGAATGTACACCTGGGGATCGACCCTGAATTTGCTATGAAAGCAAAAGGAAATAAAAAACCCGGTAGCGTGATCGGAACAGTGGATGCCGCAGACATCAATTATATTACAGAATACCTGGCCGGACTTGTAAAAAAACACAACCTGCCGGCAAAGATGTTTATGATCCACAGGTTTACCCAGGGCATGGTCACCAATTATAAAAACATCAAACTTTACCCCGAACTGCAAATTATTATGGATATGGATGGATGGGGAAATACGGCAAAAAAGAAAAGTACCTACTATAGCTGGATCAGCCCACAACCTGTGCAGTTCACCGGATTTAAACTGTTTTATGTAAATGATACGGAATACTCGAACCAGGCAGAGTTGATGACGCGTGAAGAAATATTAAACCTCAGGCCTAAACCGATCTACATACAATATCAATAAAATGAAAAGAACCTCAGGGTTCTTTTTTTTATTGTTCTTTCATGTACATGAATATGATGACATAACTGATCACGATCAGAAGAAGAATAATAATAAGTGAAATGATGATCCAGGGCTGGATGTTCAACTCCTGCAACTTGCTGCGCTTTTTCTTTATCGTTTTTTTTCTCAGTTCCTGGTTGAGCTGATCTACAATGACCTGCACATTTTTCCGGTCCTGCATTCCTTCAAGGCCTTCTAGTGCATCGGAATCAAAATCATCCCGGAGGATCTGTTTTTCCAGTTCATGATGTTTTTCCTCAGATAGTTTCCCCTGAAGGTATAAAAGCAGGGTTTCCTGGTCGATGCCTGGATTGAGATTGGATAATATGTCTTTTAAATCATCTTTCATTTTCCCTTTTTTCCTTCAGCTTTGTTTCAAGAATGATCTTCAGATTACGTTTGCCATTCTGGATATAACTCTTTACCTGCAGCAGTGTGAACCCGGTAATTTCGGCGATCTGCTGGTAACTTCTTTTTTTAAGATAAAACAAAATTACACATTGCTTTTGCTCTTCATTTAATTCATCCAGCGCGTGTTCGAGCAGATCAAAGGTGAGTTCTTTTTCCTCAATTTCTTTCCTGGGCGTTTCTTCTGAAAAAACCAGTAAAGATTCATTCAGTTCTTTTGGTGACTTGCTGCCCCTCGATCTTAACCGCATCAGGCAGTGGTTTTTAGCAATTATGTATAACCATGATTTAAAATATTCCACCCTGTATTTGGGTATTTCCATCAACACCTTTAAAAATACCTGTTGTACACAATCACGTGCCTCATTTTCATCCTTCAAATATTTCATGCACACACCAAATAACAACATAGTATATCGTTCCAGCAGAATGCCGATCCATTCCTGGTTTTTTTCTGAATAATAGCGCTCCAGTAGTTCAATATCGGAAATATGTTGATATTGTCGGTTCAAATTGGTTTGCGATTGAGATGTAAACCATGCAAATTTGCATAATCAATTTTATTAACCACAAATAATTATGGAAACTGCTATTTGCAATTTGGCCCTGGCTCCAATGCGAAGTGAACCTGCTCACCGTTCAGAAATGTCCAACCAGTTATTGTTTGGGGAAACTATGCAGGTGCTGGAACAAAAAGATGAATGGTTCAAGGTTAAAACTCATTATGATGCTTATGAAGGATGGGTAACGAACCACCTTATAGAACTTTTTGATCTATCGGAACGCATGGAGCAAAATATCGTTGCAAAAGCATTGATTAATCAATTGCAATGGAAAAAGGGCACGTTACAAATACCGTTAGGTGCTTTTCTTACAGGATATGACCGTGAAAAAAAAACACTCTGGAACCCTGACTATAGTTATGAAGGCTTAACCTCTGATTTTCGAGCCCATGATTATAACAGCCTATCAGCTACAGCTAAAATGTTCCTGAACACGCCTTATTTGTGGGGCGGCAAAACTTTTATGGGTATTGACTGCAGTGGCTTTGTTCAATCATGTTTCAAGATCGCGGGCATTAAAATTCCGCGGGATGCATGGCAACAGGAACTTGAGGGAACCGTAGTCAGTTCAACAGTAGAAGCACGCACCGGTGATCTTGCATTTTTTCATAATGAGAATGGCAGGGTTACGCATGTAGGCATGATGCTGGATAATGAAAACATCATTCATGCGTCAGGAAAAGTGCGCATTGATACACTGACCGGGGAAGGTATTCTGCATGCCGAAAATCATCAAAGAACACACCAGTTAAAAAGCATTAAAAGATATTTTTAATAAAGCGATAAATGGCACTGTCCCAGCCCAGCATTTTAAAAGCGGTATAGAAAAGGATCACTGCGAAAATTTTCTTCAGCATTTCTTTGTCGAGTTTCAGTGCCAGGCTGCTTCCAAAAAATCCTCCAATAATAAAACCAATTGCCAGCAGTCCTATTATGCTGAAGTCAACAGGCGTTTCAGATTTTTTTAAGTCAAAATAATATTTAAGAAAAGCAAGCAATACAACCGGAAAGGAGAGCACGCCAAGCGATGTGCCCTGAGCCTGGTGCTGGTTATAACTTAGGAAATAAACAAGGGCAGGAACCAAAATAATCCCACCGCCGATACCAATTAGTCCACTTAATATACCAGCCGTTAAACCAATCAGGATAATGGTCATTACAATTTGGGCAGTCATGGGCTTATTATTTAGGTGCATCAGGAAATGTTTGCATGTAAAAATCAATTGCTTCCCTTATGATCTGGTAAGCTATTTCTTTATTTTGAAAATCTTCGATCTGCACCTGTTTATTCTCAAGGACCTTGTATTGTTCAAAATAATTCCTCAATTCAATGATAAAATGTTTCGGTAATCCTTCTATGGATGTTATATGATTTACCGAGGGGTCATTGGTGGCAACTGCGATAATTTTATCGTCTTTTTCACCTGTATCGATCATTTGCATATTTCCGATAACAGTAGCTTCGACAAGACATAAAGGCTGGATCGGTTGGGAACACAAAACAAGAATGTCCAGCGGATCACCATCTTCTCCGAGTGTTTGCGGGATAAAACCATAATTCACCGGGTAATGAAAAGAAGAATAAATCACCCTGTCAAGTTTAAGCAAGCCTGTTGGCTTATCAATCTCATATTTGGTTCGGGATCCCTGGGTTATTTCAATCAACGCATTCACAATTTCAGGCACCTTGTTGCCAAAATGCGCACCATGCCAGGGGTGGAGCACTTGTGTTGATCTGTTCATCAGCTGGTAATTTTAAAACCAAGGAATGTTATTAAGAGTCCAATCAAAATACTTCCTGCAGTATAGATAAAAAAATGAAACAGCCGGTGATCCATGATCATTTGAAGGCCTTCAGCAGTAAAAGCAGAAAAAGTTGTAAAGCCTCCGCAGAATCCTGCAGCCAGGAGTATTTGTTTTTGCATATTTTGTTGCTTAGCGAAATAGCCCCATACCAGCCCTATAACAAAGCAGCCCACTATATTAACGGCAAGAGTGCCATAAGGAAAACTGCCATTGAGTTTTTTTTGAATCAGGAAACGCAGGATAGTACCAGATCCTCCTGCCAAACCTAATAAAAACAGATTATTGATTGTTATAAGCATTGCCGGGAAGTAATGAATATTTTAAATCGATCAGCCATTGTCCATTCTGCTGAACCACTTTTAATGAATCGCGTGCATTTTTAAATGTATTGGAATAGTGAATGATGGTAATGCTGTCGTTCACCTGCCGCGAATCAAAGATGCGGATAGTGGATTCCCTGTAACTTCTTCTTTCCTCTTTCGGCTGTAACTGATACCGCGAAGAGGCGCGTTCAATGATCTGCACATTAACAGAATCAGGGATCATATATTTTTTGGCATCATCCCAGCGCCCATCCAGGGCGGCACGGATAAAATTTCTTGCAGCATCTGTATCATTCTCAGAAAGGACTGCATCTTTATTATTGCTGTCATTGCAGGATATAAGCAGGGTAAAAAATACCAGGAACCAAAAACATCTCATGTTGCAAAGATATGGACGTAAAAGGGGTTTGACTGAGATGGCTTCAGGCAATAAAAAAAAGTGCCTTTAGAGGCACTTTAGTATGATCAACTTTCATTGCGGTCGTAAAACCTTCGTTCTTTTCTTTCTTTTTTTTCAGCTTCTTCAATTTCCTGTTCACGCAGAAATTCTTTGTCGTAAGCTTTCAGAATCGCTTTCACCAGTTTGTGACGCACAACATCTTCTTCATCTAATTCAATATAACCAATACCCTCTACATTTTTTAATATACGGCTGGCTTTTGCAAGGCCGCTTTTCTGGTTTTTTGGTAAGTCTACCTGTGTAAGGTCACCGGTAATAATGGCTTTTGCATTACCTCCGATTCGGGTAAGAAACATTTTTATCTGAAGATCTGTGGCATTTTGTGCTTCATCAAGGATGATAAAACAGTTATCCAGTGTGCGGCCTCTCATATAAGCAAGCGGCGCGATCTCGATGGTACGGGTACTCATATAGTAGCCCAATTTGTCGGCCGGGATCATATCATCGAGTGCATCGTATAAAGGTCGCAGGTAGGGATCGATCTTTTCTTTCAGATCGCCGGGCAGGAATCCCAGGTTTTCACCTGCTTCCACTGCGGGTCGTGTCAGGACAATCTTTTTAACTGCTTTATTTTTTAAAGCACGTACGGCCATGGCCACGGCGGTATAAGTTTTGCCGGTTCCTGCAGGTCCGATGGCAAAAACAATGTCATTCTTTTCCGCAGCCGTAACAAGTCTTTTCTGGTTGGCAGTTCTGGCTCTTACGGTTTTGCCGTTTGGACCGAAAACCAGGACATCATTTGGATTACGGTCAACAAAATTATCGACAGTTTCGGCATCATCGCCTCCAAGGATTTGCTCGAAATAATTTTCACTCATGTGCCCATTTCTCTCGAGATATTGCACAATGAGGTCGATTTTTTCTTTAGCGCCTTCCACCTGTTCAGGTGCACCGCTAAGTTTGATCTGTGTTCCTCTTGAAAGGATCTTTAGAAGGGGAAATTTCTTTTTTAAGATATCAAGTTTACCGTTGTTTACTCCAAAAAATTCAATAGGGTTAACGGTTTCCAGGTTGATAATTGTGTCTCTCAAATTATTTTTTGTTAGTGTGAATCAATTTGGGGTTGGGCGGTGCTTACGCTTACAAGATATATAAAACAGCGCGGACCCCGCCAGCAATAGTTACGCACAAATGTGGATTAAAAAACTATGCCTGAAAAGCGAAATTTAGTTAAGGATAGTTGAAAGCACAGGGTTCACAACTTCTTTATCTCGTTTAGAACATTCCAGGATTAAAATTTTATTAAGTTTAAAAACGGAAAGGATTGATTTTATGTGAATTAGATAATTCTAGGGGTTATTACTTAGTTTTTTCTGTGATAAATATTAGGTATATTTTGAATATAAAATTTGTAGTTACTGATAGAATAACTACTTTTACCCATTATTTTGTACTGGTTAGCGTTATCGCATTGCGTTCTGTTCCAATCCTTCTAAAATCTTCTCTTTTAGAATTAATCCGCCTTCTATGTGTTTATGTAGTAGTTAACGCTACATGATAGACATTTTTTCAAGTTCAATAACCCTTATGTGAACCATATATTCACAAACCAATCTATTTTTATGCGCCATTCCATTTCATTTCTTTCTGGAGTATTGATCATTTCTTTTTTTCAGTTGGGTTTTAATAAGGCCTTTGCTCAAACCAGCTCCGGAACTTCAGTTGCACTGAATCAATTTGTTTTATTTGGAAAACTGGGCGTTAATATTTCAGGCGCTACAATCGAAAGCGGTGCGGTGGGAAGCAATACTTATGTGAAAACATCAAGTGGCCCTATAATAAAAGGGAATATTCATAGCCATGGTATTGTTGAATTATCAAATAATACTAGTGTTCATGGTAAAATAACAGCTGGACCTGTAAATACACCGGCCAGTTTTTCAGGAACCACATTATTGGGGGGAAACAACGGCCTCCTGAAAGGGGATATTGATGTAAATGGAAATATATCTTTGGGCGGAGGAATTTTAATTAATGGAAAAGTAACTCAGCCCTCTGGTGCCAGTTATGTAGGTCCAACACTTGCTCCCGGTCAGTATTTTATCGCTTCACCAAACATCCCAGCCCTGCCTACCTTAGCTGTTTTGGCAATGCCCAATTTTACAGGTACTCAAAACATCAACAGTTCAACGGTTCTTGAACCAAATGCACAGCGGAAAGATGTATCCTTCAATGGGAATAAAACCCTTACGTTTAATGGTACGGGAAAATATTATCTCAACAGCATCAATAATTCAAATCAAAACACGCTGGTTTTTGATTTTAATGGCAATACCAATCCGGGTGACCTGATAGAAGTTTATGTCAAGTCCACCGTTTCATTAGGTAAATCAACAGTGGTCGTTACAAATGGAGGCAGTGCTTCAAGGATCATTCTGCACGTTTGGGGCAGCGGAACTGCTTTCGCTATGAGTAATGGAAACTCCAATGGAATTCAATGGCAGGGAACAGTTAATGCTTATAACGGAGACATCAATCTTGGATCGGGTGGAAATGCAACTAAGCTAATTGGTGCTTTGTATAGTAACCACGTGATCTACCTGGGCTCAACAGTCCTGATAACGCACGAAGTAGTTGATCCCTGTGGTTTAGGAACTGATGCAGGTGAAGACCGGATCTTTCAGAATTGTCCGGGTGCTTCCATAAATTTAACCGGGTTGGGAAAAACAGGTTCTGGCATTTCCTATTTATGGACAGCGGAGGATGGAGGAGTTGTTCCTCAAAATAATACTTCCTTGATATTATCGGGCGTTACCACACCCGGAAAATACATTCTTACCATAACGGATGAAAGTGGCAACTGTTCTGCAGGATCGAATTCTTTATCTGATTTTACAATTGTAACATCTGTTCATTGTGTCCAGGGTGTGATGCAGCCACCACCAGGGGGGAAACTTAAAGAACCGTTTGACAAAACAACAACAGACCTTGATGTTTTATTCCTTGCCGGCGGTGTGGTAGATCCTGCCACAAATGTTACCTATCAGCTGCGTTATAATAATGGAAATCCAGATAAGGTTTTAATTGATGTAATTACAAGACCGGCATTTACCAATGATGTGTATGTGAAACTAACAACGACCTACGGAATGGTGGATACCATTTCAAACGGCAACAGTGTGATCATTTCAGGTTGGTATCCAATTGCAAACCTTGGTTTTTTAAATTCTGATGATTTTTTCAATAATAAAGTAAGCTATGTGCGACCAGTTTATCCTGCCATCAGTAAAAATGTTACAGGAATTGCCGGTGGCGACCTTGCTATGGGTTCTGCTTACTCAAGAGGTGGGTACAAGCTTACAGGTGAAGGATATAAAATAGGAGTACTTTCTGATAGTTACAACAATAAAAACGGGGCAGGTACAGATATAGAAAACCGGGATCTGCCAGGTAATTTACCTGGTCCATTACAAATTATTAATCCTGTTCCTGTTAACGTACTCAAAGAGTATCCATATGGCTCAGGTTCAGATGAAGGCCGTTCTATGTTGCAGATCGTTTACGATGTAGCCCCTAAGGCTGAACTATATTTCAGAACCGGTTTTTTAACCGCAGGAGATTTTGCAATAGGTATTCAGGATCTGGCAAACGTGGGTTGCGATGCCCTGGTTGATGATATTTCATTTATTACCGAGCCTTTCTTTACGGATGGTGTGATTGCACAGGCAGTGAAAAATGTAGTTGCCCAGGGAAAACATTATGTGACCGCTGCAGGAAATTACGCAACTAAATCTTATGAAAGTGCATTTGTTCCTGCTACAGGAACACCGCTGCCATTTGATATCACGGGTGTGGCTCACAATTTCGGCAGCAGTATTTACCAGTCAGCCATAGTGAAAGCACAACCCGGAAAACCAGGTGTGTACACGATCGGCCTTCAGTGGGAAGATGCATTTTCATCTTTGGGTGCTGTCGGAACAACAACCGACGTGGATCTTTATGCCATTAACCAGGCAGGTGAACTGATAGGATTTAACAGGATCAACTTAAGTGCAGATCCGATGGAGATCATGAGTTTTGTGGTGAATCCTAATCCAACAACTGAAGTCACTACCGAGATCAAATTAATGATCGTTTGTGATGGCACTCCACCTCCCGGGCTTTATTTTAAATTCATTGTTTTCAGGGGTGATTTTACTTTCCTTAATCCTTCAACCGGCTCAAATGCAGGTACTATTGTTGGACAGGCAAATGTTCCGGAAGCCCATACCATTGGAGCAGTGAGATATACTACGCCAACCATAATTGAACCTTTTACTTCCCGTGGAGGAGTAAAATATTATGGCACTAGTTCCCAGAAGCCAGATTATGTTGCGCCTGATGGTGTAAATACTTCGGTTGATATGGGATCTTTAGTTGATCCTGAAGGCGATGGAATTAAAAATTTCTTTGGAACATCTGCTTCTGCGCCTCACGTTGCCGGTGGAATTGCCCTCTTGCTGGAAGCACAAAAAAAGTTTGTAACCTCAAGTACGCTTACGCCAGTGCAGATTAAGGACCTGATCAGGGATAACGTCCAGGTGATACCCGGAACAGTCCTCGAAAGAGGAGCCGGACTTGTAAGAATTGATAATGCAATTGGATCTTTTGCAAATCCTACACCTGTAATTGAAGGAATACAATACCCGTTTGCTCCATCTGATTCTACTAAAATAAAAGTGTTGGGTAAGTACTTTACGGGTACGATTACATTAAAATTAAATGGTGTTCTACTGGAAATAACAAGTAGCGTGGGTGATAGTATCATCAACGCAACGATACCTATTTTTCAAGATAAACGAGGACTGGTTGCATATAATCCTTCAATGGCAGTGCTGGGAAATGATGGTGGCCCTTCCAATACTTATTATATAAATGGTGATAATAAATTCCAGGTCACTATTGCTGCAGATAATAAAAACAGAAAGTTCTTAGGCGAAATGCCAGCCTTTACACACAAACTGTATAAAAAGCTAAATGGTGTGACTACCGAGGTGACTTCCCCTGATGAAATTGCGATGTTTGGGTTAACTAATCTTAGCTTAACTACCAATGCAATCCTTAGCAGTAATGCTTCAGTTTCTCCATTCAACATTGCTCCTGTAATTCCAGCAGCAGATACTGCTGGTAACTGGGAATTATATGATTACGTGATCCAGGCAGGTGCTCTTTTTGTTGAACCCCTGAATGTGCAGGTAAAACCCAAAAATAAAAACATTGTTTACGGAGATTATATTGGTGAAATAGAATACGAGTACGTGATTTTGGATAACCTGGCGCCAGCAAATATGGAACTTGCGCTTGCTTATCTTGAACTTTCACATAAATCATCTGTTTCCTCAAATGCATTTGCTTTGTTAGATGATCTTGATTTATTGAATGCAGCTGACCAGCAGGCATTGAAAATTGCATTAGGCCTTCCTGCAGATGCCACTGCAGCGGCCATTAAACTTGCTTTCTCTTCAAAATTACTTACCGAGAACCTTGCTTTCATGGTAAGTTTAAAAACTGTGTTAAGCAGCCGTGCATTTGATATCGTTAACAATAAAATGGTAGCGGCAGTTAATGCAAATGCCGCACAGGTAAATGTGGTGGATTTGAATAAGGCTTCATTTATAAATTACCTGGCAAATCCAAATAATGTCAATATTGCACTACAGCAGACCATTTCTTCAGCTGGAACTACATCAAGGGGCATTGTAACGCCTCAGGCATTTAGCAGTGCTGCTAATGTAGGAGGTGTGAATGTTTACAATTCAGGATATGCACAAACATTGCTTTCTATCAATCAGGAAGGCACTGTAAACAAGTTGGTTTCGAAAATGCCGATCTATAATAATATGATCGTGCATCAACTACATGGAATTACCAATAATGGAGCTGCTACGAATGATCTTTCAGCTGTTGGAATCGTTCATTATATATATTCAATGGGATTGGTTCAAATGAATACTTCAGGAAATTACGTTGCTGTTCCACAGGGACAGCCTGTAGTACTTTCTGATGGTTCAATCGTGGCCAATTACGTTGATCCTTCTATTCCAGGGGTTATGTGTATGAAACAGTTGTTGACAGCAACAGCAGAGCCGTTAAAAATTGCTATCGATCAGAAGATCGCATTAGCAACAGATGCTAGTTTAAGCCTGATGAATATTAATGGTGTGCTTCGTTATGTCGACGTAAATAACCAGGTGGTTAACCCTAACGCCTTGATCGATCTTTCAGCACTTACTTCTGATCTGAATGCAGTTGCATTAAGATCACCACTTTCAACTGAGCTCACACAGGCTGTGGATGGAACATATTTGTTTAATGCCCTTCCGCTTAAGACTTCCAGAATTGTGATGACCTATGCACCTAATACTTCCGGTGGATTGGGTTTAATGGTAAGCAGTGGTGGATTGGGATTAATGGTGAGCAGTGGAACGGGTGGATTAGGATTGATGGTAAGCAGTGGTGGATTAGGACTCATGGTAAGTAGCGGGGGATTAGGATTAATAGTGAGCAGTGGTGGATTGGGATTGATCGTGAGCAGTGGTGGATTGGGATTGATCGTGAGCAGTGGCGGATTGGGATTGATGGTAAGCAGTGGCGGATTGGGATTGATCGTGAGCAGTGGCGGTCTCGGATTAATTGTTAGCAGTGGTGGATTGGGATTAATTGTTTCAAGCAATGCTTCAACAAACGGCCTTGCGAATAATACACCGATCATCTTCTCTCAAAACGAGGTGGAAAATGGAGGAATTGTCGGACCAAACCTTGGTATCAACCTGGTAACAGGGTTATCTGTGGGTGAGAATTATATTATCGGCGGTGCTTTCGTTAATTCAAATATGAACGTGCATAATTTGGCCGGCAATTTAATTATAACAAAAGCTACTCCAACAATAACAGTCACTGCGGGTGGACCATACACTTACGACGGTACTCCAAAACCAGCTACAGGATCAGCTACAGGCACTAATAATGAAACGCTTATTCCTGCTGTTACACTGAAATATTCAGGTGTGAGTCCAACGGTATATGCAGAAACAACCACTGCTCCTACCAATTCGGGAACTTATAGTGTGAAAGCTGTTTTTGATGGCAATATTTCCTACAATGCGGGAGAATCTGCCCCGGCTCAATTTATAATCAATAAAGCAACAGCCACCATTGTTGTAACTCCTTACAGTGTTGTATATAATGGTGTTGCTCATACCGCTGCGGGTGCAGCAACAGGAGTGGAAGCTACGCCTGCCAATCTAGCATCCTTACTGAACCTTTCAGGCACTATGCATACCAATGCAGGTACTTATACTGCAGATGCATGGATTTTTGAAGGGAATGAAAATTACGAGCCTGCGAACGGCACAATAAATAATGCTATAGGTAAAGCCGATGCCATTATTAATATATCAGGCTATAGTGTTGCCTTTGATGCCAATCCACATACAGCTACTGGAACTGCGGCAGGAGTTGAAGCAATTAGTCCGGCTAATTTAAATAGCCTGCTTGACCTTACTGCTACAACCCATACAAATGCCGGAACTTATACAGGTGATGCATGGAGTTTTGCCGGAAACAATAATTATAACGCAGCCAATGGGACTGTTAATAACAGCATCGGGAAAGCCAATGCAACTATTACAGTAAATGGATATAGCGGAACCTATGACGCGGCAGCACATAGCGCTACAGGAAGTGCAACCGGTATCGGAGACGTTGCTTTAACAGGATTGGACCTCGGAGCTTCATACACCAATGCGCCTGGCGGTACTGCTAACTGGATCTTTACAGATGTTACAGGGAACTATAATAATGCAAGCGGTTCAGTAAATATTACTATTTCGCAAGCCTCAGCATCCATTACACTTTCAAACCTGACGCATACTTATAATGGATCTCCGAAATCTGCTACAGCTACAACTACTCCTTTAGGATTAACAGTTGTAACCATCACTGGTAATGGGCAGACAAATGCCGGAAATTATCCTCTTTCGGCATCGCTTGTAAATACGAATTATTCCGCACCAAGTGTGAATGGAACTTTAGTGATCAATAAGGCAAATTCAACGGTTAGCATTACAGGTGGAATATTTAATTATGATGGTTCACCGAAACCGGCTACAGGATTTGCGTATGGGGCAGGTGGAACAGGAGATATTTTGACACCGGCCATTAGTTTTGAATATACTGGAACAGGAGCAACTATTTACCCAACTTCGGCAACCGCTCCATCCTTACCTGGTACATACGCAGTAACGGGATCATTTATTGGGAATGATAATTTTAATTCAAGTACTGGTAGTACCACTATTAATATCTCGGACAATTGTCCTGGCCTGAGCCCCAATGTTTTCAACAGCTTTACAGATGCCAGTGCGGCAAACGGTCAAAACGCACCCACCACCACTATGTGGGTTCAGGTGAAGATCAAGCTCAATGGCCAATTAAACCAGGTAGGTCAGTTCATTGAATACAACGGAGGTGCCGTATCATTCAACGGAATCACGATGGAAGGGGCAACCACCAGGAATATACCGAGAGGAAGGATCATAGCAGGAGCACCTTCGTCGCCGATTTCATCTTCATTTAATATGCAAACGGGCATGTGGAACACTATAGTTCCTGTCAACCTCAATACATCGTCTGATATTTTTATCAGTGGCGCTATTATAAATTCCAGTATTGGATTTAAAAAGAAAAAAAATACACAATCTTCTACTTCCGTTACAGGTTCCTTTACCAGTAATGTAGCAATCACCACCAAATGGCTCTATAGCATGGCTGCTTACCAGGTTCCTTCCAATCCTCCAACATCAGGAGGAACAGGTTTTACTTATAGCTCATTGTCTGGCCCGGGAGCTGTCATTGCAGTAAATTCCCAGCCATACGGATCTGGAACGCCTTATCCGCATATCAGTTATGTGGTTGCAGGAGGAACAGGAAATGGAAATGGTGACTATTCCGGTAGTACCAGTTCACTGGATAATTTTACTGCCTGCCTGGTAGGAAGCACGGCCAATACTATCGTAAGCAAAATGATGGAACAACCAAAGCAGGCGGATGAGGCAAGAATGACTGTTGCTCCAAACCCTGCAAGGGATCGTTTCACTGTTACCTTTGTCCCTTCAAAGTCAGGAATTACCTCTGTCAGGCTTTTACAAGTAAACGGAGCGGAAATAGCTGGAATTTTTGAAGGATTTACTGAGGCAGGAAGGTCGTATAACTGGTATTGGAATACAAATCAATTTCCTGCAGGAATTTACCTGGTGCGCCTGGTAAACAACGGTGAAGCAACCACCCGCAAACTGGTCATACTGAAATAATATAACACCAATTTAAAACGTATGCTGTATTTGAAAAACATTTTCATCCTCTTGATCTTTTCCTGTTTTTGCTTTGCAGGAAATGCCCAGAGTGTGGTTCCACTGGTAAATGAAGACACAGTCAGGATCAATAATATGTTCAGGCAGATCGATAAGTTGCTGCAGGAAGACATAGAACAGGCATTATTGCTGGCAAACCAGGCAAAAGATGTTTCCATAAAATCTAAATACCGTAAAGGCGAAGGCAATGCATTAAAGTATATTGGTTTGGTGCACTTCTACAAAGGGGAGGTGGAAAAAGCTTTTGAGAACTGGATACTTTCACTGGAGATCCTTAAAACGCAGGATGACGATTATAATGTTGCCACCTTAATGGGAAACATCGGTGCAATTTATGCCTACCAGGAAGATGATGCAAAAGCTTTGGAATACCAGCTGGGTTCATTGAGAATAGGGGAAAAAATGGATAATAAGAATATCCAGTTTAAAGCATTGAATAACATCGCTGCCGTATATTTTACAAAAACAGCTACGTGGGATAAAGCCCTCGAATACTTGTATAAATGTATTGAACTGTCTAAAGAAATTAAAGTAGACAGTGCCCGGCTTGGATTGGTATATGCCAATATTGGTATTATTTATTCTGATAAGGAAGAAGTAAACAAAGCCAACGAAAATTTTGTGCAGGCCCTGCAGATGATGGGAAATGAAAATATTAATAGCCCAATTCCCCTGAACGGCCTTGGTAAACTGCAGTTCAAAAAAAGGAATTACCCCCAGGCCATTCAATACCATAAAGAAGCAATTGCCATCGCAGAAACAAAAAACAGGACATTGCTGGCCCAGGGATATGTAGGACTTGCTGAAGCTTACTTTCAAATTAAAAATTTCGAGCAGGCTTTTTCCAACTACAGCAAAGCAGAAGCTGTAGCAATAGAAATGACCGCGTTGACCGATCAGAAAGAGATTTATGAGAAAGCAGGACAGGCCTATGCAGATGTGAAAGATTTTTCGAAAGCATTTGCATACCAGGTCAAGCTGAATAAGATCAAGGATGATCTATACGATGAAAAGATCAGGAAGAAAGTAGGTTTTCTGCAATATGATTTCGACCTTGCCAAAAAGCAGGGGGAAGTGGATCTGCTCACTACAGAAAAAGCATTGACACAGGCCAACCTCGAACGGCAAAGAACCATAAAATGGGCTTTTACCATAGGGTTTGTATTGATACTTTTTATTGCTTTCATCATTTTTAAGAACTATCGTGCTAAAGTGAAAATCAATAAAGTACTCGACTATCAAAAAGACCAGATCGAATCATTATTACTGAATATCCTTCCAACAGAAGTTGCCAGGGAATTGCAGGATCATGGCAAGGCAACACCTCGTTATTTTGAAAATGTTTCTGTTCTGTTTACAGACTTTAAATCCTTTACATCAATTGCTGAAAAGATGACGCCAAATGAACTGGTAAGTGATCTGAATGATTGTTTTGTGGCCTTTGATGAGATCATTACAAAGTACAACCTTGAAAAGATAAAAACCATTGGGGATTCATATATGTGTGCAGGTGGTATTCCTACAACGCGTAAAGGACATGTTTATGAAATTGTTCAGGCCGGAATTGCCATTCAGCAATATGTATTTCAAAACAATCAAAAGCGGATCGAACGGGGCCTGGTTCCATGGGAGATCAGGGTTGGAATTCACTCCGGCCCGGTTGTGGCTGGCGTGGTTGGTAAAAAGAAATATGCTTATGATATATGGGGAAGCACTGTAAATATTGCCAGCCGTATGGAAAGCAATGGCGAGCCTGGCCAGGTAAATATTTCTTCTGCAGTTTATGAGCAGGTAAAGGATAAGTATACCTGCCGCCACAGGGGAAAAATTTACGCCAAGAATGTTGGAGAGGTAGATATGTTTTTTATTGATCATGAGATTGAAAAATTCGATGTGGTTTCTTTAACTATAGAAAATAAACTCAACCTTCCCCCTGAAACCAATGAAAAGAAAGTAGATGTTGACAGCCTATTCGGATAAAATTTTTTCCCCACCAACCACTAACTGCCATTGAATGAAAATTGTATTTGAAAAATTACAGGACCGTGTACTACATATCCTTGACGACCAGATTCAAAAAGGACTTACTTATCACCATAGCGGGCACACAAGAGATGTTATCGAATGCGTGCAGCGAATCGCGCAGGAAGAGGGTATTATTGATGAAAGAGCCTTATTATTGCTAAAAATTGCAGCACTCTACCATGATACAGGCTTTCTATTTGTTTACAGGAACCACGAAGAGAAAAGCTGTGAATTCGCCCGGAAAGATCTTGCTGCACATGAACTTACAGATGAGGAGATGGATACGATTTGTTCAATGATCATGGCAACAAAAATTCCGCAGAAACCCAAATCGCATCTTGAAGAAATTATTTGTGATGCCGATCTTGATTATTTGGGAAGAGATGATTTCCGTTTGATTGGTAAAAATTTAAAAGAAGAATTTCTAAAATATGCGATTGTAAAGGATGTAACAGAATGGGAAGAGGTCCAGATCAATTTTATTGATACACACAAATATTTCACAGCCACTTCGCAAAATGCAAGGGAATACAATAAACAAATTCATCTTGCTTCCCTTAAGTCAGAAGCAGGAATGATAACCAATTGATGGATTATGAAACCTGGCATTTCCTTTTTGCACCTCCTGAATGTGCGGGCCAGCGAATGGAACCTGGTCAGGAGACTTTTTATTTTTGAATTTTTCCAGGGTGCCGGCCTTGCTTTTTTCTTTACTGCTTCCATATCTTTATTCCTGGATAATTTCAGTGTTGAAGAATTACCCAAAGTTTATATTTTTTCTGCGTTTTTACTTTGGGTTGCCGGTTATGTTTATGCAAAACTCGAAGCGAAACTAAAGATCATTACGCTGGCGCGTGTCATCACCATTTTTATGGCTGCAAGCTGCCTGCTTTTTCGCTTGTCGGTTGAATTCCTGCCTTCCTATTTTCTCTACCTGATGCTGGCCTTTTTTAATGTGCTGTATTTGCTCAATAACCTCGAGTTCTGGGGCATTTCATCATTGCTTTTTGATGTCAGGCAGAGTAAAAGATTGTTTGGTATCATCAGTGCGGGCGATATACCTGCTAAATTCATCGGGTATTCCCTTGCATTGGTTCTGGTAAGTTATATCGGAACAGCGAACCTGCTGCTGGCAGGCATGTTTTGCATGGTGGCATCGCTTCCTTTTCTCAATCACATCCGGCAATCTGAAAATATAAAAAAGCACGACCATCATCATCACAAGCACAATGCCGTGCGTCAGGTTGTCAATAAACATGCGCATGTAGGGCATTTAGTAAAAAACTTTTCTGTAAATGCGCTGATCAGGAGAATTGCTATTGTTACTGTGATCGCATCCTGTGTGTTCATTGTGGCCAATTTTGCATTTTATGCAAAGGTGAAAGAGGCTTTCAATTCGGATGTGGGACTTGCCCAGTTTATTGCCATGTTCTTTGCCGTGGTAAGGGTTGCAGCCATGCTGGTTAAGATTATTTTTACGGGCCGCCTCATTAACCGCATGGGCACCATAAAGTCATTGTTGATCACTCCGGTACTGATGATCCTTCTGGCCGTTTCCGTATTGGTGCTTGAATACTATGCACGCGGCCAGAATGCCATTTTATATTTATTTGGTGTGATGGCCATTTTAGTTGACATCCTGCGTACTTCTGTTAACACGCCCGTATTCCTTACACTCATGCAACCCCTCAGCACACATGACAGATTAAGGGCACATACCATTACCAAAGGAATCATGGATCCTTTTGCCTATTTATTCACCGGTGTTTTCCTCCTTGTCCTGTTCAGATTTGACCACAGTTCCCATATTCAATCCATCAATATACTGCTGATGGTGCTTGGTGCTCTTTGGATTTTTGGAATTTTCCGTATCAATCATCAATACATTAAAACCCTCATCAAAACCATAGGCAACCGTTTTTTTAATAACAGTGAATTTTCTTATTCTGATTCATTTACCCTTCATTATTTAAAACAAAAGATGGCGGAAGGAAATGAAGCAGAAGCTTTTAATATACTCCGGATGGTTTCAATAAATCATTCAGCAGTAACAGAAGAAATCATCCTTTCAGCCCTTTCCCATCCTTCAGATAACGTTAAAACGCAGGCTGTTGAATTGATTGAACAAAAGAACATGACGGAAGCCGGCGTCATTCTGAAATATATCCTGGATACAACTTCTGATACTACACTCAAGGCAACCACCATCAGCGCCCTTTGCAGGATCAATATGAAGGACGACCTGATGATGGATTTTACAGATAATCAGCACGACAAAATTCAAATGGCAGCATTGGCAGGTTTGCTCCGTTATGGCAATATTACAGGAAGCGGACACGCTAAAGGAAGGCTACATGATATGATCCGTTCTTCCAGGTGGGAAGAGCGCATGAAAGCAGCCCATGTGCTGCAGGATCTTCAGGACCCGGAATATTTTGAAGAGATCAACATGCTGATGAATGATGTAAATAATGATGTGAAAAAACAGGCCTTTGCTGCCGCTTCGGGAACGGCCGACCCGGCATTGCTGGGTAAAGTGATTTCTTATATACACATAAATGAAAAAATGGTGCTGCAGGCATTGCTGCATGCCGGTGCCAATTCGCTTCCCGTGATGTATGAGTTCATGGTATCACAAAACTCAAACAATCAACAGAATGAAAAACTAATCAGGTTAATTGGAAGAATTGGAGGATCGGAAGCACAGGAAGTATTATTAAAAGTGCTGGAAGCCCTTCCATGGTATCCCCAACTGGTTTTTAAAACGTTGTATCATACCAATTACAGGATTAGTCATCCATATATTCATCTTTTTGAAGGATATATAAAACAGTACTTTAATCTTTCTGCCCGCATCCTTTATATGCAAAAGCTGTTATCTAAGGATCAGCCACGGTATCAAATACTTTCCACTTCACTCGAACTGGAACTGGTAAGCCTCAGGGATTCGCTGCTCTATATTTTTGCCAGTCTTTACAACCGGGAACAAATAAAAGATGTGCGTACTGCTTTTAATACTGGTGGAAAGGAGCAAGTGGCCAATGCAATGGAAATTATTGAAATGACAGTTAAGAAGGAAACTGCCTTTCTTTTCAATACAATATTCGAGCCCTCTGAACTACAGGAAAAAATCTATGCGCTAAGAAAGTTATATCCTATGAGTTTTTTCAGGAATGTAGAAAATGTGTTGAGCGCAATTTTAAAGCAGGAAGACTTCATGTATGATAAATGGACCACCGCCTGTTCGCTGTATACCACAAAAAAACAGCATCACCATATTGATAATACCCTTATTTCTAAATATATTGAGGCTGAGCATCCTTTATTAAGTGAGGTTGCAAAATTCGCCATTTAATCTTAATTTATGCTGACACCAAAACAAGAGAAGCTCCTGCTGATTGAAAAAGTTTTTCTTTTGAAATCCCTTGGGATCTTTTCAGATACACCAGAAAATGTTCTCGCGGATCTTGCACCCCTGATGCAGGATATGGAACTGGAAGAAGGCACTGTTATTTTTGAGGAAGGGGAACTCGGAGACAGTATGTATATTATTTACCAGGGGGAAATAAAAATCTTTAAAGCCAACACCACGCTTGCTATTTTAAAGGAGAAAGAAGTTTTTGGTGAACTTTCTTTATTGGATGCAGAAAGCAGGAGCGCTTCTGCAAAGGCAAATACCGATTGTTATATTTTCAAGATTGACCAGGACCCGTTTTTTGAGCTGATCGACTCAAGGCCTGAAATAGCACGGGGGTTTTTAAAGATGCTTTCCAAAAGGTTAAGGATCTTAAATGAAAAGTTTGACAAACAAAAAATGTAAATATTCACCTTACCAGGTAAATCAGCATGCGCATAACCATCAATCAGAAAAAAGCACTGCATCCCTTCAACCTGTTGGTGTTTATATTATCCTTATTTGTGATCATTTCACTTGTGATCACCAGCTTCATGCACCTAACCCCTGAAAACCTGAGGTTGTTAAGAGATATCGATTATTTTATCTGTGCCATTTTTTTCCTGGATTTTCTGATCCAACTCTTTTCTGCCAAAAAAAAGATGGATTACCTGCGGTGGGGATGGATCGATCTTTTATCCAGTATTCCCGTCTTCGATATTTTCCTGGCGGCAAGAGTATTCCGTGTCATCCAGTTATTAAGAGTATTACGGGCCTTCAGGTCTATAGAACATCTTACCACTTATTATTTTGCAAACAGGGTGCGTGGAACTTTTACTTCTGTAGGGATCATTGCTGTTTTAATGGTAATTTTTTGTGCAATTGGAATTTTAAATGTTGAGATGCATGCACCGGGCAGCAATATCAAAACCGCCGAGGATGCACTCTGGTGGGCCTGGGTTACCATAACTACAGTTGGATATGGGGACAGGTTCCCGGTAACCACAGAAGGTAGAATTATCGCTGTTGCCCTAATTACGGTGGGAGTGGGTTTATTTGGTACGTTCACTGCCTTTGTTGCTTCCTGGTTTGTTGAGAAACGCGAAGAGGAAGAAGAAACAGAAAGGAAAAAGGCCCACAAAATAAAACATGCACCTGAAGCTGAAGAAGAAAAGACCCCCCAATTATCTTCAGATCTATGATGATAATAAAATGAATTGAATTATTTTGCCTGCTTATGAGGCAGAAAGCTTTGTTTATTATTTGCTGTTTGTGCTTTTCAATCCTGGTGGCTTTACAGGTATTTTTCAGTTTCAGGGATACCGGGATGCTTTCTTACCCGCTCGACGATGCCTTCATTCACATGTCTATTTCGAAAAACCTGGTTGAACACGGAGTATGGGGCATTACTAAGTTTGAGTTTTCCTCCACTTCCTCTTCCATACTCTATACGTTATTACTTGCCCTTGGTTTTGCACTCATTGGCATTAAAGTCTGGTTGCCCTTACTTCTGAACTGGATCATGGGCATTGCAGTGGTCTATGTGATGGTGCGGATCTCCAAAAAGCATATGCGCCCATCTGAAGCAATGCTGCTCAATCTCTCTTTTATTTTTTTGGTGCCCCTCGCAGGAATGGCTGTATTGGGAATGGAACATACTTTGCAAATCCTTTTGTCCATTTTGTTTTTCTATCTAACCCACAAGTCGTGGAAAGGTGAAAAGATCAATAATGGGATCTATATCCTGGTAGCAGCACTTTCGGTGCTCACACGCTATGAGGCGGCGTTTCTTGTAGGTATCACCGCAGGTACTTGGCTCCTTGTTTTCAGAAACTGGAAACAATTTCTTTTATTGATGATGGCCATAGCTTTGCCTATCATCATTTTTGGAATGTTCTCTTTGTCAAAAGGCGGGTTCTTTTTTCCAAATTCGCTTCTTGCAAAGAGTAATTTTATCAGCGGATCTGTATTTGGATACTTTTCCGCGCTTGCCGGAAAAATCCTTGCCACAGGCTTGTTGTTTTCATTTATGGTCTTTCCACTCATCTACCTTCTCATGTATCCAATTGGCGGATGGAAAACATTTAAAACACATCCGAAACATTTAGCTGTTTTGATTTTTGCTGCAACAGCGCTATCGCACTTTGTACTGGCCAGCTATGGCTGGCTCTTTCGATATGAAGCTTACCTGGTTAGTCTTTTGTTTGTTTGTATCGTTATAACTTGGGAGGATTTTCAACAGTTTTTCCGGTGGAGATGGAGTACAGGAAACCTTGCCCTTCTTGCTCTGATTGCAATTGTTTTTTTTCCTGTGCTTTCCAGGGTGCAGATGATCTCGCACACAAAAAGGGCAGCTAAAAATATTGCTGAACAACAGGTGCAAATGGCAAAATTTGTAAACCAGCATTTCCCATCCTTTGGCATTGCTATGAATGACATCGGGGCCTTAAGTTTTTACAATGATGATATGCGCATATTCGATTTGGAAGGCCTCGGAACACTGGAGGTGATCCGTCAGAAAAAACAATTCGACAGCAATTTTCTATCCCGGTATGTTGCAGAGCATGATATTAAGATCGGCATATTTTATCCGCATCTTTATCAAGGTAAAATTCCGGCTTCCTGGCAACAGGTGGGCACATGGGAACTGGCGGATAATTTTGTGACTGCCGGAAGTGTGGTTGGATTTTATGCAATAGCGCCGCAAACCAAACAGAAATTGTACGAAGATCTTAAAAGATATGAACCTTCATTGCCTGCTTCAGTTAAGCAAACACTTGATTCGGTTCAATTCCTTACGCGGTAAAGTTTTACGCGTCTTTTCACCTTCCAGAAATTGATTTCTTCAAAAGCCTGTATAAATTCAAAGCGCCCATCTTCATCAAGATGTTTTTCTTCAACATAACCTTCCATTGGTGCAAACCAGTCATCCCAGACAATAAATGCTCCTGCACGAAAATCATTTTTCTCAAAAGCATTTCTTAGCCTTTTGTGTTCGGTTGAATCAAAATAATTGATATCCAGCACTACGCTTACGTAAACTGCTTCATAATAAAAGGCATGCTTTTTATAATCCGGGAATTGATGTTTGATGAAGCTTCCCATTTTTTCCTGCGCAAGCTGGTCCGCTTTAAGTTGGAAATCCCGCTGCCAGTTAAAGGAATACTTGCTGTTGAAAAATGGGTAAGTCATAACGAGCAACAGGGAAACATACATCACGATTTTATAAAGCATGCTCCCTGAGAAGGAAGCGGCAAAATTAAATCCCCTTGCACAAATGATGGCAATGAGTGGAAGAACTCCTACCAACACTCTTACGAGGCCAAAAGAATTAAAAATTCCGAGCGCCCAAAAAGCGGTATGTCCAAGGAAATATGCAATGAAAATGCCATAAACAAAAAATAATTCTTCATCTGAAATGGCATTTCCCTGGCTAAAGAAAAACCTTCCCAGCTTTCTCAGGAATCCATACATCAATCCGAGCAAAAGAAAAACAACCAAAACTTTTCCAATCACTTCAGGCATATGATGTACAAAATGCATCCAGTTGCCCTGGCCGTATGCACTGTACCAAACCGCATAACTCATGGTATTCAATACCCATAAAAGGTCGTTATGAACAAAATAACCTGCGATGGCATAAAACAGGTGTCCCACCAGTAATAAAGGAAGATACCGGTAGTGTTTTTTAAAAACCTGGTAAACCAGCAGCACGCATAGAATGATGAGCCCTTCACTTCTTACAAATGGTAAAAATGACAGCCATATATAACCAAAAGTCCATTTCTTTTTTAGCAGCGCATAAATACCTGCGATCATCCATAATGCGAAAAGTGGTTCTGTTAGTCCGGATAGTGTAATGATGATGAGCCAGGGCGAAAAAACCATGGCCAGCGGTACCAGCCAGGGGTAAGGTACCTTCAGCTGTCTTGCACAGAGAAAAGAAAAATACAGGGCGGAGGTAGATATCAGCAGGTTGAACAACTTCATACCTTCTATACCAAATTGTGCGAAAGGGGAAGCGGTGAGTACAAAAACAGGTTTGGCCCAGTGGTTAAAAAAGAATTCCGGATTTTGCCATGCATGTTTTGCATAGAGGTAATGAATGATCGAATCGCCTTCATCTCCTGTGCCTTTTGCCAGAAAGATCAGTGCAAGTCCGGCAATAAAAAATAACAGCATCAGCCAATAAGCTGGATTGTTTTTAAACTGAAACAGGGAATTACCCGGTTGAAATGTTTTATCGGCTGAAAAAATATTGTATTTACTGATCGAATACACGGCTCTGAATCCATCTTTCCAGTTGATCTTTTTTCCTTCCTTGTAGGTTCTTCCATAATAGGCAATGCCCACCTCGTAAATTCTGATATCAGGAATGCGTGAAATTTTTGCAGTAATCTCCGGTTCAAAACCAAACCTGTTTTCAACAAGCAAAATGGATTTAAGGATGTCGGCCCTGAACAACTTATAACCATTCTCCATATCGGTCAGGTTCAGGTTGGTAAGCATGTTGGAGAAAAACGTAAGGATTTTGTTTCCTATGCTGTGCCAGAAAAATAAAATACGGTGCGGTCGGCCACCAATAAAGCGGCTTCCAAAAACCACATCAGCCTTACCTTCCATCATTGGCAGCAGCAGAGCATTATAATCCGAGGGGTCGTACTCCAAATCAGCATCCTGAATCAGGATCATGTCACCTGAAGCTCTTTCAATCCCGGTTCGCAGGCAGGCACCTTTGCCTTTATTCTTTTCGTGACGTAAATACTGAATATTGAATTCAGGATGCGCCTCTATATATTCTTTCAGCAACAAGGGTGTAGTGTCAGAAGATGCATCGTCAACAATAATAAATTCTTTTTCAAGTGCATAATGAAGTGCTACCTGATTGATCTTATCGAGTAAAAGGATGATGGTTTTTTCCTCGTTGTAAACTGGTATCAGAATGGAAAGACGATTCATCTGGAAGTTCGGTTTTGGCAGCAATTAATTCCGGCGTAAATTAATCTTTTAAAATACATATGGTACAGGCAAATCCTGACAATTTAGGCAGTCGAAACAATTTTGCAGTGCTGGTTCTGGTACTTAGCCTGTTCACTCATTTATTCTGGTGGGTGGTATTGTACATTATCCGGGATGTATATAAATTTCCGGTTGCAGGTGTTGTTTTTGAACTGCTCTGGCTTCCTATGATCCTGCTGGTTTTTGCGCTTCCACTGGTTTGTGTTTTCTTTTTTATAAAAAAAAAGATGCATCCGGACAAACGATACCTGTATTCTTTATTGATAACCATCGGAACGATCCTGTTACTTGTAACCGGGCAATAAAAAACCCCGCGGTGTGCGGGGTTAAAAGCGTATAGAAATTGCTTTATGGGAAGATACCCAGTTCAGCATAGGAAGTTCCAACCTTATTAATGGCTACTACATAAGCAGCCGTGCGCATATCAGGGATCTGGGGGTTTTTTCTCCATGCATCCATGATCTCATGCGTTGCGGTGATCATGGTTTCTTCAAGTCCGCTGTGTACCAGGTCTACTTCATCCGGACCATGCACGATCAGTTGCCTTTCCCTTGAGTTTACCTGCTTATTGGTAAGTTCTTCGATCTGTCCGAGGATGTGCGTGTTCATATTTTCAGTGAAACGTTTTTCCATACGGCCATATCTTACGTGGCTCAGATTTTTCAGCCACTCAAAATAAGAAACGGTTACACCTCCGGCATTCAGGTACATATCGGGAACTACCAGAGTACCTTTCTGTATCAGGATCTCGTCGGCTTCAGGAGTTAACGGGCCGTTCGCTCCTTCTCCAATGATCTTTGCAGAGATTCTCGGTGCATTTTCAGCATTGATGACATTTTCAAGTGCTGCAGGGATCAGGATGTCGCAATCGTATTCAAGGGCATCTGTATTTTTTGCAAAATTCTTTCCATCTGCAAAATTGAGAATAGAACCCGAAGTTTTTCGGTGTTCAAAAACCGCATCAACATCGAGTCCGCCTTCATTATAAATGGCACCTTCATATTCTGCAAGCCCAATGATTTTGGCACCAGCATTCTGAAAAAATTTGGCTGCATGGTAACCCACATTTCCAAGTCCCTGGATCACCACTTTTTTTCCGGCTATGCCTACTGGTAAACCCAGTTTGTTCATTACATCCGGCATATTACACACTTCACGGATGCCATAAAATATTCCAAGTCCGGTGGCTTCCCTGCGTCCACGAACACCACCCTGTGTAACCGGCTTTCCTGTAACACAACCTGCAGCATCAATTTCACCAGGGCGTAAACTGGAATAGGTATCAACGATCCATGCCATTTCTCTTTCACCTGTGCCATAATCCGGTGCAGGAACATCGGTGCCGGGGCCAATAAAGTTTTTCTTTACCAGTTCAGCAGTATAACGTCGCGTGATTTTTTCAAGTTCGTACACAGAATATTTACGCGGGTTGATTTTGATACCACCTTTACCACCACCAAATGGAACATTTACAATGGCGCATTTATAAGTCATAAGTGCAGCAAGTGCCATTACTTCATCCTGGTTTACTTCTGCGGCAAAGCGGATACCGCCTTTACACGGGGTTTTGTGTTGTGAATGCTGTACCCTGTACGCTTCAATCACTTCGATGCGCCCATCATCCATACGCACAGGAAATTTCATACGGTACACAGCATTACATGCTTTAATCTGTTCAAGAATACCCGGGTCCCAGGTGGTGAATTGCGCTGCTTTGTCAAAACTCCTTTCTACGGATCCAAAGAAGCTATATTCTGGATTAGCTGACATGAGATACTATTTAAGATTAAGAATTATTTTTTTCAAGCTTTGAAATTTTTCTGTCGAGGCGTACCAGGTAAATGATAATGCCTGCAAAGATGGTCAGTATAACTGCAACAACAACATAAATCTTTCCGTTTGCATGCATGGCATCTGCCATTTCAACTTCGCCTCCCGGTTGGGCCAAAGCAGCCAGCTGCACAAGCAGCAGCAGTATGATGAAACCTATTTTTTTATCCATTGCGTTAAGATGATTCTTTCTTTATATAATTCAAGCCGCACTTTTATACTTACGATCCATACACCCAGAAGCGTCCAGCCGATAATAGCAGGATAAAAAACAAAACGCATCTTAGGTGCCATATCTTTATAATTCAATGCGGGGTTTCCTTCAGATCCTTCACCGCCCGGATGCAGACTGGGTAAAAGTCGTGGGATGATCCAGATAGCAGGAAAAAGAAAAGCAAAAGCAAAGATGTTATACACGGCCCCAATCCTGGCTCTTTTATCGATGTCCTGTATCGATCCACGTAGTACCAGGTAGGCAAAATAGATCAGCAGTGCAATGGCGGCACCGATCAGTTTTGGGTCTTTGGCGATGGCGCCGAAAGATTCATATGCAGGTTGATTGGGATCTACCCAGGTGTACGACAACCAGATTGCACCAGTTGCATAACCAAGCAACCCAAATAAAATTCCAACACCCGCAAAAGCCCTTGAAGAAATATCAGAACGAAGGTTATTGTTTTGAAGGTATTTGATGGCATGAAAAACAGAAGCTGTAAAAAGGATCATCATGCCAAACCACATGCAAACATGAAAATAGAGATTGCGAATGGTTTCCTGTAAGGCAGGCAGGCGTGGGACATCATTTTTCCAGAGCAACCCAAAGCCGGCAATAATGGTGTACACCAATAAAAGGACAGATATTATTTTCCACCAGCTTTTGTTCATAATAAGCCCTTTCAGGCAGCAGGCAATTTAGTTGCGCAAAATTAAGGGGAAGGATACCGCAAGAGGCAAAAATCTTTTAGAATTGGTTTGGGTTGATAATAAACCCTTAGTCTTTCCAGAGAAAAGGGAAAAGAATGATCGCCAGCAAAATTACAAGTACACAGGAAATTACCAGCAATAACACATTGGCCAGCGGTACTGCCACAGACATGCTGAACATGGTTCCGGAGATCTTCATTAATACCAGTAACTGTGGAATCAATATGGGAAATCCAAGGATCGCCATAATGGCGGCATTTTGCTGGGCTTTTGCGGCGATGGCTGCCAGCACACTAAAAACAAGGCTCAAACACCAGCTGCCTAAAAAAACGATCCCGATGAACTGCCCTGAACGCACCACCGGGTAACCAAGAAAAATTGCGAACAAAATGAAACTGATCAGGGACATGACCAGCATCAGCAGGGAATTGAATAAAAGCTTGGAGAGGATGAATTCCTGCGGACTGGCAATGGAATAATAATAAAGCATTCTTCCACGACCTTCCTGTAAAAAACTTTTGGCTACCGCATTAATACTGATGAATAATTGAATGATCCAGAAAAGGCCGTTCCAAACCCTGCTTTCAGGCGTTTCAAGCGCCATAAATAAAACAAAAACAGTTGCACCTACATATAAGATGATTCCATAAAATGCATACTGCTGCCTCACCTCCAATAAAAGGTCTTTTTTAAAAAGCGTCCATATCCGGCTGATGGAATAGATGACTAAGTTTTTGCGAAAATAAAGGCTTAATTCCTTCATCTGCTTTTAAATAATTTAAATTGCCACCTTAAACCCCGTTATGACCAAGCTATTATATTCAATTTTTATATCCGTATGCCTGCTTTCCTGCATGGATGCCGTTCAGGAAAAAAAAAGCACAACAACCGTTACCGACAGTACAATTGAACTGACTGGAACTGAGCACGTAAATATGGACAGCGTAGTGAACACCGCGCCTGTTGTTTCTGTCGCAGATCCTTCATTATTATTGAAATTTAATGTTCCCAAAGGGAAAACCTTTGATTATACAACAGAGATCGACATAATACAGCAGGAAGAAGGGCAGAAGATCAGTTCGAAAATGATGTATAACTATATTTTGAAAGTGGCATCGGAAAACAAAACATCAAAAACCCTCAATGTAACCTATGGCAAGATGTTGATGGATATGAATATGATGGGTCAGTCCATGCGTTTCAGTTCTGAAGATAAACCGGATGCAACAGGCAATCCTTTGCAAATGATCGGTAGGATGTTTTCTGCAATGAAAGGCAAAAGCTTTACAATGAAAGTAGCCCCGGATGGCAATATTTTATCGGTTGACGGATTTGACAAGCTGCCACAACAGGTTATGCTTGAAATGAAGATTCCTGAAAGTCAGCAGGCTTTTTTTCTGAAAAGTTTTGAATCCCAGTTCAATGATGATATGGTGAAGGAAATGTTCACGCAGGGATTTAATTTTCTGCCAAACAAAACTGTCAAGCCGGGAGACAGTTGGACCAAAACATCCAAAATTCCGTTACAGACTTCTTCAATTGATATATCAACCGTTTATACAGTGAAGGAAATAAAAAACAACCAGGTAATCATTGATGCCATAGCAAAATATTTGCACGACAACCAAAATCCAACAACTTCCCGCACAAGAATGGTTGTGGATGCTACTAGCGGCATGATCGTTTCGGCAGTGGGAGAAAGCAAAAAAGATGGAAGTAATGTGGTGGTTTCACGCAACAAGATCACCTCCAGGCAGCTTTGATCAGTCGATACTTCCGTCTTTTATAAAACAATTCCTGCAACGCGGCTCGTACACGTTTTGGGCACCCAGCATGATCTGTTTTTCATTTGGAATGATCCTGTAACTATAATTGGCAATATGGCCGCATTTTACACAGATCGCATGAAGCTTGGTAACAAAATCGGCTTTGGCCATCAGGAAAGGCATTTGTCCGAATGGTTTGGCCTGGAAATCCATATCCAAACCTGCGACGATCACCCTTACACCTCTCAGTGCAAGTTCATCACAGACCGTGGAAATTTCTTCATCAAAAAACTGAGCTTCATCAAGCCCAACCACATCCACGTCCTGTGCCATCAGTAAAATGGTCTGGGAATTATCAATGGGAGTGGACTGAATGGCATTTTCATCATGGGAAACGATCTTTACGTCATCATAGCGCACATCGATCGCGGGTTTAAAAATTTCCACTTTCAGGTTGGCGATTTTGGCTCTTTTAAGCCTGCGAATCAATTCTTCGGTTTTTCCTGAGAACATCGAACCGCAGATGACTTCGATCCACCCGCGTCGTTCTCCCTTTATGTTTGGTTCGATAAACATCAGGATATTTTATGGCTTGTAATATAATTTGAGATCAATTAGTAAATTTGTGAGATCTGATTTGAAATAAGTCTTCAATTCCTACCGTTAAAAAGCGAAAGTACCATAAACCATGGAAAGATATCAGGCGTTAATCGACAAGTTGTTCCAGCAAAAAGAGCAGGATGCCACTGCGCCGCAATTGTTAGCTACAGTTCAATTGCTTCATGCTGAACTACTGGGAACGCTCCAGGATAAATCTCAGCTAGGTACATCAAAAGTGGCAGTTACCATGCCTGTAAATTTCAGTTTCGCTGAAGAAGTGAAACGTGGTACAATGGAAGAATTGCCGGTTGAAGCCATTGCGTATATTGAAAAAGAAGAACCGATACATGAACTTACTTCTTCCATTGCGGACATGGCAAGTATGGAAGCCCAGCCCGGGAATGAATACGCACCTCAACCCTATATTTTAAAAAAGCCTTCTGTTGAAGATAAGCATGCAGTCAGAAAAGACCATACGCCAGCTCAGTCAAGTATTTTTTCTGCCTGGGAAACTACGGATGAAGCGCCCACACTGATCCAGCATCAGAACAAAGAAGTGCATGAACTGATCACCGATGTCCAGGAAAGTATCAATGACCGGCTAAAGGAAGAAAAAATAGAACTGGGTTCAAAGCTTAAAGAAAGTCCGATTAAAGATTTACGCAAAGGGATCGGTATTAACGACAGGTTTCATTTTGTAAATGAATTATTTCGGGGCGATGAAGCCATGTATGAAAGAAGCATAAAAACCATAAATGCCTTTAATATTTTTTCCGAAGCTGAATACTGGATGAGCAGGGAATTAAAATTAAAATTGGGATGGTCTGATAATAGTGAAACTGTAAAACATTTTTACCAGCTGGTGAGAAGGCGGTTTTCCTGAATATAATGCAGGATCTTTTCTGTAGCTCCCTCGTTATCGCTGATATAATCTTTTGCTGCTTTTGCTGCGCGCTGCAGGTGACCTTCTTTTAATTTTGCCAACAAATTTTCCATCGATGCTGCATCCTTTATACTGAACCCTCCACCGGTTTCAATCAGCTCGATCGCTTCACGATATTTCTGATAATTTGGACCGAAACAAACCGGCTTTCCAAAAGCAGCCGGTTCCAGTACATTATGTATGCCGTCTTTTGTAAAACCGCCCCCCACATAAGTAACAGTTGCATAATAATAAAGCTTCGACAACATACCCACGTTATCAATGATCAACACCCTTGCATTCTGAAGCTGTTTTTGAAGTGCTAACTGCTCCTCATTATTAACGCCCGCCCACATTCCTTTGAGTTGATTTTCTTCAGCTGCGATCCTTTTAGCCAGAGAATATTTTACCGCACCCTTAAAAAGTTTTTCGATCTGTTTAATATGTGCTTCATGGATCTCATGTGGTGCAATGATCAATTTAAAATCATGATGCAAGCCATTTATTTTCGCCAGTAATTTTTCATCATCCATCCATGTACTTCCTGCCACCAGCAACGGTTGGCCATTGGCGAATGTTTCGATCAGCGGAAGGGCAACCGGTGAAGCAACAAGCGATGACACACGGTCAAAACGCGTATCGCCACTGACCTGCGCATGCCTGATTCCATTTTCGTTTAAAAGATCAAGTGAAGCAGTATCCTGTACAAAAAGTTGCGTGAAGCGGGAAAGCATATTTTTAAAAGTTTTTCCATAAGGCCTGAAAAATACCTGGTCTTGCCGGAATACCGCCGATGCCAGCAGGATGGGAATTTTTTTTTTATTTGCCTGCCTGATCAGGTGATACCAGAATTCGTATTTAATAAAAAAGGCAATTTCAGGTTGGACAAGCCTGATAAACTTTTTTGCATTGTTGGCCGTATCTATGGGGATATAACTAATGATATCTGCATGCGCATCATTTTTAGCTACAGCATAACCTGAAGGTGAAAAAAAGCTCACCAGAATTTTATGTGCCGGGTACCGGGACTTAAGTTGTTCCAGAATAGGTTTTCCCTGTTCAAACTCACCTGCGGAAGCACAATGCATCCAGATTAATCTGTATTGTGGCAAACGTTCCTTTTCCAGGTCCCTGAAAAGATGCTTCCTGCCAGAAAGCCATTTACGGGCTTTGGGATTCCATAAAGAAGCGATCCTGATGCCCAGGACATACAACCAAATACCTATGTTATAGAAAAAGACCAAAAAAGAAGTTTGTGGATGGCAAATCTAAAACTTGTTAGTTAGCCACAGCATTATTCCTATTTTTGCACGCCCAAACAAACCAGGGTTAAAACATATATTATGCGTGCCATACAAATGGTTGATCTGAAATTCCAGTATCAAAAGATCCGTGATGAGATTCATACGGCCATTAATGAAGTTCTTGAAAACACTGCATTTATTAATGGTCCGCAGGTACAGCGTTTTGCCGAATCACTGGCTGTGTACAATCAATCTAAACATGTAATTCCTTGTGCTAATGGTACCGATGCCCTGCAGATTGCCATGATGGCGCTTGATCTCCAGCCCGGCGATGAGGTCATCACACCCTCTTTTACTTATATTGCCACTACCGAGGTCATAGCACTTTTAAAATTGAAACCTGTTTTTGTGGATGTGGATCCTAAAACATTTTGTATCGAGCCTGAAGCCATACGGAAAGCCATTACACCAAAAACAAAAGCCATTGTACCCGTTCATTTGTATGGACAGGCAGCGAACATGGAAGCCATCATGGAGATTGCCATGGCCCATAATTTGTTTGTAATCGAAGACAACGCTCAGGCAATTGGGTGTGATTATCATTTTTCAGATGGTTCAATGACAAAAACCGGTGCGATAGGCACCATTGGTACCACTTCATTTTTCCCTTCTAAAAACCTGGGCGGATATGGGGATGGGGGTGCCATTATGACCAATGATGATGCATTGGCCGACAAGTTAAAAATGGTGGCCAATCATGGTCAAAGCCGACGTTATTACCATGATGTAGTGGGTGTTAACAGCAGGCTGGATACCTTACAGGCTGTAATATTAGAAATAAAACTCAGGTATCTGGATCAGTATATTAATTCAAGACGTGCCGTTGCTGAAGCCTATGATAAGGCCTTTGCCCAACAGGATGCCATCAGGGTTCCCTTCCGGGCCTCCAATTCCAGGCATGTATTCCATCAATATACTTTAATTCTTGAAGGTATTGACAGAAACAAAATGCAGGAGTATCTTGCAAGCCATAATATACCCTCGATGATTTATTATCCCGTACCTGCCCACAGGCAAAAGATGTTTGATGCCTATGCATCTGCCTCAACAAATCTGCCTGTTACAGACTGGTTAACAGAAAGGGTGATCTCTCTTCCTATCCATACTGAAATGGAAGAAGACCAATTGAATCATATCACTTCAAAAGTTCTGGAATTTATAAACCCCTAATCATACTTTATGAAAATTGCAGTTATTGGCACTGGTTATGTTGGATTGGTTACAGGCACCTGCCTGGCCGAAACCGGCAATCATGTTATTTGTGTGGACATCGATGAAAAAAAAATCAATAAACTTCGCAATGGAAAGGTTACGATATATGAACCCGGACTTGAAAAGCTTTTTGAAAGGAATTTAAAAGAAGAACGTATATCTTTTACTACTTCACTCAAGGAAGGTATTGAGGAAGCTGAGATCATTTTTCTTGCTCTGCCCACACCTCCGGGTGAAGACGGATCGGCAGACCTAAGGTATGTACTGGGTGTTGCAAGTGAAATTGGAAAACTGTTATCAGATTATAAGATCATTGTTGATAAAAGCACCGTTCCTGTTGGTACGGCAGAAAAAGTGCACGAAGCCATTGCAGCGAATTATGATGGTGAATTTGATGTGGTATCCAATCCCGAATTTTTGAGAGAGGGTGTTGCAGTTGATGATTTCATGAAGCCGGATCGTATTGTGATCGGTACCACTTCCGACAGGGCCAAAGAAGTACTTACAGAATTGTATGGTCCTTATGTAAGGCAGGGTAATCCGCTGGTTTTTATGGACGAACGTTCAGCCGAACTTACCAAATATGCAGCCAACGCATTTCTTGCGGTTAAGATCTCTTTTATGAATGAGATCGCGCAGATGTGTGAGAAATTGGGCGCCGATGTTGACATGGTGCGCAAAGGGATTGGAAGCGATGATCGTATTGGAAAAAGGTTTTTATTTCCTGGTATCGGTTACGGCGGCAGCTGTTTCCCTAAAGACGTAAAGGCACTGATGCATTCTGCCAAAGAAGTTAAATATGAATTCAGGATTTTGGATGCGGTTATCGAAGTAAATGAAAAGCAAAAGCTGCACCTGGTGTCCAAGATCAAACGCTATTACAATAACGACCTTAAAGGAAAGCATTTTGCTTTCTGGGGTCTTGCATTCAAACCAAATACAGATGACATCAGGGAAGCTCCGGCTTTAGAGATCATTCAGTCGCTGTTGAATGAAGGGGCCACTGTATGTGCATTTGATCCTGAGGCTATGGAAAATGTAAAGAATCTGCTGGGCGATAAACTAAATTATGCAGAACTTCAATACGACTGCCTGGAGAATGCCGATGCGTTGGTAGTAGCTACAGAGTGGAATGAATTCCGCACACCTGATTTTGATAAACTGCTTTCCATGATGAAAGATCCTGTGATCTTTGACGGCAGAAATGTTTATGATGTTCAGGTAATGGAAAAGAAGGGTTTTCATTACGAAAGCATTGGTCGTCCGCTTGTCAAACAACCTAAACTGGTTTAATGAAAAGAATTTTAATAACTGGTGGTGCAGGATTTCTTGGATCTCACCTTTGCGACCGGTTCATAAAAGAAGGATACCATGTGATTGCAATGGATAACCTGATCACAGGTGATATGCGCAACATTGAACACCTTTTTAAATTAAAACAGTTCGAATTCTATCATCATGACATCACCAGGTTCATTCACATCCCGGGTGAACTGGATTATATCCTTCATTTTGCTTCTCCTGCAAGTCCGATTGATTATCTGAAAATTCCTATTCAGACACTTAAAGTAGGTGCAATGGGAACGCATAATTGTCTTGGTCTTGCCAAGGAAAAAAATGCCAGGATCCTGGTAGCTTCCACAAGCGAAGTTTATGGCGATCCGTTGGTGCATCCGCAACCAGAAGAATACTGGGGTAATGTTAACCCTGTTGGCCCGCGCGGAGTTTATGATGAAGCCAAACGTTACCTTGAATCGATCACCATGGCTTACCATAATTTCCATGGTCTTGAAACCCGCATCATCCGCATCTTCAATACTTACGGTCCCCGAATGCGCCTCAATGATGGAAGAGCACTTCCTGCCTTTATCGGCCAGGCGCTGAGAGGTGAAGACCTAACCGTTTTTGGTGATGGCGCTCAAACCCGGTCATTTTGCTATGTTGATGACCTGGTGGAAGGTATTTACAGGTTACTTTTAAGCGATTATCATTTACCTGTGAACGTGGGTAATCCTGATGAAATATCGCTCAAAGATTTTGCAGAAGAAGTACTCGCACTTACCGGGAACAAAGTAAAGATTGTTTATAAGCCTTTACCGGCCGATGACCCTAAACAAAGGAAGCCAGATATTAGCAAGGCAAGGGCTTTGCTTGACTGGGAACCAAAGGTCGGGCGCAGGGAAGGTTTGGCGAAAACCTACGATTATTTTAAAACACTTTCATCTGAAGAGTGGTCCAGGCAGCCAAAGGAATTTGTAAGTATGAAATAATTGTGAAGCATGCTTCTTGACAATTCTTTTTATAGCATTCCTTTGCCAGGGGGCTTTTATTAGTGTTACAAGCTCTCTATAGCTTTCTTATCATTAAGGGATTCCACTATATTTGCAGCCGTCCAAACCACTATTATGTACCAGGATTTAGTTGATAAAAAGGAAAAGCTGGCCGTCATTGGGCTAGGTTATGTGGGATTGCCCATTGCACTTGAATTTGCAAAGAAAATTTCGGTTATCGGTTTCGACATCAATGCAAAACGCATCGAGCAGATGAAGCAGGGAATTGACCCTAGCAAGGAACTGGGTAAAGAAGCGTTTGAAGGAACTGATATCACATTCACCAACTCGCTGGATGAATTGAAAAAAGCAAAGTTTTTTGTAGTGGCTGTACCAACACCTGTTGATGAACATAACGTTCCCGACCTGGTGCCAATAAAAAAAGCTTCTGAAACCATTGGTAAGGTGATCAAGAAAGGTGACTATGTTGTTTTTGAATCCACCGTTTATCCCGGATGTACCGAAGAGGATTGCCTTCCGATCATAGAAAAAATATCAGGACTTAAAAATATTGCTGATTTTAAAACCGGTTATTCTCCTGAAAGAATCAACCCGGGCGATAAAAAGCATACACTGGCCACTATTATAAAAGTAGTTTCCGGTTGTGATGCAACATCCCTGGAAACCATTGCCAAAGTATATGAACTTGTAGTGACCGCAGGTGTGCACAAAGCATCATCAATCAAAGTGGCAGAAGCTGCAAAGATCATTGAGAATACCCAGCGCGATCTGAACATTGCACTGATGAATGAACTCTCCATCATCTTTGATAAAATGGGGATCAATACTTTTGAAGTGCTGGAGGCAGCAGGAACAAAATGGAATTTCTTAAAGTTCAGTCCTGGCCTGGTAGGCGGTCATTGCATTGGTGTGGATCCTTATTACCTCACCTACAAGGCAAGTGAATTGGGCTATACATCTAGAGTTATCCTTGCAGGCCGGTATATCAATGATAACATGGCCAATTACGTAGCAAGAAAAGTGGTGCGCCATATCATCAGCAATGTATCTGATGTAAAATCATCAAGGGTACTGGTGATGGGTGCAACATTCAAAGAAAATGTGAGTGACATCCGCAATTCCAAAGTGGCAGATGTTGTGAGAGAGCTTAAGGAATTTTTCCTGAATGTGGATGTGGTGGACCCTCATGCCAGCAGCGAAGAACTCGAACATGAATATGGATTTGGCCTGGCTTCAGAAACAGGAAAAGATTATGACGCAGTTATTGTAACGGTTTGTCATGAACCTTATGCTGATCTTGATGACGCCTATTTTGCTTCCATCACCAAGCCAAATGCCATCATAGCCGATCTTAAAGGAATTTACCGCGGAAAATTAAACAGCCGTAACTACTGGAGTTTTTAATATGCCTTTTTCATCAACATTTATAAACGGACTCCTGGTTTTTGAACCTGCGGTTTTTGAAGACAGCAGGGGCTATTTTTTTGAAGCCTATAATGCAAATGCATTGGCCGCTGAGGGTGTTGATATAACATTTGTGCAGGACAATCAAAGCAAATCATCCTACGGTGTGATCCGAGGCTTGCACTACCAATTACATCCTCATGCCCAGACAAAACTCGTAAGAGTTCTGCAGGGATCCATCCTGGATGTGGCGGTAGATATCCGCAAAGGTTCACCCACATTTGGAAAACATTACACAATTGAACTAACAGCTGAAAACCGTAAGCAGTTGCTGATCCCTCATGGCTTTGCACACGGATTTTCTGTATTGAGTGAAACAGCTGTAGTGCTGTATAAATGCGACCAGTTTTATAATAAAGCCAGTGAAGGCGGGATTATTTATAATGATCCTTCTTTGGAAATAGACTGGAAGATCCCCGTAGGAAAAGAAATTGTATCTGAAAAAGATATTGCTCTTCCAGGTTTTTTGCAATGGTTCAATAATTTTCAAATCAACGAATGAAGATCCTTGTAACAGGCAGCAACGGCCAGCTTGGATCAGAACTGAAAGACCTGGTTACTAAATACCAGGAGCATGAATTTGTTTTTTTGGACAGGCAGGCTTTTGCGCTGGATCAACCATCTACTCTTGAAGACCTTTTTATCTTACATCAGCCACAGTATTTCATTAATTGCGCGGCCTACACGGCCGTTGACAAGGCAGAAGAGGAAAGCGAACTGGCAATGATGATCAATGCCACCACACCAGGTTTGATTGCAGGACAATGTAAAAAGCATCATTGCAAACTCATACACATCTCAACAGATTATGTTTTTAACGGGCAGTCCACTTCCCCATTTAAAATAACGGATGCTACAGGCCCACAAAATGTTTATGGTAAAACGAAACTGGAAGGCGAAAGAAGAGTAATGGCTGAAAATCCTGATGCATTGATCATCCGCACGTCATGGGTCTATTCTTCTTACGGAAAGAATTTTGTGAAAACCATGTTGCGGTTAATGAATGAAAAGGATCAGATACAAGTGGTAAATGACCAGGTAGGCGCTCCCACTTATGCTGCGGATCTTGCAGAAGCTATATTGAATATTATTTTTTCAGACAACTGGCACCCGGGCATTTACCATTTCAGCAATGAAGGCATGATCAGCTGGTACCAGTTTGCCATCGCCATAAAAGAAAACATAAAATCTTCTTGCGAGGTAATGCCTATCCTTACTTCAGGTTTTCCCACGCCTGCAAAAAGGCCGGCTTATTCTGTGATGGATTTATCCGGAATTCAAAATACCTTTCACTTAAAAACCAGAGATTGGGTCTCGGGGTTGTTGGACTGTTTGCAAAAAATGGGCGCGCTTAACCGTTAAAACATCCTGATCATCAAAATGCTTCCATTGCTATTGCTGCTAAGCGATTAAACCATTATTTTACCTGGCATATCATGGACC
>MWWA01000003.1_pt1 | contig 98677 bp, 91 predicted proteins | sample 1047341 | NCBI WGS metagenome assembly MWWA01 (sample SAMN06349978, study PRJNA376086) | soil metagenome | isolation source: MS5-1 sample Antarctic (ecotone) soil | place: Antarctica | collected 2015-01-13
GTCCATATCACGCTTTCTATTCTTGGGATAATCTATATACAGATATCCTGGCTCAATAATATGGTATTGCTGCGCAAGGAGCAGGTAGAACAAAAGATTATAGACATTGCCCGCCAGGTTGGCGAAGATCTTTCACAATATAAAGGAGCGAGCACTCCTTCTAATATGAAACCATTTCCTGATATTAATAGTTTTTCTTTTGAATCGAGAAGAACCTATAACATCAGCCAGCGGTTTACCACTCAGGAATTATATGAAAAAGTATTCCAGGCTTTTGCATCACAAAAAATTGAAAATATCCCATTTGAATTTGCCCTTGTTACATTAAAAAATGATGCGATCGCGCAGATCGAAAGGCAATCCAATCATTTTCAATCCTGGTATGAAGACACCATCAATCATTTTCCAAAATGGGCTCCCATTGTTCCTCCAAGCGGATCAGCTGCTGAAAACCTGGGCGCCAATGAGTGGCTGGTTATTGTAGTGCCCAACGTTACCGACATTGTGTATAAAAGTTTGCGTTTACCGATTTTCATCGCCATCATTTTTACCATTATTATTTGCGCAGCATTTTATCTCACCCTGCATACCATGTTGCGACAGAAAAAACTGAGTGAGATCAGGAATGACTTCATCAACAACATGACGCATGAATTTAAAACACCTATTTCAACCATTTCTCTTGCAGTCGATGCTTTAAGAAATGAAAAGGTGCAGAAAGATGTCACCAAGCTTACTTATTTCAGTGATATAATTAAAGAAGAAAATCAACGGATGAACAGGCAGGTGGAAACCATTCTGAAATCCGCACTGATGGACAGGCAGGAAGTTCAGTTGAACCTGAAGCCATTAAAAGTGCATACCATTATTAAAGATGTAGCAGACAATTTTATTCTGCGCCTGCAGGAAAAGAACGGTGTGCTGGAAACTGATCTATCTGCTGCAAATGATCAGATCGAAGGTGATGAAGTGCACATTTCCAACCTGGTAAATAATCTAATGGACAATGCAGTGAAGTATTCCAAAGAAAATGTGCCGCCACGTGTATGCATTACCACCAGTTCCAATGGCAAAAGTTTTTTCATCAGGATAGAAGACAATGGGATTGGTATGACGAAGGAAACTTTGAAGCGGATATTTGAAAAATTCTACCGTGCCCATACGGGCAACATTCATAATGTGAAAGGATTCGGCCTGGGACTCAGTTATGTGAAGACCGTTGTTGACGGGCATAACGGCCACATTAAAGCAGACAGCACTTTAGGGAAAGGAAGTTGTTTTACAATTGAATTTCCACTGAATAAAGCATAAGGTTTACCATCTTATTGCTGTTGATGCTTCCACAACAAACTGCTGTCTCCGTAGCTTAGAAACCTGAAATTATGAGTCAAGGCATGCGTATACAACCGCTTCCAGTCTTCACCAATAAATGCAGCAACTAAAAGCAGTAGTGTTGACTGGGGCTGATGAAAATTGGTGATCAACCCTTCCACCATTTTAAAAACATACCCCGGTACGATCATCAAACTGGTTTTGCAATGAACCTGTTCGCTTTTTGTTGCCTCCATCCAATTCAGCAATGCCTGCAGACTATCAGTTTTTGAAACATTGTATTTCAATCCAAGTTCATAAGCTTCCCATTGATGTAACAAATCAGTATCATTTTCATTATGCAGCATTTTTACGCCAAGCCAGTACAAACTTTCAAGCGTGCGCAGGGACGTTGTACCAACTGCAATAATGTTATCCGATTGAAGCAAAGTTTTAATGGTGATTTTTGATACTGAAAATGGTTCACCATGCATGGTGTGTTCAGCAATATTTGCCGATTGTACAGGTTTGAAAGTGCCGGCACCAACATGCAGTGTTAGAAATGTTTTTCCGATTTTTTTTTCTTCCAGTGAAGTAAGCATGTTTGGAGTGAAGTGCAGCGATGCGGTTGGTGCCGCAACCGAACCATCATTTTTGCTGAAAATGGTCTGGTATCTTTCTGCATCCTCAGCGATGGCCTTTCTTTTTATGTAGGGCGGCAGTGGAATCGCACCCGCTTTGTGCAATACCTCAACAAACGATAGATCAGCTGGTTTCCAGAAAAAACGGATCAGAAAATGGTCTTCCATTGTGGAAACATAATGGGCTTCCAGTACCACACCCTTTTCATGTATCGATTTTTGAAGTACTTGTCCGCTTTTCCATTTGGATGCGCCACCGATCAGGCATTTCCAGACAGCCGTTTCTTTTTGTTGCATAGCAGCTTCCAGGTCTTGCTCGAAAGGTTCAAGACAAAAAATTTCTATTGATGCTCCCGATGTTTTTTGAAAAAGAATCCGGGCCTCGATCACCCTGGTGTCGTTAAAAACCAGGAGGTGACCTGCAGGAATCTGTTCGGGAAGTTCTTTAAACCGGGTATCTAGTATTTTTTCGTCCTTATAGACCAACAATCGCGATTGGTCTCGCTGCTCTGTAGGATATACGGCAATCCTTTCCGGGGGAAGGTCGTAGCTGTATTCGCTGATGTCTTTATCAATAAAACGCTTCATGCGGCAAAACGGAGGCATTTTATAATTTATTGAGGGTTATCCACTAATAATTTAGGTTATCCACAGTTCATTCACACCACTGTCTGTCAAATAAAACAAAAATTCAATCAAACCCTTACCTGTAAAGGCTTTGAACAGTAATTTTTTTGTGGAAAAATTAACCACACCCAAAAAACTACTTTCAAGTGGGAAAAAGTGTTATTTTGTGTTAAATCAATCCATCTTCCTCCAAAGCATTGAAAATGACAGGCTTTCTCGGTGAATTCGAAGCAACTCTGGACGCAAAAGGTCGCTTTCTCCTTCCTGCAGGGCTTAAAAAGCAACTGCCTGAAGGCGAAAATACACGTTTTGTTATCAACAGGGGTTTTGAAAAATGCCTGAGCCTGTATCCCAAACAAACCTGGGAGCCATTGTTCCAAAGGATCAGCACGCTCAATGATTTTGATCCGGCGGTCAGAAGTTTTAGGCGGTATTTTCTAAATGGTGCAACGGAAGTGGAACTTGATTCTGCCGGAAGATTATTGCTTCCGCCCAATCTGAAGGAATATGCTGAACTCGGAAAAGATATTATCCTCGCCTCGGCGGTGGACAAGATCGAGATCTGGTCGGCAGACAACTACAGCAAGTTCTTTGAATCTTATTCGCCTAACGATTTCAGTTCTCTTGCCCAAAAGGTAATGGGAGGTTTAAACACCGACCCTGGAACAAGTTAAGCCATGAGCAGCATTTATTTATTTCCTCAAACCGGTTCCGCATGAAGGATAACTATCACATACCGGTTCTGCTGGAAGAAGTAATTCAACTGCTGGAGATTGATCCCAAAGGAATTTATGTTGATTGCACTTTCGGTGGCGGCGGACATTCCAAAGTCATTCTCGAAAAGCTGGGTCCTGAGGGCAGGCTGATCGCTTTTGACCAGGATGCCGAAGCCAAAGTGAATCTCCCGGAGGATGAGCGCGTACTTTTCATTCCACAGAATTTCAGGTACCTGCAAAGATTTCTCCGCCTCAATGGAATCAATGAAGTTGATGGCATACTCGCTGATCTTGGCGTAAGCAGTCACCAGTTCGATGAAGGGTCCCGTGGATTTTCTATCAGGTTTGAGGCACCGCTTGACATGCGGATGGATCAGCGGACCACTAAAACGGCTTTTGATATCATTGAAAAATATACCGAACAGCAGTTGCATAAGCTTTTTGAACAATTCGGGGAAGTAACAAATTCCAAAACACTGGCAAAGACCATTGTTGATACCAGGAAATCGGCTTCAATGAAAACAATCGATGGCTTCAAAACAGCTTTATCTCCTCTCGTAAAAGGAAATCCTAATAAATATTTCGCGCAGGTTTTCCAGGCGCTAAGAATGGAAGTGAATGATGAAATGGGAGCGCTGAAAGAAATGCTGGAACAGGCGCCTTCGGTGTTGAAGCAGGGTGGAAGAATAGCGGTGATCACCTTTCATTCGATTGAGGACAGAATGGTAAAGATCTTCTTCAGGGATAACAGCTTTGATGCACCAGAAGAAAATCCTTTTGAAATGTCAACAAAGAAAATGGTTCTGCGCGCAGTGAACAAAAAACCCGTTACGGCAAGATTCGAAGAAACAAAACGCAATCCAAGATCGCGCAGCGCAAAACTGCGTGTAGCTGAAAAGATATAACTGATCCAATCCTCTGAAACCACTTAAAAACAGTTATGTCAGCAATTAAAAAAGAAAAAGAAAACAGGTTCCGCTGGAAGCGATGGTTGAATTATCAATCCATCGTAAGGCAGGTGCCTTTTTTTGTTTTCCTCGCTGTACTCGCTGTGGTATATATCTACAACGGGCACTATGCCGACAAAACCATTCGCGATATCAACAAAACCAGCCGTGAATTAAAAGAACTACAGTATGAATACAAATCTGTAAAAGGTGATGTGATGTTCCGCAGCAGGCAAAGTGAGTTGATGGAAGCAGTAAAGCCGCTGGGACTGAAAGAACTTCTAACCGAACCTGTTGTATTGGTTGACAAAGAAAATAATTAATTGGAAATAAAACGCGACATATTATGGAGGGTTTATCTCAGTTTCCTGGGTGTAGTGCTGCTTAGCTTCATGGTACTCGGCCGCGCTTTTTATATTCAGAATTTTGAAGGTGATCACTGGCGCGGAATGTCGGACAGCATGCACCAGCGCTTTGTTGAACTGGATGCTGAAAGAGGAACGATTTACAGCGAAGACGGCCAGATGCTCAGCACCTCAATTCCCTACTTCGATCTTTATATGGATTTTGGGGCAGATGGTTTACGCGAAAAAAATGGGAAGCGCTTTAAGGAAAACCGGGATTCATTTGCGATCGCCTTATCAAAATTCTTTAACGATAAATCCGTTGCCCAATATAAAAAAGAACTACAGCGCGGATTCAATGAAAAGAACCGTTATCACCTGATCAGAAAAGGACTCTCATTTGAACAATACAAAGCGTTCAGGACATTTCCCCTGGTAAGGCTGGGCAGAAACAGGAGTGGAGTGATCGCAGAAGTTAAAAGCAAACGCCTCAACCCTTTTGGTCAGCTGGCAAAAAGAACCATCGGACTTTCCCGTGTCAATGCGCAAAACGTTGGACTTGAAAGAACATTTGATACACTGTTGAAGGGGAGTTCCGGAAGCAGGCTTGTACGTTTTATTGCAGGCGGAGCCGCAGTACCCGTTGAAGGATATGAAATTGATCCGGAAAATGGAAGAGATATCATTACTACCATTAATGTGCAGATGCAGGACATTGTGCATTCCGCATTAATGAAGATGATGGTGCAAAGCGAATCGGCTTATGGTACCTGCATTGTTATGGAAACCAAAACCGGCAAAATCAAAGCCATTGCAAATCTTGGCCGTGATCAGGATGGTAATTATGGTGAGTTGATGAATTATGCCCTGCAGACTTCCGAGCCCGGATCCACCATTAAACTGGCAACTCTCCTTGCCGTTCTCGATGATGGCAGTTCGAAAATTGACGATATGGTGGAGATCGGAACCACCGGAACTGCGTATGTAGGAGTAAGAAATATTACAGACGCGGAAAGAGCCCCAAAATCTTTAATGTCAGTAAAAGAATGCTTTGCTCATAGTTCCAATATTGGAATGGGAAAGCTGGCGCTCAAAGCTTTCGCAACACAACCGGATAAGTATAAAAATTATCTTCAGAAATTTCATCTTCATCAAAGAACCGGAATTGATTTGCTTGGTGAACCAGCGCCCATTCTTCCAAAATTAAAAAGGAACAATGAAGGCTTGCATGCCATGGTAACCGCAAGTTTTGGATATGCTATCCAGGTTAGTCCACTGCATACCCTCATGTTATATAATGCGATTGCCAATGATGGAAAAATGATGAAGCCTTACCTGGTGAGCAGTATCAGGAACAATGGTGTGGTGGTGAAAGATATTGAACCGGTAATTCTTGATGAATCATTGGTAAAACCCGAAGTAATTGCGGCAGCCAGAAAATGCATGGAAGCTGTAGTTACTGAAGGCACAGCAAAAAATGTTTTTAAGGACACACCTTTTTCCATTGCAGGTAAAACCGGCACAGCACACGTTGCGGGTGGAAGCATTAAATACAGTCATGGAATTTACCAGGCATCCTTCGTGGGATATTTTCCTGCTGATAAACCGGAGTACACCTGCATTGTATTGATCAGAACCAAACCGCATGCAGCGATGCATTATGGCGGTCAGCTGGCAGCACCCGTTTTTAAAGAAGTGGCTACCAAATTATATGCAATGTATGTGCAGGGAAAAAAAGATTCTGAAATTCCTGTTCGGCCTGATAGCTCCCTTTATCGGTTTGCCGGTTTTGCCCAGGATGTAAAAAAAGTTTTCAGCGAAGTGGATTGGAAAATGGTTGATTCTTCGATAAAAGACAATCAGTGGAGCATTGTATATAATAACAATCAGCGTCCCGTGATCCGCTCTCTTCCCGCAGCAAAAAAAACCATTCCTGATGTGCGCCACATGACCATGAAAGATGCATTGTATGAACTGGAGAATCTGAATGTAAAAGTTATCGTCAGGGGCCGGGGGAAAGTAGTAGCCCAGGATCTGTACCCGGGAACAGCCATAGTTAAAAATCAAACCATCACACTCTTATTGAATTAATGATCAAGCTAAGCGACATATTGTATACGGTGCAGACAAAAGGATTGTCGGGCATAACAGATATGGATATAGCTGATGTGCAGATCGATTCCCGTGAAGTAAAAAAGGGTGCCTTATTCATTGCCCTGAAAGGAGCGGCAGTTGACGGCCACCAGTTCATTCAAAAGGCTATTGAAAAAGGTGCCATAGCGATTGTTTGCGAAACCATACCTTCTGAAAAGCAGGAGGGCATTACTTATGTGCAGGTGGTGGACAGTAACGAGGCCGCAGGAAGAATTGCACACAATTTTTACGGCCAGCCTTCAAAGCAATTAAAGCTAATTGGTATTACAGGTACAAACGGCAAAACCACGATTGCCACCCTCCTGTTCAAATTATTTACCTGCCTGGGATATAAATGCGGATTGATCAGCACAGTAGAGAACATGATCGGTGAACAAATCATTCCTTCCACCCATACAACACCTGATGCAGTAAGTCTGAATCACCTGGTGCGAAAAATGGCAGATGAAGGTTGTGCCTTTGCCTTCATGGAAGTAAGTTCACACGCAGTGCATCAGAAACGTATTGCAGGTTTGGAATTTGCCGGCGGTGTCTTCAGCAATATCACGCATGACCACCTTGATTACCACAAAACATTTGAAGCATATATAAAAGCTAAAAAAGGATTTTTTGACGGGCTTTCTTCCCATGCCTTTGCCCTCACCAATATTGATGATAAAAGAGGTTTGGTGATGCTACAGAACACCAACGCAAGAAAACAATCTTATAGCCTGAAGTCTGCCGCTGATTATAAAGGGAAAATTTTAGAGAATCTGCTCACAGGCCTGGTAATGATTGTAAATGAACAGGAAGTTCATTTCAGATTGATAGGAGAATTCAATGCCTACAACCTGCTTGCTGTTTACGGTACGGCTCTTTTACTTGAAGAAGACAAATCACAGGTGTTGCAATGCCTGAGCAATATTACAGGTGCAGAAGGCAGGTTTGATTATATCGTTTCTCAAAAAGAAAGGATCATTGGAATTGTGGACTATGCGCATACACCCGACGCACTTGAAAATGTACTCACCACCATCAAAAAATTAAAAAAAGGGTTTGAGCAGGTGATCACCGTAGTAGGATGCGGTGGCGACAGGGACAAAACCAAGCGGCCCATCATGGGTGAAGTTGCCTGCGCAAACAGCGACAGGGTCATCTTCACGAGTGATAACCCCAGATCGGAAGATCCGCAACAGATCCTTTCGGATATGGAAAACGGGTTGAGCGTTTCAGCTAAAAGAAAATTCATTTCAATTGCAGACAGGCTGCAGGCTATAAAAACAGCAGTGAGCATGGCTAAGCCGGAAGATATTGTTTTGGTCGCGGGAAAAGGGCATGAAAAATACCAGGAGATCAATAGTGTGAAGCATCATTTTGATGATAAGGAAGTATTAATGGAATTATTTAAACAGTTGGATAAATAGCAATACTGCCGGATGTGCCTGCAGCTTAAAGCTTGAAACTTACTATATGTTGTATCACTTTTTTGAATGGTTAAGAGCTGAAGACCTTCGTTTCCCCGGAAACGATTTGTTTCGCTTTATCACTTTCAGGGTGTTGCTTGCAGTTATACTTTCATTGCTGATTACAACTGTTTTTGGAAAAAAACTGATCAATTACCTGAGAAAAAAGCAGATCGGTGAATCAGTTCGGGAATTGGGACTGGCGGGTGAACAGCAAAAAAAGGGTACGCCAACCATGGGTGGTATCATCATCATTCTTGCCATTTTAATTCCAACATTATTGCTTGCCGACCTTACAAAAGTTTATGTGCGGCTGATGATCTTTTGTACACTCTGGCTCGCCGCGATCGGGTTTATTGATGATTACCTGAAACTCAGAGCAAAAAAACGTGCACAGGAAAAAGGCGAAGGCTACAAGAAAAGTGACAGCGACGGCCTTGCCGGCAGGTTTAAAATATTTGGGCAGGTGATGCTGGGTATTGTAGTAGGCGCCACATTATATTTTAATCCTAATGTAAAGATCTGGCGAGAATTCCAGGGAACACCACCTGCTGGTGAAGTGATCATCACCAGGCAATTAAATAATGAGACCCGGTATTTTGTTGAAGCAAAATCATTTATTACTACCATTCCATTCGTTAAGGGTCACGAGTTCAACTATTCACGTTTGCTTCCGGCGGCATGGCGTGATTACACCTGGGTGTTGTACATACTCGTCGTGATCTTTATTGTGACGGCCGTTTCAAATGGTGCCAATATTACGGATGGACTGGACGGACTCGCCACGGGTACATCGGCCATCGTTGCAGCCTGTCTGGGAATTTTTGCCTACGCCAGCGGAAGCCTTTTGTTTGCCGACTATCTAAATATCATGTACATCCCAAACCTGGGTGAGTTGTCCATTTTTATTGGAGCAATGATAGGAGCCTGTGTTGGATTTCTCTGGTACAATGCTTACCCGGCGCAGGTATTTATGGGCGATACCGGGAGCCTTACACTCGGCGGATTGATCGCTGCGCTGGCCATAATTGTTCATAAAGAATTGCTGATCCCCATCATTTGCGGAGTATTCCTGGTAGAGAACATGAGTGTAATGCTGCAGGTTGTGTATTTCAAATACACAAAGAAAAAATATGGTGAAGGAATCAGGTTGTTCTTAATGAGCCCACTTCATCATCATTATCAGAAACTGGGATATCATGAATCCAAGATCGTAACAAGATTCTGGATCGTTACCATATTATGCTTCATGTTATCGATTGTGACATTGAAGCTGAGATAGATTTCCTGAAAAACCACAATGTGTACAACTATGGAAAACCTGGATGTCCGAATGAAGCAAGTGAAGATGAATTCAATTCAAATGAAAAACCAGATTCCGTACGCAATGGTAAGTATGGAAAAGCAGGATGAGGCATGAAGAAGGAAATGGTCATATTGGGTGGAGGAGAAAGTGGTGTGGGTGCAGCCCTGCTTGCCAATGCGCGGAATTATAACGTGATCCTGATGGACCAGGGTTCTTTGATAGAAGGTTATCGCAGGCAATTGCATGCTGCAGGGATTCAATTCATGGAAGGGAAAATTGATGAAGAACGGTTATTAAATGCAGATGAAGTTGTAAAAAGTCCGGGCATTCCTGAATCAAATGAATTTGTAAAAATGCTCAGGCAGCAGGCAATACCGGTGATGGGTGAAATTGAACTTGCCTACAGGTTTAAAGGTTCAAGCCGCATCATTGGTATCACCGGAAGCAACGGTAAATCCACTACTACTGCATTGATCTATCATATCTGCAGGCATGCCGGAATGAATTGCGCAATGGTGGGCAATATTGGTTATTCATTCGCAAGACAGGTGGCAGAGGATCCGAAGGAATTATATGTTGCGGAGATCAGTTCTTTCCAGTTGGATGATATCATAACCTTCAGGCCCGATGTAGCCGTGCTGCTGAATATTACAGAAGATCACCTGGACAGGTATGATTACCGTTTTGAGAATTATGTGAACAGCAAGTTCAGGATCGTGATGAATCAGGAAAAGGAAGATCAGTTCATTTTAAACATTGATGATGAAGTCATTCAAAAATACTTACTACAAAACCCCATTAAATCAAATCAACTACCAATCAGTATGAAGCAGAAAGTCGATAAAGGCGGGTACATCAGCAATGATGAGATGCATGTGAATGTTAACGGAGAACAGCAGCAGATGAGCATTTACGATTTTGCGCTGAAAGGGAAACACAATCAATACAATACCATGGCAGCATGTGTGGCAGGATCAACAATGGATATCAGGAAGAATAAGATCCGCGAGGCAGTGCAGACTTTTGAAAGTCTGGAGCACAGGATGGAACTGGTGTCAACGATCAGGGGTGTAGAATTTATTAATGACAGCAAGGCTACAAATGTGAATTCAACCTGGTTTGCTTTGGAAAGCATAACGAAACCGGTGATACTTATTCTGGGTGGTGTAGATAAAGGCAATGATTACGCGCTGATCCTTGAACTGATAAAGGAAAAGGTGAAGGCAATTGTTTGCATGGGACTGGATAACCTTAAAATACATGAAGCATTCAGTGGCGAAGTGAGATTGGTGGATACCGCAAGCGCACAGGAAGCAGTTGCCGCATCTTATGCGCTGGCCAAACCGGGCGATGTGGTATTGTTAAGTCCTGCATGTGCCTCTTTCGATCTGTTTAAAAATTATGAAGACAGGGGAAAGCAATTTAAAGATGCTGTAAAAAACCTGTAAAAAATAAGTAAACCTGATGCCGCAACAAGCAGACATAAGTTTTTCTGATATTGCTTCGAACATGAAGCCCAGGCACCTTTTGAACAGAACCAAAGGTGACAAGGTAATATGGGCACTGGTATTCCTGCTTGTGCTCATTTCTTTGTTAGTGGTGTACAGTGCAACAGGTTCTCTTGCTTATAAAATGTATAAGGGAAATACAGAAGTATACCTTTTCAAACAAATTGCATTCATTGGCATAGGGTTTTGCATCATTTATTTTGCCCACAGGGTAAATTATACAATCTACTCAAGGATCGCCAAAATCATGTTCCTGCTTTCAATACCATTACTGCTTTATACCTTATTGTTTGGCGTTACATTAAATGAAGGCAGCCGCTGGATCAAGCTTCCTATCATTAACATGACCATGCAAACCTCTGATCTTGCCAAACTTTCATTGTTCATGTTTCTTGCACGTTTACTAAGCAGGAAGCAGCACAACATTAAAGATTTTAGGAAAGGGTTTCTCCCGGTTTTTATTCCCGTAGCCATCATTTGCCTGCTCATCGCACCTGCAAATCTTTCCACGGCATTGTTACTCGGAGCTAGCTGTATGCTTTTATTATTTATCGGAAGGGTAAGAACAAAACACCTGCTGTTAACAGTGGGTTGCGCCCTTATTCCCGTGGCATTCCTGGTAATGGCAGCTGTAGTAAAACACAAATCTTCCGGAGAAGGAGTGGCCGTCACTACCGTTAAGGAAAAGTCATCAAAGCTTACTACAAGGGTTACTACCTGGGTGAGCAGGATAGAAAGTTTCATGTATGGATCGAAAGAAGCAGACAATGACAATTCCTACCAGATTAACCAGGCTAAGATCGCCATTGCCAAAGGTGGGATTCTGGGCGCAGGTCCGGGCAACAGTGAACAGCGGAATTTTCTGCCACAGGCTTATAATGATTTCATTTATGCCATTATAATTGAAGAATATGGATTACTTGGTGGCGCATTCATCATTTTTATATACATGGTTTTTCTTTTTCGAAGCATCAGGCTTTTTAAAAAATGCCCTTATGCTTTTGGGGCCTTCCTTGCGCTTGGATTGAGTTTTACCCTGGTGATACAGGCCCTCGCCAATATGGCCGTAAATGTTGATCTGTTTCCCGTAACCGGTGTTACACTTCCGCTCGTAAGTATGGGCGGAAGTAGTTTTCTTTTTACCTGCCTGGCGATCGGGATTATTTTAAGCGTGGCACGCAATGTTGAACAACTGGAAGGTAAAAAGAAGCAGATGGAAATTGAGGCAGCAGAAGAAGCGTCCTTATCTAAAGAAAATATTAAAGAAACAGCATTAGCTTAATGTCGAAGCATATTATCATATCAGGCGGCGGTACCGGAGGACATATCTTTCCTGCGATTGCTATTGCCAATGCTTTGAAAAAAATGGAGCCATCCATCGATATATTATTTGTGGGTGCAAAAGGAAGGATGGAAATGGAAAAAGTACCGCAGGCAGGTTATCCAATTGAAGGACTGGACATTGCTGGATTTAACAGGAGCCATCTATTAAAAAATATTTCACTCCCATATAAAATAATAAAAAGTTTTTTACAGGTAAGAAAGGTGTTTAAAAGATTTAAACCACATGCAGTGATTGGTGTTGGTGGTTATGCTTCTTTTCCTGTTTTGCAATATGCGCAGTTTGCAGGCATTCCAGCTTTTATTCATGAATCGAATTCATTTGCAGGAAAAGCTAATAAAATGCTCGGAAAAAAAGCGGCAAAGATTTTTGTGGCCACTGATGGAATGGAGCAATTCTTTCCCAGGGAAAAATTGCAGGTAACGGGCAATCCTGTTCGTCCAGCTATCAAAAACGTAAAGCATATCAATAAAGAGGAAGCACTTTCTTTTTTTGGAATGAAGCCCGGGAAAACCACCCTCCTGGTTGTTGGCGGAAGTTTGGGTGCACGCTCGGTGAATGAAGCCATTGCAGCAGGATTGGAAACAATATTGGGCGAAGGAATACAGTTGATCTGGCAGACAGGTAAAACAGATGCAGGAAAATGGAAGGCTGGTGTAAAGGATGATGCAGTCTGGGTAAATGATTTCATCAACCAGATGGAGTTGGCGTATGCAGCCGCTGATATGGTAGTATCGCGTGCGGGCGCCATGGCCATTGCTGAATTATGTGTAGTAGGAAAGCCGGTGATTTTTGTTCCTTATCCATTTGCAGCTGAAGATCATCAAACCGTAAATGCTTTAAACCTTGTGAATAAGCATGCTGCACTAATGGTAAAGGATCATGAAGTAAAAGATAAACTGGTTGCCGCAGTAATAGCGCTGAATGCCAATGGAAATCTTCAAATAGAATTGCAGAAAAATATAGAGCCATTTGCTGTGTATAATGCTGATGAACAGGTTGCGGCCACTGTACTGAAAAAAATAAATCAATAAGAATTGGATCAAAGCAACAACCATAAAACCACAGGACTGAGTGCAGCCAACTCCATCAATATTGGAGCACTGAAAGTTGTTTATTTCATTGGTATTGGTGGCATAGGTATGAGCGCGATTGCCAGGTACCTTCACGCGCTGGGTATTAAGGTGAGTGGGTATGATAAAACGCCCACTGCACTTTCAAAAACGCTTGAAAGAGAGGGTATGCCCATTCATTATGAAGAAAACCTGGACCTTGTTCCGAAGGATGCCGATGTGGTGGTGTATACCCCTGCCATTCCAAAAGACCACAAGGAATTGGTTTACCTCCTTGAAAAAAATGATAAGGTGGTAAAACGCAGCGATATGCTCCAGGCGATCAGCGCAGGCTCATTTAATATCTGCGTGGCAGGAACACATGGTAAGACAACCATTTCCACCATGATCGCGCACATTTTGCGCCATTCAGGTTATGGTTGTAATGCTTTCCTGGGAGGCATTTCCTCTAACTACAATACCAACTTCTGGAGTGATACAAATAACACTACGGTTATTGAGGCAGATGAATACGATCGCAGCTTTTTAAAACTGCATCCCGACATTGCGGTGATTTCTTCAATGGATGCCGACCATCTGGATATTTATGGTAACGAAGCGGCATTGCAGGAAGCATTTGTGGAATTCGGTAACAAAGTGCGTGGGAACGGATTACTTATCGGCAAGTTTGGTTTGAAAAAACTAAAAGAAATATCCGGAAAGCGCACCTCCACCTACAGCCTGCAAAATGAGGCTGCCGATGCCTATGCTTCCGGGATACAGATGAAAAACGGTGGGTACAGATTTAATATACACGTTGGTGGTGCTGTGATTAGTGAAGTTGACATGCAAATTGGCGGCATGCACAATATTGAGAACATGGTGGCTGCCGCCGCGGTTGCACATGAACTGGAAGTTGATCATAATAAGATCCGCGCGGCCATTGAAGATTACAAAGGTGTAAGAAGACGGTTTGAATATGTGATCCCTCCTCAAAACCAGGTAAAAGGCGCTTATGTTCAGGCCGTGCTGGTAGATGATTACGCACACCATCCTGAAGAACTGCAGGCCTTATTGAAAAGCGCGAAAAGTTTATTTCCGCAAAGATTGATCACGGTAATTTTTCAGCCACACCTGTTCTCAAGGACAAAAGATTTTGCTACAGGTTTCAGCCATGCTTTATCAATAGCAGACCATGTGCTTTTATTGCCTGTTTATCCTGCAAGAGAATTACCGGTTGAGGGAGTGAACAGTGAAATGTTGTTAGATAAAATATCATCAAAAGAAAAAAAAGTGGTTTCAAAAGATCAAATGCTTCAATGGATGGAAAAGCATGTGAAAGTATTAAATAAGGAATTTGGAGAGGTGATCATTATGGCAGGTGCAGGTGATATTGATGCACTCGTTGACCCGGTTAAAAAAATTATTGAAAAAGGATAGTGGAAAGAAAATACATTATAAAACGCATCATAATTATTGCAGCTTGGCTACTGGTCATAAGCGGCATCACCACACTGTTGATTGCAGCGAATAAAAAACATGAGGTAAAGGTTTGCAGTGATGTGGTCATTGGGATTCGCGGTGGTGGCGATCAGTTTTATGTGGAAGAAAGCGATATTTTATTGTTACTTGAAAAAGCTGCAGCCGGCCGGTTAGTGCAAAAACCTGTAAGAGAAATATCTCTTGAAGCACTTGAACAGGCTTTAATCCAGGACAAATGGATAAAAAATGCAAACCTGTATTTTGATCGTGAAGATGTGTTGCATGTGCTGGTGGAAGAAAGGCAACCTGTTGCACGTGTATTTACTGTAAATGGCAACTCATTCTACATAGACAGTTCCGGAGCCCGCATGCCTTTGCTTGAAAAACTGAGTGCACGGGTGCCGTTGATTACCGGTTTTACACCAGCTGTAAAATTCAATGCGAAAGACAGCCAGATGTTGCATGATGTAAAGAAAGTGGCCACCTTCATCTATCATCACCCATTCTGGAATGCACAGGCAGGCCAGATCGATATTTCAAAAGATGGCCATTTTGAGATCATTCCGGTAATTGGTGATCACGTGATCAGGATTGGCGAAGCTGAAGGAATTGAAGACAAACTTGAGCGGCTTCTTTTATTTTATAAACGTGTGCTTGCCAAAACAGGATTCAATAAATACAGTTCGCTCGATGTAAGATTTAACGGACAGGTGGTGGGAGTACATAAAGGCACCACATCTGTAGTTGATTCTGTTCAACTTCAAAAGAACATCAACGAGTTGCTGGAGAAAAGCAATTTGCAAAACCTGACAAGTGAAATGCTTCCTTCCAGCCAGGGTAGAAATAATGCGTCCAGCGAGGATGCAGGTGTAGTATATCCCAATCCTTATGAAAACCCACAGCCGGTAAAGCAAAAATCTTTGCTGGTGCATCCGTCCAGTCCTGAGAAAACCAAAGAAAAATCGTCCGTTGAACCAAAGGCAGTCATGCCAGGGAACAATAGGCGTAGTGGATAAGGAAAAGCCATACCATAAAAGAACAAACAACTAAAAACAACAATAAACATGAACAGCGAGCAACCAATCATTGTGGGGCTTGACATTGGAACCACCAAAATTGCAGTTATTGCCGGTCGGAAGAACGAGTTTGGCAAACTGGAGATCCTTGGTTTTGGCAAGTCAAACTCTAATGGTGTTAAGCACGGACAGGTGCTGAACATCGATGAAACCATCAAGGCAATAGGACAGGCACTTGAGGCATGTTATGCTTCCAACCCTAACCTTGAAGTAAATGAAGTGTACGTGGGAATTGCAGGTCATCACATTAAAAGTTTGCAGACCAGGGGCGACATTGTACGCCACGATACAGAGAACGAGATCTCGCAAAAAGAGATCGACCAGCTGATTGCCGATCAGTACAAAACTTATATTCCCGCTGGAGACCAGATCATTGATGTAATTCCGCAGGAATATACAGTTGATAATTTTCAGAACATTGCTGATCCCATTGGTTATGGGGGCGTAAAAGTGGGCGCGAATTTTCACATCATCACCGGTGATAAAAATGCGATCAGGAATATCAACCGTTCTGTTGAAAAATCTGGACTGGTGACCAAAGATCTTGTACTTCAGCCACTGGCTTCTTCCGCCGCTGTTATGGCGCAGGAAGACCTGGAGGCGGGAGTTGCCATCGTTGATATTGGTGGGGGCACTACCGACCTTGCAGTTTTCTACGAAGGCATTCTGAAGCACACCGCTGTTATTCCGTTTGCCGGGGAAAACATTACCAATGATATTAAAACCGGACTTGGTGTTTTAAAAACACAGGCGGAAGCGATGAAAGTGCAGTTTGGCAGCGCCCTTCCTGATGAAGCAAAGGCCAACGCTTATATTACCATTCCAGGATTGAGAGGAATGCCTGCAAAAGAGATCAGCGTAAAGAACCTTGCACAGATCATTCATGCAAGAACAGGAGAAATACTGGATTTTGTTACTTATCATTTAAAGCAGGTGGGTTTGGATAACCGCATGTTGAACGGAGGGATCATCCTGACTGGTGGCGGTTCACAGTTAAAACACCTGATCCAGCTTACAGAATATGTTACAGGATTGAATGCTAGAATTGGTTTGCCAAATGAACACCTGGCACCAGGCCACATTGAGGAATTATCAAAGCCCACCTATGCTACCTGCCTGGGTTTGATATTGAAAGGATATGATGATTTTGAACACAACAGGAAACAGTTCAGGGATAGCTTTCAACACGTAGAAGTTCCAGGTGGATTAAGAACCGAATCTGGTGAAGTGATTGAAACGCCTGAAACAATTGACCAGGCCCTCGCTACACGAAAAAAGGGTATGAGCAATTTCTGGAGCAAATTCAAAACAAGTTTAATAGAAATATTCAAGGAAGAAGAAGACAGGCAATTATAATTTTCAAAATCATCAAACATTCATCCGTTGTTTATAAACAGCACAAAATAAAATCTTATGATTCACTTTGATCTTCCCAAAGAAAAATCATCTATAATAAAAGTTATAGGTATTGGTGGTGGCGGCAGCAATGCGGTCAACCACATGTATTCACAGAACATTGAAGGTGTTAATTTCATTATATGCAATACCGATGCACAGGCTATTGCACAAAGCAATGTGCCCAATAAAGTGCAGCTGGGGCCACACCTTACACAAGGACTTGGAGCTGGTGCGAACCCGGAGATCGGCAGACAGGCAACCGAGGAAAGTCTGGAAGAGATCAAACGCATTCTTGAAGTAAATACCAAGATGGCTTTTGTTACGGCAGGTATGGGTGGTGGCACCGGAACAGGAGGTGCGCCCATTATATCCAAGATCTGCAAAGACCTCGGCATTCTTACGGTTGGCATTGTTACAACACCTTTTTCCTACGAAGGAAAAAAACGCCAGCAACAGGCAGAAGAAGGCATCAAAAACCTCAAGCAATATGTTGATACCCTGCTGGTGATCAGCAATGATAAATTGAGACACCAGTTTGGTAACCTGAAAATGCGTGAAGCTTTTTCCCGCGCCGATAATGTACTGGCTACTGCAGCAAAATGCATCACAGATGTGATCAACAGTACAGGGCAGATCAATGTTGACTTTGCAGATGTGTGCACCGTAATGAAAAATGGTGGTGTTGCCATTTTGGGTAATGCAAGTTGTGAAGGCGAAAATCGCGCACAGCGTGCCATTGAAGAAGCACTGAATTCACCGTTGCTGAATGATAACGAGATCCGCGGTGCTAAATGGATCCTGATCAACATTAATTCCGCGGAAGGGGATACTGAATTCACCATGGACGAAGTGGAAGTGATTCAGCAATATTTATTGGACCAGGCTGGAGAGAATACAGATGTGATCTTAGGTTTGGGCTATGATAATACCCTGGGAGAAAAAATTGGGATTACTCTGATCGCAACCGGTTTCCAGCATAAAGATCCGTTTATGCGCAAGGATGAAGAAAAGCCACATGAACAAAAAGTGGAAAAAATTGTGATGACCCTTGGAGAAGTTGCTGAAGGCCCAAAGGTAGAAGCCACCGCCGAACCCACTATAGAGGAAATGCTGGCCCCCAGGCTGGTTGAGGAAGGACAAAATGGATTTCAGGCACCTGCTCCTGAACCGGAAATAAAACACGAGATTTACAACCTTGAAGGCGAACTTCCTTTCAGAGAGGAACCCAGGGAAGAGATTTCCCAGCCGGTGCATCTCCAACTGAAGATCAGGGATGAGAAGCCTGAAATAGACCCTGAGAAAAAAGAACTTGAAAAGCAGAAACAACTGCTTGATGAAAAATTTGAAAGACTACGTCAGTCGATCCTTTCATCCAATACGACTGATCAAAATACTTCCCCGTCGTCTGCAGCTTCGGGAGGTTATCTGGCCAGACCATCCAATATTTATGCAGATCAGAATGCAGGGGTATCTACCCCAAAGCCTGCCGAAGAACCGGTTCCGGCACCAATGGCAAAAATCGATGATCCGGAATCATGCGAAATGCAATTGGTGATACGTAACGACATTCCAGCGGCGGATATGCCAACGAATCAAACCACGACGCAAGTCAATTCCCAGGCAGAGGAACCTGCTTTGCAGGACGCGGCCGAGGATCAAAGGAAAAGGGCAGCAGAACGACTTCAAAAGTTGCGCAACTTGTCGTTCAATTTGAATGCTGCTGATCCGAATAATGAGTTTGATTCAGTACCGGCCTATATCCGCCGCAATATGGAATTATACAATACAGTCTCCAGCGTAGAAAATTTCTATAGTAATTACCAGGTAAAAGATGATGGTAAATCGGGAACCACGATTTCAACCATCAATACATTTCTTGATGGTAAGAAACCCGACTGATATTGTTTAAGCCGTTCCCATAAAGCCATACTGCATGAGCAGTGAACAAGGCTTTCGTTTTTAGTTGTTCCCCCACCGTTCGCGGTGGGGTTTTTGTTTAAAAATCGCGCCTCTTATTGATAAGATAACATGCACCCCAGATGATTACGATCAGTACGATGGAATAAACAACATGCATGTTCACCGCCTCAATTGAATTTCTGTATCCTTCTTCATCAAATTTTCCTAAGAAAGCAGGAACCGGAATCAGTCTGTCAGAAATTTCCAGCGGCATAAATTTTCCTATATCATTGGCATAAACTTTCGAAAAACCGACAGCTACAGGTTCAAGAATGATAAAGTAAAAAAGAAATATTCCCAGTGCAACAAAAGCTTTCCTGGCTAAAAAGGCAATAAAAAAAGCAATGGATAATTGAGAAAAAGCCTGTAATCCGAAAAGTCCAATATAATACGACTGTTCCCAGATGTTGGCAGTAGGATTTTCATCCTTATTTACAAAACCGATCACAAGTGCAACAATTACATAGAGCAATGTAACAAGTATAGAAACGATCAGAACATCAATCAGTTTACTTGTCATGAACTGGTTGCGGCTCCAGCCATCGATCACATTCTGCCTGTGCGTTTTGTAAGTGTATTCATTGGTGATGAACATGATCACCACAATGGATGGAATGAAAATGAATATGGAGGATGCATAGGCTACTGTATGCCATATTTCCGGAAATGTAAATGGGTTACCCACAAGCATCTTCATGATGTCGCTGGTGGAGTTCCCTTTGGACATCAGGTTTTGGAAGATCTGGAAAAAAATATAGTTGATGCCGGGATAAGATAGCGCAACGATGGCGGCCATCCACCAGAATGCACGGTATTTGCGCATTTTAAGCCACTCGGTATAAATGAGATTTGTCATAATTAATTATTCGTAAGTTCAAAAAATCTGGCTTCCAGCCTTTTTTTCTTTAGAAGCATGTGGTTGAGTACAACGCCTTTGTTAAAACAAAAACGATTGATCTCATCCAGCCTCGAAGTTCCTTTTGGTAGCGTCATTTGCACCACACCATTTTTCTCATCAATCGTGATTTTGTTGCTCATCCCATTGAGGATCTCGGCAAGCTGCTGCAGGTTTTGCGCACTTAATTCTACCAGGTCTTCATCCATAAGAACATCTGCAACCTTGCCGGTGGTGATGAGGTTACCGGTTTTTAAAATAGCCACGTGCGTACAAACTTTTTCTACTTCATCCAGCAGGTGACTTGCCATGATGATGGTATGACCCTTTTCTTTCAGCTCAACGATCAGTTCTCTTATTTCTGCAATTCCAACGGGATCAAGGCCATTTGTAGGTTCATCGAGAACCAGCACGCGCGGACTTCCCAGCAAAGCAGCTGCAATGGCAAGCCGCTGTTTCATCCCAAGACTATAAGAGCTGAAACGGCTGTTTCTTCGATCAAATAATTTTACTTTATGCAATACCTCCGAGATGTCTTCTTTTTGTCCCCTTCCACTGATGTTATGGGTGATCTTCAGGTTATCAACTGCGGAGAGGTAATGGTAGAAATTAGGCGTTTCCAGCAGGGAACCGATCTTTTTTCTTTGTTCGGGTGATGGAGGCTGTCCAAACCACAGGAATTTTCCTTCTTTAGGTTTCAGTACATCAAGTACGATGCTGAGCAGTGTGGTTTTGCCACTGCCGTTCGGGCCGAGGATCCCGAAAACACTTCCTTCAGGAACATCAAACGAAACACCCTTCAGTGCTTTGATCTTCCCATAGGATTTTTCAATATTATTTAAACTAAGGATGGCACTCATGCGATCAATTTTGATCAAGATAAGTGGAAGACCAACTTTTCGCAAGCTTTATTATTCAAAAAGGCAGATTCGCCATACAAACATTCTTTCAGTTACTTTGTAATAAGCTAATGGCAACAATTTTAATTACAGGTGGAACCGGAATGATAGGCAAAGCATTGACCCTTGAACTTGTAAAGGCAAAGCATGATGTGATCATTTTAACCCGAGATAAAAAACGAGCAAAGGCATTGCCCGGAGTAACTTATGCTGAATGGGATGTGAATCAGCAGGTGATAGATGAAGATGCCATTCGCAACGCTGATTATATTGTTCACCTGGCAGGTGCCGGTGTTGCTGATCAACGCTGGACTGATAAAAGGAAAAAAGAAATTGAAATCAGCAGGGTATTAAGTGGAGGATTGCTTGTAAAAGCATTAAAGGAAATTCCAAACAAAGTAAAAGCTGTCATTGCGTCTTCAGCAATAGGCTGGTATGGTCCGGACCCTGTGGTGCCCAATCCTTCACCATTTAAGGAAACAGATCCTCATCATGATGATTTTCTTGGTGCTACCTGTTATAAATGGGAACAGTCTGTTTCACCATTGAAAGAACAAAAAAGGCTGGTGATCTTAAGAACAGGCATTGTGCTTTCAAAAGAAGGAGGTGCTTATCATGAATTTATTAAGCCTTTAAAATTCAAAGTTGCCGCTATTTTAGGGGATGGGAAACAGGTAGTAAGCTGGATCCATATTAAAGATGTTGTTGCCATCTATAACAAAGCCTTGTTCGATGATCAATTTGCAGGAATTTTTAATGTCGTTGCTCCACAACCTGTAGATAATAAAACACTGATCACTGCCATTGCAAAAAGCACCAACCAGTTTTATATTCCTGCTCCGGTACCTGCATTTATTTTAAAATTGATGCTCGGCGAAATGAGTGTTGAAGTATTGAAAAGTGCCACAGTAAGTTCAGGAAAACTGATAAGTGAAGGTTTTGCATTTCAATTTCCAGATATTGTTTCAGCCGCCAATGATTTAGCTGTGTAAACCCTTCAGCTTCGGTCGATGGTGCCAGGCAAATGTTTCCAGTGGAAAATGTTGGTAAAGCCGCCGATGATTATTTTTTGTTTGGCTTTAAATAGTTTGTGAAGATTCAGGTTTTCTATGTCTTCCGTTTTTACTTTTCTGTACATCGGGTGCATGGTTCCACCGGTAACGCCTGCAGGTTTGGAAGGATCATATTGGTAAGCAGCATCAACCAGGGTCCCGCGGGGATACATGATGCCTGGCACGCCTTCGCCACGGATATCAAGCATTTTTGGATGAGGCAATCCTAATGTGTGTCCGTACTCGTGGGCTGCAGTAGTAGAACCTTTGTAAAGGTTTTCATGTAAAAAGTATCCTGTATTGCATCCCAGTCCATCAACAAATGAAATGTTGCCATGAATGAAGGGTTCGATCCTGAAATAATTATTTCTGGGATCGGTGTTGCTGATCACATCGAGGTCTGTGATGGATTCTTTTATTTCAGCTGTGATCCTGAATCTTGTAAGAAAATGGCGTTCCTCAAAAAATACATGAGCTGCCGGTTCATTCCACATGGTTTCTATTTCATCCCTGATCAGTTCTGCTAATGATGCATCCGCTGAACTTCCATAGGTAATGATATGAGATCGGATCAAAATGGTTCCTGAACTGCTATCTATTTCAGCTTCACCCATATTTATTAGAGAGGATTAATTCCGTACCGGCTTTCCACCTTTTAAAACACTTTGAATTCTTTCCAGTGTTTTTCTTTCACCGCAAAGCGAAAGAAAGGCTTCTTTCTCCAGGTCCAGCAGGTATTGTTCTGATACCAGGGTTTGTTCACTCAGGTCACCACCGCACATTACATAAGCCAGCTTTTTTGCTACAGTTACATCGTGGTCCGTCGCATAATTTGCGCGCCACATGCCATGCACACCGGCGTACAATGGACCTAACCCATTTCTCCCCAGCACCCGGATATCTGTTCTGGGTGTTGGCATAACGTACCCGCTGTCATACAATTCAATCACAGATTTTTTTGCTTCACCAACCCTTCTGTTGATGTTCATCACGATTTCATCAAGTCCTTTCCGGTAAAAGCCCAGTTCAAATGCTTCATGCGCGGATGTGGCCACTTTTGCAGTAGCAATATTTAAGAAACGGTTTTTTAATGTAATGGTTTCGGGTTCATCCTGGTGCATTTCATCAGAAGCCCTGACCACAAATTCTTTTGTGCCGCCGCCTCCTGGAATCAATCCAACACCTAGTTCCACCAACCCTGTATAGGTTTCGGCTGCAGCGCAAACTTTGTCACTGTGTAAACTCAATTCACAGGCACCGCCCAGCGCTAATCCATGCGGGGCTACCACTACGGGTACAGATGAATACCGGCAACGCATCATGGTTTGCTGAAAAGCCCTGATGGCAAAATCCAGTTCATCATATTCCTGTTCAATGGCAAACATGAAGATCATTCCAACATTGGCACCAGCCGAAAAATTAGGTCCTTCATTTGCAATGACAAGTCCTTTAAAATCTTTTTCAGCAAGTTCAATTGCTTTATTGATGCCCTGTAAAACATCACCGCCAATGCTGTTCATTTTTGTGTTCCATTGAATACCCAGCACATCATCCCCAATATCATAAACGCGGCAACTGCTGTTTTTCCAGACAATTTTATCCTGGTAATTACTGAGTATGATGAATTCATTACTGCCCGGAACTGTTTTATAGGTTCCTGATGCCGGATCATAGCTCTGTGTTCTCCCCTGTTCAATTTTATAAAAGCTTGTTTGACCGGAAGCGATCATTTTATCCACCCACGGAGCCACTTCATAACCGGCTTCCTTCATTGCTTTAGTGGTTTTTTCAACACCCAGCACGTCCCAACTTTCAAATGCACCAATCTCCCAGCCAAAACCAGCCATCATGGCGTCATCAATCCTGTACACTTCATCGCTGATCTCAGGAATGCGGTGCGAGATATAAGAAAATAAACCATAATGAAAATGACGAAGAAATTCTCCTGCCTTATCCTGCGCACCTACAAGCATTTTTAATCTTTGCTTCAGGTCATCCACCGGCTTTGCTGCATCCACAGATGCGAATTTTGGTTTTTGCCTGGGCTCATAGGTTAGCGTTTTCAGGTTGAGGGTGAAGATCTCTTTTTCCCCACCGCTGCCTTTTTGTTTTTTAAAAAATCCTTGTCCGGTCTTATCGCCGAGCCAGTTATTTTCAACAACAGTGTTTAACCAGGAAGGTATCTGAAAAACATCTTTTTTTTCATCCTCTTTACAATGTTCATATACACCTTTCGCTACCTTAACCAATGTATCAATACCTACAACATCTGCTGTTCTGAAAGTGGCAGATTTTGGTCTTCCGATCAATGGACCGGTAAGAGCATCCACTTCATCAATTGTCAGATCCATTTTATCTACCAGGCCAAAAATGGACATCATTCCAAATACGCCTATGCGGTTGGCAATAAATGCAGGGGTGTCTTTGGCAAGCACTGTGGTTTTTCCAATATACAGGTCACCATAGTGCATAAGAAAATCAATAACTGCGGGATCTGTTTCAGGGGTTGGAATAATTTCAAGCAGGCGCAGGTAACGCGGCGGATTAAAAAAATGGGTGCCGCAGAAATGCTTCCTGAAATCTTCGGATCTTCCCTGGCTGAGCATTGATATCGGAATACCTGAAGTATTGGAAGTAATCAAAGTACCTGGTTTTCTGTATTTTTCTACTTTTTCATATAGCGACTGTTTAATGTCCAGTCTTTCCACAACCACTTCAATCACCCAGTCGCAGTCGGCAATATCCTGCAGGTTATCCTCAAAATTTCCTGTACGCACTTTCTTTACTACATCTTTTGTATAAGAAGGGGATGGGTTGGATTTGAGAGCTGCCTGGAGCGAATCATTTACAATTTTATTTCGGGCTGCTTTAGGATCTTTTTCAGAAACATCTTTTGGTACAATATCCAGTAATAAAACCTGTAACCCAATGCCTGCAAAATGCAGTGCAATACGCGATCCCATTACTCCACTTCCTAAAACAGCGATTTTTTTAATGATCCTCTTGCTCATAATATAGATTTAGAAGGCCCGGCCAAATTAGTTAGTTAAACAACTAATTAAGTGAAGATAGGAAAAAAAGCTTTTTATATAGTCGCATCAAACGAAAGAGAAAACCCGTTATAATTGACAGCAGATGCTATTCCACTCCTTCCATCCTGCATTCCACCCGGACCAATATTTTATTGGAAATTTTATTTTTTACTGCAGAAGGAATTTTGATCCCGAATTCTGTAAGCAGGAGATGAAACCGGGCGCTGGTTTCTATAATGCTGCCTGTTATTTTAATTGTTCCTGTGGTTTCTACATCCCTGGTCACTCCATGCAGGGTGAGTTTTCCCCTCACAATGCCACTGTAAGAACCATCCCTGCCGTAAAGAACAGCTAAATTGTTTACAATGTTTCCTTCGAATGTGGCTTTTGGAAATTTGTCGCTTTCAACATAATTGGTATTAAAATGTTCCTGCATGACTGCCTTTTCAAATTCAAAACCTTTTATCAATACAGAGAAATCAAGCGCGCCGGTTTTAGGATCCAACACCACTGCTGCTGTCCTGTTGCTGCCTTTAATATCTTCCAGGGCAGCCTCAGAAAAGAAAATTATTTTTCCTGTTTTAGTATAGAATTTTTCCTGTGACTCCGCTTGCAAAACCAGGAAGAGCATGAAAAGGAGGCTGGATATTTTGTTGATCATTGAATTTTCTTTAGATCCTTTATTTTAGGTTTTCAACAACTGCACGGTTAAATTTGATATCAGTTCCAAAAAGTTCCTGGCTTTCACCACCTGTACAAACACCTTTAAGCCGCACCTGATCGCCTTCCCTGATGTTTTTATATTCTTCGGCATAAGTTGAATCCATGCTAAACAATACAGAGGACATTTTGCCTGGTGCGCCAAGAATGATCACTACAGGATTATCATGTGCATCAATTGTTTTTACATTTCCCGATACACTGATGATCTTATCAACATATTGCTTGCTGGCCAATGCAGAATCCTTTTCAAAAGCGGCAATCAAAGCAGGTGTTTCAAAAATATAATCAGCGGTAACCTCTTTTAGATCCTTGTTTCCACGTGTAAGTTCTTTCACCATAAACCAGCCAAGGGCTAACAGTGCCAGGATGGAGAAGATTCTGATGACCTTTTTCATTTGTATAAAGTTTTTATTTTACCTGGCTTCCAGGTTGTGTAAGGGTATCCGGATTTACAAGAATCAGTTTGCCATCAGGTTGTTCCGCAGTAAGGATCATTCCTTGTGATTCAATCCCGCGCATTTTTCTTGGTGCAAGATTGGCTACTACGATCACCTGTTTTCCAACAAGGGCTTCAAGAGAAAAATGTTGAGCTATGCCGGATACGATCGTTCTTTTTTCCATGCCCATTTCCACTTCAAGCTTCAGCAGTTTATCTGCCTTGGCTACTTTTTCAGCGTGCAAAATGGTCCCGATCCTTAGATCGATCTTGTCAAAATCATCATATACGATCTCAGTTTTAAGAGAATTTGCTGGCGTTTCTGCTTCCTTCAATTTGTTGTTTGTTTCTTCCTGTTGCATTTTTGATTCCTCTAAACCTTTTTTTAATTTGATCACCTGCATTTCTACTTCTGCATCTTCAATTTTCCGGAATAAAAGCGCTGGTGAGCGGAGGGAATAACCCACACTAAGTAATTTTACAGAACCTGCATTTTCCCAGTCCAGCATTTTATCAACCACCTTCATCATCTGGCACATTTTCTTTGCAGTATTGGGCAAAAAAGGACTGATGTAAATGGAAAGGTTGGCGCAGAGCTGTAAACAAATGTGCAGGCAATTTTCAATTGAACTTTGATTATTCCCGGCTTCCGGATCTTTGGCTTTGATCCAGGGCTCTTTATCCTGCATGTATTTATTGCCCCTGCGTGAAAGGTCGATTACTTCAAACAGCGCTTCCCGGAATTTATATTCTTCCAGGAGCTGTTGAATTCTGGAAGGGGCATTTTTTATGATCTCAATAAGTTCCCTGTCTTTCTCGTCTGCAAGGTCATTATGAAATTTTGGGACTTTACCTCCTGTTAGTTTATGCATCAGCACAAACGTGCGGTTAAAAAAATTGGCAAATGCAGCTACCAGTTCACCATTTACAGCATCCTGGAATCCTTTCCATGTAAATTCACTGTCTTTGGTTTCGGGTAAAATGGTGGTCAGGTAATAACGAAGTGCATCCGCCATTTGCGGGCCTCCATTTTCTTTATTTATGAAATCATCAATAAAGTCCTGCATGTCGAGTTTCCAGTTTCTGCTGGTACTCATTTTATCTCCTTCAAGATTCATGAATTCATTTCCTGGAACATTTTCGGGAACGATGTATCCATGAAGTTTTAACATCACTGGAAAAATGATACAATGAAAAACAATATTGTCTTTGCCAATAAAGTGAACCAGTTTTGTTTCAGGATCCATCCAGTAAGGCTTCCAGTCCTTACCGTGATTCAGCGCCCACTGTTTTGTTGCACTGATGTACCCAATGGGCGCATCGAACCAAACATATAAAACCTTTCCTGACCTGTCCGGATCTGCATTTTCATCCTCCCCTGTTTTGGGAGGCAGTTTTACTCCCCAGTCTAGGTCACGGGTTACGGCTCTTGCCTGCAAGCCTGCATCGATCCAGCTTTTGCATTGCCCGGTCACATTTACTTTCCAGTCATCTTTATGTCCTTCAATAATCCATTGCCTTAACCATGCTTCATGCCTGTCCAATGGCAGGTACCAGTGCCGGGTGGCACGTTTTACTGGTGGGTTTCCGCTTAAGGTACTTACAGGGTCGATGAGTTCTTCAGGACTTAAAGTACTCCCACACTTTTCACACTGGTCGCCAAAAGCATTTGCAAATCCACATTGGGGACAGGTACCTTTTATATAGCGGTCGGCAAGGAAAGTATTGGCTGCTTCGTCAAAATATTGTTCTGATGCTTTTATTTCAAGTTCATTTCTTTCTTCGAGGTAAGTAAAAAATTCCCGCGCGGTTTCATGATGAATGGGATTGGATGTGCGGTCATAGATATCAAATGAAATAGAAAATGCTTCGAAATTTTCTTTAAGTAAGTGGTGGTATTTATCAATGATGGACTGTGGTGTGGTGCCTTCTTTCATTGCCTGGATGGGTATGGCAGTACCATGTTCATCGCTACCACAAACAAACACAACATCTTTTTTCCGCGCGCGCAGGTATCTTACATAAATATCAGCAGGAAGATAAGCACCAGCAAGATGCCCGATATGTTTCTGACCATTGGCATAGGGTAGCGCTGAGGTGACAAGGTATCTTTTGGGTTCTTTCAATTCACTCATTTATTTTTTTATTACCGCCGCAAAAATACCTTAGAAGCAGCCCACTGCCAAAATTGCCTTTGGCTCCTATTGCACCCAACCCTACTTTTCTACCTTAAAGCTTTTATATCTTTACTTCTATGATCAAGTTTCCTCCCTACCTGCAAAAAGGAGATAGTATAGGCATTGTTGCCCCTGCGGGATTTATGCCTTTTGAAAAGATGGAAAACTGTATCAACACTTTGCAGGACTGGGGTTATAATGTGAAACTGGGGGCTACCACGCAAACTACATCGGAAAATTATTTTTCCGCTTCCGACCAGGAGCGCCTCAGTGATCTTCAGCAAATGTTGGATGATGCCGAAGTAAAAGCCATTCTTTGTGCAAGAGGCGGATATGGTGTGAGCCGCATCATAGATGACATCAGCTTTAAAAAATTTAAGAAACATCCTAAATGGATCATCGGGTTCAGCGATATCACCGTTTTGCAGGCCCACCTGTACAGCAGGTATAAAATTGCCAGTTTGCATGCTCCGATGGCGGCTGCTTTTAAAGATAATGCGCATAACAACCCTTATGTGCAATCATTAAAATCTGCATTGGAAGGATTGCCAGCAGCATACGAAACCACGCCGCACACTTACAATAAGATCGGGGAAACTGAAGGCGAACTGGTAGGAGGAAACCTAAGCCTGCTTGCGCACCTTACCGGAACGCCTTCCGACATCCGGACGAAAAATAAAATTCTTTTTCTTGAAGAAATTGGCGAACACCTGTATAACATCGACCGCATGCTGATTCAGATGAAACGCGCAGGTAAGTTTGATAAGCTTGCAGGTTTGATCCTGGGTGGATTTACAGAATCCAGAGATACGGAAAGGGCTTTTGGAATGACAACAGACCAGATCATTTATGAGAAAACAAGAGATTTTGATTTCCCTGTCTGCTTTCATTTTCCTGTGAGCCATAACATGGAAAATTATGCATTGAAGATTGGTGGAAACTATAAACTCATTGTAGAAACAGGCGCAGTTCATTTACAGGAACTATTGTAACAAGGAGTCCAGTGTTTGTTTGAACAGGTCAAAAGAAGCCAGGTTATTATGCTTTCCTCCCTCTATTTCGATCAAGCTGGCAGCCGGATGCTCTTTTTTTAATTTCCTTGACTGCTTAACCGAGATGATTTCGTCATTGCTCCCATGAATAATGGTGACCGGCTCCTTTACATCCTGCAGGTATTGATTTACAGGAAAAGAATATTTAGCCAGTAAACCAACCGGGTAAACGGGCAAGTATTGACGCGCAAGTGCCCTGATGCTATAATAGGGTGTTTCCAGAATCAGCTGCCTGCTATCCCTTTTAGATGCAGTAAATGATGCAACGCCGGTGCCCATAGATTTTCCATATAGCAGGATGTTGGCTGCATCGTTGTTTTCCAGGGCACGGTCATAAAGCAGCAGGGCATCTTGGTTCATATTTTCTTCGCTGCGTTTACCAGTGCTTTTACCAAAACCTGGATAATCAGGCATCCACACCTCATAACCTTTATCTGTAAAAAATCCCGGATACGTCCTGTAATGTTCAACGTTTTTCATGTTGCCATGAAAAAATAAAACCAGTCCTTTTTTTTCTTTAGTGGGATGAAATTTTATAAAATGAAGGTTGCGGTCATTGATGGTAATATTTTCTTCTTCAAAATCCTGCTGGAAAGAAAATTTATGGTTTGCAGGTAAAGGTGTTGGGTGAAACAGGAAAATATCCTGTACCAGGAAAAGCAGCAAACCTACTCCGATATAAACCATCAGCACGATCAAAAAGATCTTTTTAATCCGGGGCCACCGTCTTTGCATCATGTTATAAAAGTAAAAAGATCCTGGTGGATCTATTATTTGTTCTAATACCGGCTGTAATAACTTCTGAGGCGCGATGCCAGGTCGATCTGGATTTGCCTGAGTAGAGCTTCCATTACTTCTTCTTCTGCAGGTATATAGTTGTCATTGTTGTTATTTACCAGTTGTTTGTCGTTTTCGCTCAACGCCCGCTCATCTCCTGTAAAGGTTGAAAATTCCGATTGCCATTGGTGCTGACCAGTAAAGCGGTCATTCCAGACAATCCTTCCACTCCTGTCGCGCAGTGTAATCACCAGATCTGCATCTGATAATAGCGTGCGTTTTGTGGTGGTAATCTTTGCCCTTACCGTTCCATATTGTTTTACCACAGAATCTGGTTTGTAAACAATTTCTTTTATTACCACTTCTTTTGAAACTTCTCTTGTTGACCGCCTGTCGGAAGGCCTTCCCAGCATAACCCTGCTCAGGTTTAATTCCATCAGCTGGTCTGGTTCAATCTGCTGGCTGCGTGCTTCCCATTCCGAATAATAACGCACAAATTCGTTGTTGCGGTTCTGGCTTAAGGTGCGCAGAATTTCATTTTGAAAGTTCTGTATCTGGTATGAATTGTTATACTGGTAACCCCCATAATACTGCAGTGGAATAAAAACAACTTTGGTCAGTGCTGCATCATAAAGTGAATCGCGTTTTTTTCTCAATTCGTAAGAGTTGGAAAATTTTAAAGCATTGTTTATTTCATAATAGGCCAGTCTGTAATCGTTTTTTCTTCCAAGTGAAATATAATAGGCGGCTCTATCAGTGTGTACTTCAATCGCTTTTTCTCTGTAAGTTTCAACATAGGATGAATAATCCTGAGCTTTGATTCCTGACGCAGCTACCGGGGAAGACTGTACCAGATGGTACAAAGCCTGTAATTGCAGGTATTGATTGTAGATGTTTGAAAAGCGGTTGTCATTCTTTGAATTGGAAAGCGACCTGATTTGGTTTTCATGCTGCATTACCGCATATTTATATGCATTCATGACAATTTCCATTGTTTCCTGATCATTAGGATCTTTCTGAAGTTTTTTCAGGCCAATTTCTATGGCATTTTTATAGTCTCCTTTCTGGTAAGATTTACCGGCAGATTTGCACCCGGCAAATAGTACAAAAGCAATCAGGATGGGGTAAAGTTTTTTCATATCATAGTTTAACGTAGGAGACAAAACAAATTATAAAGGTTATTTCAGAATTGTTATTTAAGAAAATGATAACAAGTGCTCCATTTTTACTCTTTGAGAATATCCCTGACAAAATTGTGGTATTCAGGAAAATCCGGGAGGTTGTTGTGCCGGCCACCAAGGATCCGGATCAGGGTCGTTCTTTTTGGATTGAGTTTTTGCAATCTTTCACTGTGCCTGATTGGAATGAGCCGGTCACGCGTTCCATGTAAAATATAAATAGGGCACCGCACTTTTACGATCCACCTGTCTGTTCTTAACTGGTACCTTAATACCATTCTGATAGGAAGAAAAGGTAAAAACCGTTCAATCACTTTTGTAAAATTGTAATACGGTGAATCCAGTATCAGGTATCTTGGCTGGTTGTCGGAGGCCAGCTTTGCAGCGAAGCCACTTCCCAGGCTTCTTCCATAAACAATCAGGTGTTGCTCTGAATATTGTTTTGCCAGTGCTTCATAAACAAACTGCATATCCTGCAGCATTTCCTTTTCATTTCTGGGACCGGTACTTTTTCCAAACCCTCTGTAATCCACCAGGATCACATCGTAACCGTAGCGGTAAAAATCTCTTGAATATTTTGCCCAGCCTTTAATGCTTCTTGTATTTCCATGAAAATACAGGATCAGTCCTTTGGGCTTATCACGATGAAAATGGAGTCCATTGATGCGGATCCCGGGTGCAATATCAAAATTCAATTCCCGGAATGGGATATCATACTTAAACAGGAAGCCCGGCTTGAGTTTTTCTGGTTTAAAAATGAAAAATTCCTGCAGAAAATAAACAGCAACCGACAACAGTGCAATCGATCCGACAATATAATAGGCAAATGAGGGCAAATGCTTTTTATCAAAATAAGCACTTTGTCTGAAAGCTGCTACTCAATTCTTTTTAATTTCAGATTTGGTGCAGGTGAAACGATCAGTGGAAATTTTTCGATCACTACGGTGCTTGCATCCAGTCCAAATCCTCTTTCTTCTGAAAGACTGATCTCTTTCAGCCAGAAATGAAACCGCATAGTCAGTCTTTCCAGTATGGGGAGATCATTATCCTGGCTCAGGTATTTTTCCATCACCACAAATGAAAAATCACCCGTAACATTATTTTTTTCAAGGCTTTCGTAACGACTGGAAATGTGCACTTCCTTATTCGCCATCAGGTCTTCCACCACTTTGCGGAACATGAGGTTGATACGGGGTTCCACACGGAAACCAAGCCTGAACTCCACTCTGATGATATCATTCGGAATAATATGATCCACCTTGTATTCCATGGTGTAAGGATCATCCAGTGTGTCAACGTGTACGAACCAATAGATATCTGCACGTTTCGGTTTTTTATTCAGTATCGAATAAATGATCTTATGTTCTATTTCTTTGGGATTGTCTGCGCTCGTAAGATAAACCAGGTGGGTTGCATATTTCGGAACCGTACGGTCATTGCTTAATTCCTGGATCTTTGGAATATAATGATCAAGCCGCACAAATTCCACATACCTGTTTTTGATCTTCCTGGCTCTGTACCAAACATACATGATTACAAATACAACACCTCCTATGATCAGGGTAATGTACCCGCCATGCATGAATTTCTGAAGAAGGGCTAAAAGGAAAAGCAGTTCCAGTGAAATGTACAATCCAAGAAAAATCCAGATGTACAATGGGTTCACTCGGCGCAAAACCATATAATTGGCAAAAAGAACAGTGGTCATTAACATGGTCACCACAATGGCCAGGCCATAAGCTGCCTCCATGCGCTGTGATGTTTTAAAATAAAGTACTACACCCACGCAACCCAGGAACATGAGGAGGTTGAGCGAGGGAATGAACAATTGTCCCTTCGCCTCTGAAGGATAACGGATCTTAAGTTTGGGTGAAAGATTCAGGCGCATGGCTTCACTGATCAGGGTAAAGGAACCTGAGATCATTGCCTGGCTGGCAATGATGGCTGCTGAAGTGGCAATGATCACTCCGAAGATGATAAACCATTGCGGCATCAGGTCAAAAAACGCATTGATCCCCAGGTCTGCACGCACCGCATCGGTCATGGTAATTCCACTGTAATTGTGCAGCAGATAGGCGCCCTGGCCCAGGTAATTCAGGATCAGGCAGGCTTTGACAAAATTCCAGGTGAACCTGATGTTGCCTCTTCCGCAATGCCCCAGGTCACTATATAAGGCCTCTGCGCCGGTGGTGCAAAGAAAAACAGCTCCCAGAAGCCACAATGCATTTGGATAATCACTGATAAACTGTACGGCATAATGCGGACTGAAGGCCCTGAAGATTCCGAAATCGGCTGAAAGATGATAAATACCTAACAAGGCCAGCATGCTGAACCAGACCAGCATAACAGGGCCAAAAAGTTTGCCAATGGAATGGGTGCCGAATTGTTGCATAAAGAAGAAAAAAGCAAGAATTACCAAAACGATGTACACCACATATTGATCTATATTGCTGAAGGTGGGCAGTTCTCTCAGACCTTCCACTGCTGAAGTAATGGATATGGGCGGACAAATAATTCCATCTGCCAGGAGCGCTGCACCTCCGATCATGGCAGGCATCACCAGCCACTTCTTGCGGCGGCGCACAAGCGCATAAAGCGCAAAAGTTCCACCTTCCCCTTTATTATCGGCCCTTAAAACCAGCATTACATATTTAATGGTAGTTTGAAGGGTAAGTGTCCAGATGATACAGGATAAACTGCCGATGATCAATTCCTCAGTGATCATCCTGTTATTGATGATGGCATTGAAAACATAAAGAGGAGAAGTTCCGATGTCTCCATAAATGATCCCTAATGCTACAAGAAGGCCTGCCGATGTTACCTTATTAATGGGGGCTTTCACTTTTCCGGGTTATAATGTAGTAGTGGTGGTAATAAGCGGTCAAAGGTATATGTTAAAGTCAATGAGCAAACAATATTCGCTGAACAGGGCAGTTTCTTATGTAAAGGCATGATGCAGGCCATCGTGCAACCATATTAATTTTTAAGCCTCTAATAAGAAATTCAAATTTACCTTTAACCGTTAAATGCGTTGCAGGCTATGCGTTTTGTAAAAATCTTTCTTTCCGTCAGTATACTTCTTTGCTTCTCTACCGTAAAAGGTCAGCGGATCGTTTATTCTGAACCGTCCAATGAAGACAACCGTCGCACCAATTTTGAAATCATTGGCAAGGTTTCCGGAAATTTCCTGGTGTATAAACAAGCCCGGGGAAAAAACTTTATCAGCGTATTCAATAATGAAATGGTTGAAACCAAAAAAGTTGAACAGGATTATATCACAGACGACCGCCTGCTCAACATTGATTTTTTTCCCTATTCCGATTTCACTTATGCCATTTACCAGTACCAGCGTAAAAACATTGTTTATTGCGAGGCTGTGAAGGTCGATGGTGAAGGGAATAAGATCTCTGATGTGATGACACTGGATACCACACATCTTTCCTCATCTTCCAATAACAAGGTGTATACCGCCATCAACAGTGAAGCGCGTAACAGGATCATGGTCTTTAAGGTCAATTCAAAAAACCGTTCCGTATTTATTATAACCACACTGCTGTTTAATAATGAACTTGCCCTGCAGAAAAGATCCAGGTTTTTGGTGGAAATGGAAGAATACAGGGACAGGCTGGATGAATTCAATATTGATAATGAAGGCGACCTGGTTTTCACTAAATTCAAAAGGAACAACAACGAAACAATCAATAAAACCCAGTTGGTCTGGAAGCCGGCGGATTCAGATTCCCTGATTTATATTACCGTCCCACACGAACAGATCTTACTGGATAAGCCTGTTGTTAAAGTGGATAATTTTAATCAGCGTTATTTTCTTACCTCTTTTTATTATCAGAAAAAAAGGGGCAATATCGAAGGATTTTATTTTTATGCCTGGGACAAAAAATCGCGTCAGGCTTCGTTGCAGAATGCATTGGTTTTAAGTGAAAATTTACGCAAAGAGGCAAAAGGAGATGCCCATATCAAATCTGCATTCAATGATTATTTTGTTAGAAATGTGATCATTAAAAGAGATGGCGGTTTTGTGATCAATTCAGAAGCATTTTATACCACTTCCAGAAATAACAGTTGGAATCGATGGAACTATCTCTACGGAATGCCCATGAACAGTTTCGATTACTATAATTTATCCCCGGTTTATAATAACTGGTGGTGGAGGTCTAACAGATTTAATAACCCCAGGCAGGTGAGGAGCCATGCCGAGAACATCACCATTCTTTCCTTTGATTCCACTGGAAAGCTGGAGTGGAACAGTGTGATACGGAAATCGCAGTTTGATGATGAATCTGATGATAAAATTTCTTACCTGATGGCTAACACCGGAAGCCAGATCCATTATTTATTTAATGTGGATGAAAGAAGAGCACTGCTGCTGAATGATTTTACTTTATCACCTGGTGGAACCATCAACCAGAACCCAACACTTAAAAACCTTGACAGGGGATTTGAGTTTCTTCCTAAGTATGGAAAGCAGGTAAGTGCCAATCAACTGATCGTTCCCTGCTATTACCGTAACTATCTTTGCTTTGCTAAAATCGAATTTAATTAATAGCATTGCCATGTGATTGGAATTTTTAAGCAAAAGTCACCTGGTAATATTTTTCTGCTGCTGATCTTCGGACTTCTGGTGAAATTGCCATTGTTCATGTATTCAAAGAACATTGCGTCAACCGAACTGGATGGAGAATTGTTTGAATCACTGATTGAATGGCTTCCTGCAGAAAATGCTTTTTACGCTGCCCTGCTGGCTTTTTTCCTTTTGTATATACAAAGCCTGATGATCAACCATCTTGTAAATGAATACAGGATGACACCTAGGCCGCACTACCTGCCGGCCATGGCCTACCTGCTCATTACATCCCTAATGCCTGAGTGGACGCAGCTTTCGGCTCCGCTGCTTGCTTCCACCTTTGTAATTGCCATGTTCATCAAATTATTTGGACTTTACAATACGGCTTCTGCAAAGCAACAGGTATTCAATATCGGGCTGCTTGCAGGCCTCAGTTCCTACATTTATTTTCCTTCTGCTTCATTTGTGCTCTGTATTTTAGTAGGACTGATGATATTAAAGCCTTTCCGGCTTAACGAGATTATTTTATTCCTGTTTGGTTGCCTGACGCCTTATTATTTTCATGCTGTTTATCTTTTCCTTACTGACAACCTGAGCCTGGACAATTTTCTTCCTTCCCTGGATGTTCGGGTTCCAATCATGAAAAGTTCTTTCTGGCTTGCAGCCAGCACGCTGCTACTCACCATTCCTTTTTTACTTGGCGGGTATTTTATCCAGCTGAACCTTGGAAAAATGCTCATTCAGGTGCGCAAGAACTGGAGCATTATGCTGTTATACCTGCTGCTGGCATTTTTTGTTCCCTTTGTTAACAGCAACCAGTCCTTTCATGCCTGGGTGTTGTTAATGGCTCCGTTTTCCGCATTCCATGCCAGTGCGTATTTTTTCCAGAAGCGCCATTTGATTTCCTACATCCTCTTTTATATTACTCTTGGGTATGTCTTTTATATCCAATATGGAACTCCAACATGGCATTAACAGGAAAAATGAGGGCGGAAAACTATCTTTGAACCTAATATTTTTCTGATGAAATTCGGAGTAGTTGTTTTTCCTGGTTCTAATTGCGACAGGGATATGTATAATGCCCTTGTTCATGATCTGAAGCAGGAGTGTATCATGCTTTGGCACAAAGACAGTGACCTGTCTAAGTTTTCCACTGAAGACTGCATCGTGCTTCCCGGTGGTTTTTCTTATGGTGATTATTTAAGAACAGGCGCCATTGCAAGGTTCAGTCCCATCATGCAAAGCGTGATTGAATTTGCCAATCGCGGCGGAAAAGTGCTTGGGGTTTGTAATGGATTTCAAATTCTTTGTGAATCACATTTGCTGCCCGGCGCCCTGCTGAGAAATCATAACCAGCAATACATCTGTAAAAATCTTTTTATAAAAGATGCTGAGGGCAAACGCTTTAAAATTCCAATCGCTCATGGCGAGGGCCGCTATTATGCAGACGAAGCCACTCTGGATGCACTGGAACAAAACAAACAGGTTCTCTTTTATTACTGCAATGAAGATGGTGCTGTTGTTCCCGAAGCAAATCCTAATGGTTCCTTAAGGAATATTGCCGGCATCTCTAATAAAGCAGGAAATGTGATCGGTATGATGCCACACCCGGAAAGAGCCTGTTCTGCAGCATTGGGCAATACAGACGGAAGAAAAGTATTTAAAAAATTGTTTAACAAAGTGATGGAGCCCGAACCAGTACTTTAACATCTTTAGAAAATTAATTTCTTGAAATTTGTACAGCTTTTAAATATGAAAAAAACCCTTGCACTTTTTTTAGCCTTTATTGCTGTAATTGCAGTTTCTGCGCAGAACAACCCTGTGAGCTGGAGTTTTTCCAGTAAAAAAATTAATGACAAAGAATACGAAGTGCAGATGGTAGCAACCATGCAGAAAGGCTGGCATGTATATTCCCAGCAACAACCTGAAGATGCCATTGCTATTCCAACCAGTTTTAAATTCAATAAAAATCCACTTGTTGATTTTGAAGGAAAAGTAAAAGAGGTGGGAAAACTTGAAAAATTTAAAGACGTTCAACTGGATGTTACCGCTTACCAGTACAGCCATAAAGTAGTTTTCGTTCAGAAAATAAAATTAAAAGGAAAGGTCAAAACCAATGTCAGCGGGAAGCTGGAGTTCCAGGCCTGTACAGATGAAAAATGCCTTCCTCCTAAAACCGTTGATTTTACCATACCATTGAGTTAGGAATTGTTGAAACGGGAGCTGAGGCGTCCCGTTCTGTTTTAAAACCGGATGATGAAGCTATTTTACAAAACGCTGCTGGTCCTTCTTTTTTTTCTTTCAACTGATGTTGCGCATGCTCAAACTGAAGCACCTTTTACCTGGAATGTTTCCAGTAAAAAAATAGAGAACAATCAATTCGAATTTAGTTTTTCAACTGCCGCTTCCCCGACCTGGCAGCTTTATGCTCCCAACCAACTGCTGGCAGAAATACCCACCACTGAAATTCAGTTTGCAGATTCAGCGATCAGGGTCAATAATTTTTTCCGTGATTCAGGAAGTCTGGTAACAGAGCACAGCCCCATTTTTGAAATTCCGGTGAAATATTACAATGCCCCTGTGGTGTTTAAAACCTATATCACCATTGATGGTAAGATCCCTGCTAAACTCCAGGGTGTGCTGCTGTACACTTATGGCAATGATGAAGAATTTTATCCAGCCACCACTTACAATTTTTCAGTTGAACTGGAAGGAGGTGAAAGTACAGAAGCCCGCATCCTTATTCCGGGTTTGGATATAAAAAATCCTGTAAATAATTGTGGCGATGATGATACTGCAGATAAAAGCCTGTTCACTATTTTTCTTTTAGGTTTTCTTGGGGGGCTGATTGCACTGATCACCCCATGTGTTTTTCCATTGATCCCATTGACCGTTTCTTTTTTTACAAAAAAATCCGGCACGCGCAGGCGCGGTGTGCGCAATGCACTGCTTTATGGTTTAAGCATCTTCCTGATCTATGCCATATTGAGCGCTCCATTTCACCTGCTGGACAAGATCAACCCCGAAGTGCTCAATAATATCTCCACGAATGTGTGGCTGAACCTTGGCTTTTTTGCTGTCTTCATCTTTTTTGCTTTATCGTTTTTTGGCGTGTTTGAATTGGGGTTGCCTTCAGGACTGGCCAGCAAGATCGATTCAAAATCAGGATTGGGTGATATGTATGGCATCTTCTTTATGGCCCTCACGCTGGCCATTGTTTCTTTTTCCTGTACAGGACCCATCCTGGGTTCGCTGCTGGCAGGCGTTCTAACAAGTGATAACGGTGCCATGCAATTAACTTCAGGCATGTCGGGATTTGGATTGGGACTGGCACTTCCATTTGCCCTCTTTGCCCTTTTCCCACAGTGGTTGCAATCGCTTCCGAAATCCGGCGGCTGGCTGAATACCGTGAAGATTGTACTGGGTTTTCTGGAACTGGCCCTTGCCGTAAAATTTCTATCCAATGCCGACCTTGTGAAACAGTGGCATTTGTTACCGAGAGAAGTTTTTATGGGAATATGGATCCTGATCGGGCTGGGAATTGTGCTTTTTTTGTCGGGTGTGATCCGGTTTGGTGAACCGAAACCAAAATATACAGGGGTAAGGATCTTTATCATCCTGTTTTTTGCCTTATGCACGGCATACCTCGTGCCGGGCATTACCAATACAAAATATTCGAGACTCACACTGATCAGCGGGTTTCCTCCCCCGCTTTGCTACAGTATTTATGAATCGCCAGTGAATTGCGAAACCGGTGTGCAGCCAATAGAAAATGATTATGAAAGAGCATTGGAACTGGCCCGGATACAGAACAAACCAGTATTGATCGATTTTACAGGGTGGGCCTGTGTGAACTGCAGGAGAATGGAAGAAAATGTGTGGGTGAATGAAGAAGTAAAAGCCCTCATGAAAGATGAATTCATCGTGGTTTCGCTTTATGTTGATGAAAGAAAAAAGCTTCCGGTATCGGAACAGTTTGAATATGATTCTCCTACTTCCGGTAAGAAATCAATTGTAACAGTGGGAGACAAGTGGGCTACTTTCCAGGCAGAAAACTTTTTTGCTGTGGCACAGCCCCAGTATGCCATCATCACTCCCGGTGAAAAGGCGCTGACCAAAACCAAGGGATATACTTCAGAAGCAACGGAATTCCGTGACTGGCTCCGATGCGGATTGGATGCCTGGCAGAAGTTCAACAGCGGAAAATAAAAAAGCCATCCGCTGGCGAATGGCTTCAAGTGGTATGAATGATTTTAATATTCGTCTTCATTAAAAAGAAAGTCATCCTGTGAAGGATAGTCTGGCCAGATATCTTCGATGCTTTCATAAACCTCTCCTTCATCTTCAAGTTCCTGAAGGTTTTCTATAACCTCAATAGGAGCGCCTGAACGGATGGAATAGTCGATCAACTCATCTTTAGTTGCAGGCCAGGGGGCTTCTTCCAGGTATGATGCTAATTCTAACGTCCAAAACATCTTTATTGTTTTTAATTGATACTTTTTTGATTCTGAAGTGTAATTTCTATGCCATTTTTAATAAATCGCAACCCTTCAAATTTTCGCAAAAGTAGTTTTATTAACCAATTTACCAAATGAAGTTTTCCTGCCTTTATAAAGGTCTTTGCCGATCAATATTGTTTCAGGATATTTGAAACAATGGAAGAAATGCTCGTTGCGAAGGATATTTTTAAAAGATTTGGAACAATTGAAGTTTTAAAGGGTGTGGATATTTCCATAAAAGCAGGGGAGATCGTAAGCATTGTCGGACCCTCTGGTTCAGGCAAATCAACGCTCCTGCATATCCTGGGCACGCTTGATAAGCCTGATAAAGGCGGCGTAAAATTGCATGATATCGATATAACTGCACTCAACGGTAAAAAACTGGCCGATTTCAGGAACCGCCATATTGGGTTTGTATTCCAGTTCCACCACCTGTTGCCGGAATTTTCTGCCATTGAAAATGTATGCATTCCCGGATGGATCGCAGGAAGATCAAAAAGCCAGGTAAAAAAGCAGGCGGAGGAACTGTTGCATCTTCTGGGGCTGAGCCACCGCCTGGAAAACAAACCCAATGCGTTAAGCGGAGGTGAACAACAAAGAGTGGCAGTAGCCAGGGCCCTGATCAACCAGCCGAACATTGTGTTTGCCGACGAACCTACAGGAAACCTCGATTCCGCCAATGCCCAGGAACTGCATTCCCTGTTTTTTGATTTGCGAAAAAAATTCAACCAGGCCTTTTTAATCGTTACCCATAACGAAGAACTCGCACACCTGAGCGACCGGATGCTGACGATGAAAGATGGAAGGATGGAGGGAGTTTAAGGTTTAGGTTTTAGGGTTGAGCGGTCAGCGCTTTCCTTATATTCTGGCCTTCCACAAAGTTTCCTCAACGCCCAGCAATTTTCCTGCATAACGTGCCAGTGTAAAAAGATAATCACTCAGCCGGTTCAGGTAGCGGATGATCTTTTCATCAATAAAAAGGTCATGTTGCTGCATGCTTACGGCAAGTCTTTCAGCACGCCTGCAAACACAGCGAACGATATGAATGGCTGAAACGGCAGGATGACCGCCGGGAAGAATAAAGGATTTCATTTCCGGAAGCCCCGACGTCATAGCATCGATCTTAGTCTCAAGAAATACGATGTCGGATTCATGTAGGTCTGGCAAGCGCATGTTCAGTTCTTTGTCTGCATCGGTGGCCAGGGCTGAACCAATGGTAAACAAACGATCCTGGATCTCTTTCAACTCTGCTTTTAAAGCTGGCAGATCCAATACATCATTGATATGCCCGATCCATGAATTCAATTCATCAACAGTACCATAGGTTTCGATCCTGATATCATTTTTAGGAACCTTCGTACCTCCGATGAGTGATGTATTCCCTTTGTCTCCCGTTTTGGTATAGATCCTGTTCGCCATAATATATATTTAAGTGCGCACGCTGTTTTTCTTTCTTTCATCCGTTTCAATAATACCATCTTTTAATCTAACCGTTCTGTGTGCGAAAGCAGCAATGTCCACTTCATGGGTAACCAGGATCACCGTATTTCCGTTCGCGTGGATCTGGTCTATAATCTCCATGATTTCGTGTGAAGTTTTGGAATCCAGGTTTCCCGTTGGTTCATCGGCGAGGATGATGGATGGATCATTTACAAGCGCACGCGCAATGGCTACGCGCTGATTCTGTCCGCCGCTCAATTCGTTGGGTTTATGATGGCTTCTGTCGGCCAGATGAACCATATCCAGCACATGAAGGGCCTTTTCCATTCTTTTCTTTTTTGAAACACCGGCATATACAAGAGGGAGTGCCACGTTTTCTGCAGCGGTGAGTCGGGGTAAAAGATTGAACTGCTGAAACACAAACCCGATCTCATGGTTCCTGACTTCTGCAAGATCATTGTCGGTAATGCTGCTTACATCCTTGGCATTGAGCCTGTAAGTTCCGGAGGTAGGCGTATCCAGACAACCAATGATGTTCATTAAAGTAGACTTGCCAGAACCGGAAGGACCCATCAGGGCTACGTATTCGTTTTTAAATACTTGTAGTGAAATGCCTTTCAATACCTGAACCACCTGTTTTCCCAGGTAATAATTCTTGATAATATGATCGAGTTGAATGATCCCTTCCATCTTATGCGCCTGGTTTTTTGATCACTTTTGGAACAATAAAGAAAGGGCCGTCAGTTGAGGGAGCATTTTGTAAGGCCTGGGCATTGGTGATCATATTTCCGGGTATGTCATCCCTTAATGAATTTCCTGGGCGGCTCATATGCAACAAAGGTTCAACATGGTCCAGTTCCAGTTCCCTGACCTTCTCCATAAAACCGATCATTATGCGGAGGTCAGACTTGATCTCCTCTTGCTCTTCTTCGTTAAAACGGAGCATGGAAAGACGGCTTAATTTTTCAATCAGTGCATCATCAACCTGCATAAGCAAATATAAGTGATGCAGTAAGAAGAAAGCGCACCACTCAAACGAGTCGGTTTATTGGTTCCAACAAAAAATTTCACCAGCTCTCAGATGCTTGTTAAATTCGCCTCCATGGCAAAAGAAATTGTAGTGAGCGGCATCAGGCCTACAGGGTTTTTACATTTGGGAAATTATTTTGGTGCTATTCGCAATTATGTGCGAATGCAGGAGGATTACGATTGTTATTTCTTTGTTGCCGACTGGCATTCACTCACTACGCATCCCGATACAAAGTTACTGCGCGAACATGTGCTCCGGGTTGTATCTGAAAATATTGCCGCAGGATTAGACCCGGACAAGGCCTGTTTTTATGTGCAGAGTGCTGTTCCGGAAATAGCGGAACTATACCTCTATTTGAATATGCTTGCTTATAAGGGTGAACTTGAAAAAACGGCCACCTTTAAGGATAAGGTCAGGTTAAATCCTGAGAATGTCAATGCAGGGTTGCTTACTTATCCGGTTTTGCAAACGGCTGATATCATTATTCATCGCGCCAAATATGTTCCCGTAGGGAAGGACCAGGAACAACACCTGGAAATGTCACGCAATTTTGCCCAGCGGTTCAATCACAGGTATGGTGAATTGTTTCCGGAACCAGGTGCTTTTAATTATGGTGAAGCCCTGGTGAAAGTTCCAAGTCTTGATGGAGCGGGCAAAATGAGCAAAAGTGAAAATCAATATGCAACAATTTATCTTTCCGATGATGATGATTTAATCAGGAAAAAACTGATGAAGGCCAAAACGGATGCGGGCCCTGAAACTCCAGGCTCAGAAATGCCGGATTATATCAGCAATCTTTTTCAGATCATGGCTTTGGTGAGTGAAGCATCGACGCTTGAGCAATTCAGAGCTGATTTTGATGCGGCCAATATCCGTTATGGAGATATGAAAAAGCAGCTTGCGGAAGACATGGTTCAATTTATCCGGCCGATCAGGGAAAAAGCCCTGGCGATCAGGAAGGACGAAGCCTATTTAAAAAAGATTATGGACAAAGGCGCAGAACGGGCAAGGGAAAGTGCGGTAAAAACCATTGCGATGGCAAGGGAGATGATCGGACTCCATTATCTTTAATTCCGCTAACTTTCACATCTTTTACAACAGAAATATTTCCGCAGGTCGGAACAAAGTATGGCAAAATCAAAAAAACCAAAACACATAGCGATTGCCGGTAACATCGGTGCGGGTAAAACCACTTTGACCGAATTGTTGAGCAAACATTATAAGTGGATTCCTCATTTCGAGGATGTTGACCACAACCCTTACCTGAATGATTTTTATGAAGACATGCCGCGGTGGAGTTTTCAATTGCAGATTTATTTTCTGAACAGCCGCATTAACCAGTTGCTGGAGATCCATAAAGGTTCGGAAACCATCATTCAGGACCGCACCGTGTATGAAGACGCCAATATTTTCGCGCCCAATCTGCATGAAATGGGATTGATGACAAAAAGAGATTTTGAGAACTATTACAGTTTTTTCCAGACGCTGAAGTCAATGGTAAAGCCGCCGGACCTTTTGATCTACCTGAAGGCTTCTGTTCCTACACTGGTTGGACAAATCCAGAAAAGGGGAAGGGAATATGAAGAGAATATCCGGCTGGATTATTTGAAGCGATTGAATGAATATTACAACAAGTGGATCGATACATATAAAGAGGGCCCGCTGCTGATTGTAAATGTTGATGATAATAAATTTGGTGAAAGCGAAGAAGACCTGGGAAAAATCATCGGAAAAATAGATGCCCAGTTGTATGGGTTGTTTTAGTGCAGGTAAAAAATGCAAGCCTCAGGGGTGATCGTGATCGTATCTCGTATTCAACCACTATTCAACAGTTTTCAACCACTTTCAACCTCTCTGCTACCACCCTCATGGATATTCTGCCCACAGCGCAGTTTCTTCCAGCATCAGGTTGATCTTATCCAGCCACTCAAATTGTACCCCTCGGTTGCGGCTATGGTCTGATTCGCGGTCGTAAGTGGCCTGCATGGCCTCTTTTTCTTTAACGATACGGTTGTAAATATCATTGATGTCCTGGCGATAAGATTTGATGTTTAAAACATAAGCACTTAATTCCTGGTGCAGCCTGCGCGCAGCAATTTCTGTAATATCGAAATGTCCCTGCTCATGTGCAAGAATGTAATCAGTCTTTAACAAACCCCAGGATTTATGTTTGGAAAAATTGCAGGTGATGCGGTAAACAATGCCTGATCTTTCCAGTTGGTAAGCAATACCAAGCGAAGTGCTGGTAGAGGCAACTGCTTCTGAGTTTCTTCTTGGTTCTCCGGAGAAATCATCCCAGTTCAACTTACGTTGCATTAGCCATGGTATGAATTCTTCATTTTCATTTCTTTCTGTCAGCGGCAACGCAACAATTACTTCTTCAGGCATTCCACCTGAAGTGGCCGGCATTCCTGAAAAGTTCAGTAAGAATACCAGGATGAATAAAAGGTGGGAGAAACGCATATTTCAAAATGGTTACCGGATGATAAAATTATTCTGTTACTGCTGTGGTTTAAAAGTAAATAAGGTTTAGCCTAAATCTTGTTAACGGGAATAGCATGTTGTTGTTAATTCGATTACTGGCAGTTTTTGCCCGGTGAAATTGAAGACGCGGGTAGTAAAATGTAAAAACCCTCCAGGAGAGGAGGGTTTTTACGATCATCGTTTGTGATCATTTATATTTTTGGTGCTGCATCAAGGATTTCCTGGTTAACACCTGAAGCGTACGTCTCAAAATTTTCTATAAACAAACCAGCAAGGAATTTTGCTTTTTCATCATAGGCTGCTTTATCCTTCCAGGTATTTTTAGGTGTCAGAATCTCGGTAGGAACACCGGGAACTTCTTTCGGAACCGCTACACCAAACACAGGGTCTTCAATTGTTTCCACCTGGTCAAGTTGACCTTCCAGTGCAGCTGTGATCATAGCCCTAGTATAAGATAATTTAATCCTGTTGCCTTCACCATAAGATCCGCCGGTCCAGCCGGTATTGATCAACCAGACATTGACATTTCCATTTGACATTTTCTTTCCAAGCATTTCTGCATATTTCCCCGGGTGCAGTGGAAGGAAGGGCGCACCAAAACATGCGCTGAAAGTGGGCTTGGGTTCTGTAACTCCTGCTTCCGTTCCTGCAACTTTCGCTGTATATCCGGAAATGAACTGGTACATGGCCTGTCCAGGCGACAATTTGGAGATGGGAGGTAACACACCGTAAGCATCACAGGTGAGGAAAAAAAGATTCTTTGGATTTTTTCCTACTGATGGTTCCAGTGCATTTGAAATAAAATCAAGAGGATAAGAAACCCTGGTATTTTCGGTAACAGAACCATCATCAAAATTGATGGTATTGGTGCCTTCAAAGAATTTTACATTTTCAACAATGGCCCCAGGGCGAATGGCCTTATAAATTTCAGGTTCTTTTTCCTTCGACAGGTTAATGAGTTTTGCATAACAGCCACCCTCAAAATTAAATACATTGTCTTCAGTCCAGCCGTGTTCATCATCACCAATCAGTTTTCGGTTGGGATCAGCACTCAGGGTCGTTTTTCCAGTGCCCGATAAACCAAAAAATATAGCGGTATCACCTTTCTCGCCCATGTTGGCACTGCAATGCATACTCAACACATTCTTCTCATGTGGTAGTATGTAATTCAGGATGGTAAAAATGCCTTTTTTGGTTTCACCGGTATAACCTGTACCAGCGATCAGGATGGTTTTGTGTTTAAAAGAAACTACGGCCGCATTGTGCTGGCGTGTTCCACATTCTTTCGGATCCAGCTTTAAACCGGGAGCAGAGATCACATGCCATTCAGGAGAAAAATTTTCCAGTTCATCTTCCTGCGGACGCAGAAACATGTTGTAAGCAAAAAGATTGGTCCAGGGCTTTTCAGTAATCACGCGGATGTTCAGGCGGTAACGCGGATCAGCACAGGCATAACAATCTCTCACCCATACTTCCGACCTTTCATTCAGATAATCCATTATTTTTTTGTGGATCACATGAAAGTATTTGTCTTCGATGGGATGATTAAAATTATTCCAGTCAACTGAGTTTTCGGTGGTTTCATCCTTTACGGTAAATTTGTCTTTCGGGGAACGCCCGGTAAATTCACCGGTGTTAATGGCAAGCGCACCGGTATCTGTTAATACACCTTCTCCTATCCGAAGGGTATCCTGAACCAGCTCGTCGGGTGTGGACTGGTAGTGAATGCTTTCAATCTGCTTCAATCCAAGCTTCACCAGCGTCTCTTTTGAAATAGCAATTGTAGGTACTGACATAAAAAAGCAATCGTTTTTTTGTTAGGGAGCAAAGGTAAGTGATAATAATATCGTGCCCGGGCTCACGTGTAGCAAATACACATTAATCTGCTTTCACTTGAAATAATTGAAGAGATATTTCACCATTTCAGTTTAATTTGCCCGAGTATAAATAATACGCTTGATGAAAAATCTTCCATTGAACCCAGAGTTGTTTATTAATAACAGGAAACGCTTTGCTGAACATTTAAAACCTGGCTCAATTGCTATTATTGTAAGTAATGATGAAGTGCCCAGCAATGCAGATGCATTGTTTCACTTTAAACAAAATAGTGATTTGTACTGGCTGAGTGGGATTACCCAGGAAGATTCTATGGTGATCTTTTTTCCGGATAACCCAGATCCCCGCTACCGCGAAGTACTTGTGCTGGTGCGGCCTAATGAAGTGAAGGAAAAATGGGATGGTCGCAGACTCAGAAAAGAAGAAGCGATTGCCATGAGTGGAATCAAAACGATATTATGGCTCGACAGTCTGGATGCCATGCTCCAGCCCTGGATCCACCTCGCCGATAATATTTACCTCGATACAAACGAAAATGACCGTAAAGCCAGCCTGGTACGCACGAGGGATTACCGTTTTGTAGATGAAATGCGCTCCAGGTATCCGCTCCATCAATACGAAAGAGCTGCAAAAATATTTAAAGAAGTAAGAGGCATTAAAACAGCACTTGAAATTGAAGTGGTAAAGCAGGCGATTGCCATCACCCACAAAACCTTTAACCGGGTCATGCAGTTTGTAAAACCGGGTGTGATGGAATATGAAATTGAAGCCGAGATCATGCATTCATTTCTGAGCCAGCGCGCCACTTCCGAAGCTTACGGTAGTATTATTGCCAGCGGTGACAGGGCACGCACACTGCATTACATTTCAAATAACCAGGAATGTAAAGACGGCGAACTGCTTCTGATGGATTTCGGTGCTTCTTATGGAGGATACAACGCCGACCTCACGCGTACCATTCCTGTAAATGGGAAATTTACCGAAAGGCAGAAAGAAGTTTATAATGCCTGTTTGCATTTGCACAATCACGCGAAAAGCATGCTTAAACCCGGCATTTCGGTTCTGGAGTATACAGAAAAAGTAGGCGATGAGGCTACAAAACAATTCATTAAAATTGACCTGCTGAAAGAGAGCGATGTAAAAAATGAAGATCCTGAGAACAGGGCTTATCGAAAATATCTTTACCACGGCATTTCGCACCATTTAGGAATAGATGTACATGATCTTGGTACCCGTACGGAACCGATTCAGCCAGGCATGCTGTTTACAGTTGAACCAGGCATTTATATTGAAGAAGAGCAAATGGGCATCAGGATAGAAAACAATGTATGGATCACGGAAACTGGTAATGTTGATTTGTTTGAAGGCATTGCCATTACGGTGGAAGAAATCGAAGCAGGTATGCGTAAAAAATAAACTGATCGAAAAAAAATGAGACAGATACCGAATATTTTTACGCTCATCAACTTGCTGTTTGGATGTATCGCCATTGTGCTCATCCTTCAGACAGGTGAAAACATTGTTGTACTCGACCAAATGGGTGGTACCCATATCAATATGCCTGAAAAAATCTGGCAGGGGTCCTTATTTATATTCGGAGCAGCCGTAGTTGATTTTTTTGATGGCTTCCTGGCAAGGATGCTGAAGGCCAATTCAGAAAAAGGAAAACAGCTGGATTCTCTTTGTGATGTAGTGAGTTTTGGGGTGGCCCCCGGAATGATCCTGTACCAGTTGCTGCGCCTGGGTTATGCCGGTGAAGACAATGGGTTGGATGTTTCAATACTTGCGCTGCTTCCTGCCTTTATTTTTTCGGGTGCTGTGGCGTGGCGGCTGGCAAAATTCAACATCAGTACCAACCAGACCTATAATTTCAGGGGTGTTCCCTCTCCGGCTGCTGGACTGCTGATTGCTTCGTTTCCCCTGATCATCTGGCATGCCTATTTTAATTTGCATTACTGGTTCATCAATGTGTGGGTTTTGTATTTTGTCATCTTCCTCACAAGTTACCTGATGGTGAGCAATCTTCCTTTTCTTGCAATGAAATTCAAGGATTTTTCATTTAAGAACAACCTCTTGAAATATATTCTGCTCTCCGTCTCCCTTGTGGCCATCGTTGTGATTAAATGGCTTGCCGTTCCGCTGATCTTTGTCCTTTATGTGGTCTTTTCTTTTTTTTCAAAAGAGCCGCCACCCATGGTTGCAGATCATGAAAATGAAACTACTTTGGATGTAACTGTATAATTGTACCTGGCATTCAAATGCAGCACATCTTCACAGATTTTCTTAGGTTTGCGCATAATTTTCAATGAAATGATGTACCAGATTCAGGTTAAAGTAATGCCCCTTAAAGAATTGCTGGATCCCCAGGGAAAAGCAGTTATGACAGGTTTGGGCAATTTAGGATTGGGAAGTATTAAGGATGTGCGGATCGGGAAAAATATCACTTTGCAGGTGGAAGCAGCATCTGAGCAGGAAGCAAAAAAAATAGCAGATGATGCTACAAAAAAATTGCTGGCCAACCCTGTGATGGAGTATTATGAAATTCATATTGAACAATCGGAATCTGCCGGCTGATTAAATTATTTTCATGCTTTACCTCGTTCCTACTCCCATAGGAAATTTAAAAGACATTACACTAAGAGCCTTAGAGGTTTTGCAATCCGTTGATCTGATACTGGCGGAGGATACCAGAACTTCATCCAAACTTTTACAACACTACAAGATCTCAAAACCGGTTTCACCCTACCACCAGCATAATGAACACAAAATTGTTCAACACCTGGTAGATCAGTTGTCTGCAGGAAAAACAATGGCACTGATCACCGATGCGGGCACACCCGGGATTTCAGACCCGGCATTTTTACTTGTCAGGGCCTGCATTCAAAATAATATTAAAGTTGAAACACTACCGGGCGCAACTGCTTTTGTTCCGGCTTTGGTTAACAGCGGTTTACCTGCCAACCGTTTTGCATTTGAAGGGTTTCTCCCGCTAAAAAAGGGGAGGCATACCATGTTAACAGCCTTAGCGGAAGAAGAAAGAACAATTATTTTATATGAATCTCCCCTAAGACTTGTAAAAACATTCAAAGACCTCATTCAGTATTTTGGTAGTGAAAGACTTTGTTCTGTCAGCCGTGAATTATCTAAAATGTTTGAAGAGCATGCGAGAGGAACATTGCAGGAAGTACACGACCATTTTGACAACAAAACAGTAAAAGGCGAAATTGTTATTGTATTGGATGGCAAACGCAGCTGATCCTTGCAACTTTCACTTTTTTTATTGTTATAAAATCTTAACTCAACGCTTCATTCTTTTTTGAATGAATGGATTTAACGAAATTTACTTTTTGCATAACCCCTACTTTTCAAGGAACCATATGATAAAATTTATTTTATTCCCTTTTGCCCTCATTCTTTGTATTGCTGCATCTGCACAACCCGGCCGTTGGCAGCAAAAGATTAAATACACCATGAATATTGACATGGAGGTCAACAAAAATCAGTTCAAGGGAAAACAAACCGTTGAATACTGGAACAATGCACCTGATACCCTGCACAGGGTATTTTTTCATTTATACTGGAACGCATTTCAGCCCAATAGTATGATGGATATGCGCAGCAGACGCCAGGGAAGCATTACACGCAGAGACCGTGATGGAAATGAAATCGGCGACTGGGATCCAAGGGTTCAGGACCGCATTGCTTATTTAAAGCCGGATGAAATTGGATACCAGAATGTGACTTCCATAAAAATGAATGGCCGTATGCAACAAACCAAACTTCATGAGACCATTCTTGAAGTAATTCTTGATAAGGCGATCCTGCCAAAAACAAAAGTGGTATTTGAAATGGAATATGATGCCCAGGTTCCATTGCAGGTACGCAGAAGCGGAAGAGATAATCCACAAACAGGCGTGCGGTTAACCATGACGCAATGGTACCCGAAAATGGCAGCATACGATGCGGAAGGCTGGCATCCCACGCCCTATATCGCAAGAGAATTTTATGGTGTATGGGGTGATTTTGATGTAACCATCAATATTGATAAATCCTACATTCTGGGCGGAACGGGTTATTTACAAAATCCTAATACAATTGGTTATGGTTATGAAGACAAAGGCGTTAAGGTGAACCGGCCTGCAGGCAACCGCCTTAGCTGGAGATTTCTTGCACCCAACGTTCATGATTTTGCATGGGCAGCCGATCCGCAGTATAAACATATTACCAGGCAGATTGCAGGTGGACCCACCATTCATGTGCTATATAAAAACACAAACAACGATCCGAAGGCCGAGGCAGGCTGGAAGGAAATCGCCGATGCTGCAGTCACTGTTTATCCTTTTATTAAATCCAACTTTGGTGAATATCCCTACAAACAATATTCATTTGTACATGGTGGCGATGGCGGTATGGAATATGCCATGACCACCATGCTGGCAGGCACAAGCTTAGGCACTGCATTTCATGAATGGATGCACAGCTGGTACCAGATGGTGCTGGGAACAAATGAATCGCTGTATGCCTGGATGGATGAGGGTTTTACAGAATTTACCACTAACCTCATTGAAGAATTTTACAGAAAGGAAATGGTGAAAAAACATTTATCCAATAACCCTGCAGAAAGAAATAAGTCGGACTCAATTGCGATGAATGCAAAGCCAAGGTATCATCAATCAAATTATAACGGTTATTTAAACCTGGTAAGAAGCGGTATTGAAGAACCACTGTCCATTCATGCCGATCATTTCAATACAAACTATGCATACAGCAATGCTTCTTATTCAAAAGGCGCAGTATTTCTTGAACAACTCGGCTACATTGTTGGTGCTGAAACCAGAGATAAAATCCTGCTCGATTATTACCACCAATGGAGATTTAAAACGCCCAACCTGAATGATTTTATTCAGGTGGCAGAAAAGAATTCAGGGATCAAACTCGATTGGTACCGGAACTATTGGGTAAACACTACTCGAACCATAGATTATGCCATTGATAGTTTATGGGAAACAGGAGGAAATACAAGTCTCAGGATCAGAAATGCCGGTTCCATACCCATGCCCATTGATGTAAAGATCAGTTTCCGTGATGGCAGCAGCGAATGGCATTATATTCCCATGTACCTGATGTTCGGACAAAAACCTGCTGAGGAAGGTCAGGACAATAGGAAAGTGTATGAGGCATGGAAGTGGACACATCCAACTTACCAGGTGCAAACATCAGGGAAACTTACAGATATAATCTCTGTGGAAATTGATCCCTCTTACCGAATGGCGGATACAGACAGGCGCAACAACAAGCTGGAATTAAAGTGGTAATTTTTTAAGGCGCTGATGCTGCAACTTTTATTGAGGTACGTAAAGGATAAATTTTTCGTGGAAGTAGGGTTCGTCAAAAATATGGCTGATCTCCATCATCCGGGGACGGGCTTCACTATCTGATATTTCCTGAGCGAGATCACCACCTTTCAGACAGATCAGTCCTGAGCGGAACCGGACTTTTGATCCTTCCGGTCCGTCAAATTCATAATTATTTTTCTTAAGCAGTGGCCTGCTCCAGGATATCAGGTCTTTAAGCGGCGCCACTGCCCTCGTAACTGCAAAATCAAACTTCCTGTCCTTAATTTCTTCTGCCCTTCCGTGTTTTGTTCTGATATTTTTTAATCCTGTAGCTTCTTTAACCGCTTCAATAACTTTTAATTTTTTTCCAATACTGTCTACAAGGTAAAATTGAACTTCAGGAAAAAAAATGGCCAGTGGCACACCTGGAAAACCGCCTCCAGTCCCAATATCAATAATCTCCAGCCCTGCAGAGAAATTAAATGAAGCGGCAATACTTAAAGAATGCAGAACATGTTTTTCATAAAGGCTGTCAATATCTTTTCTTGAAATAACATTGATGTTTTGATTCCACTCTGTGTACAGATCTTTCAGCAATTCAAATTGTTTATGCTGAACCGGTGTGAATTCAGAAAAATATTTTGTGAGTTTTTCCAATTGAAAAATTTAAATGAAATAAATAAGGATCGGGGTGTTTTAAATTGTTGTAAAAATAAGATCCTGGTGGTAAGTTAAGGGTGAATGGGTCAATGGTCAGGCCAATCACTTCTGTCCGGTAAAAAATCAAACTTCACTTTTAATTAAGATATTTTGCCTCAGGCCGGCGGGCCTCGTACCTGCCGAGCTGCTGAATTCCCCGTGGTGATTGACTTTTGACCATTGACTATTCACTTGACTAAAGCCAGACAACAAAAAGGCCTCCCGCAGATTATGCAGATTTTCGCTGATTGGCCTTGTGCGTTCATCAGCGCGATCTCGGGCAACAAGAGGCAGGCTCTGGTGTCAAATAAATCCAGGTTCCTCACAAAATGAAATTCCAGCCACCCTAATGTGGTAAGAAAAAATCTCTGATCATTCTTAAAATCAGAAGAATTCAATTGAGCTATAGTAATTGAAACTCCTTCCAAACCAAATAAGGGGGCTTAGGTTTTAAAAAAAACAACATCCTTCAAGCCCACATTGAATTTCAGTGACTGATTTGAGACTATAAAACTTTCCCCGGACAGCAGTGATTAACTATTGACCATTGACTATTGACTATTGACCATTGACCATTCAATACCTCATTTATTCTTAACATCGCACTAGCTCCAGTTCTTTCGTGGTTTTCGCCAAAGGGTGGGCATGAATAAAAGGTAGTAAAAGAACATCCATAGATCCCAGAAAATAAAAAGAGGAAAAAGATCTGATTCATTCAAACGCTTCATCGCCTTATGCCAGATAATGGATTGAACCATCCATTTAACGCCCAGCACAATTAAACTCATCCACCAGTTATAGGTAACCAAAGCTGCAACCAGCAGGGGATAAAAAAGAAATTGAGTGAACGTGTACAAGGCCAACAACAATTTATGAGACCTTCTGTAAAATTTACCCGTTGTGTAGTGGCGGTGTTTCTGCCTGATCCAGTCTTTCCAACGCTCCTTGGGTTTTGAAACCGTAAAAGCATCTTTATCCAATACTACAGCCGTATTTTTTTTGTTCGAAACTTTATTGATAAAAAGATCATCGTCGCCACTTGGAATGTGGTTAATAGATGAAAATCCTTTATTCCTGAAGAACAAATCTTTTTTATAAGCCAGGTTTCTTCCCACACCCATGTAAGGTTGTCCGGCCAGGGCATAACCGAAGAACTGCAAAGCGGTATGAAAAGTTTCAAAGCGAATCACTTTGTTCAGAAGACCTGGTTTTTTTGAGTATGCGCCATAACCAAGGGCTACCTCCACTCCATTTACAAATGCATCCTGCATTTTAAACATCCATTTTTCCGATGCCGGAACACAATCAGCATCAGTAAGCAACACAATTTCATGTTTGGCTTCTTTAATGCCAACTGATAAAGGGAATTTTTTCCCTGCAATCATTTTTGCTTCCTGCGTAAGATCAACGATGTGGAGTTTTTTAAATGTCTTTTTTAATTCGGCAAGAATGTATTTGGAATCATCAACAGAATTATCATTCACAACAATCACTTCATTGGTTGTTGGATATTCCTGTACAAGTACACCGGGTAAGTTTCTTGCAAGGTTCTCATCTTCATCGCGTGCGCAAATTACAACAGAAACAGGGTGCTGCTGGCTTTGATCTTTGGTGCGCTCTTTATAAAACGCAACCCTTCTGAAAAAATATAAATAGTAGAAAAGCTGTACCAGTGTAACAGCTACCAAGGCGTAAAAAATTACGGCACCCCAACTCATAAGCATGTGAACGAAGATAAAGAGTTTGGGCCTCCACAGCCGGTTTGGTCTTTTAAATTTTTTATGGGTAGGGTATAAAATCCTGTCGCAAATCTTATATAGTTCGGTTTTGCAAACCAACAACCTCTATGGTCCTTTATCTTTGCGGCTTTATGCCTGCACTCTCATTCAGCCTTCATAAGACCGATACGCAAACTGCCGCGAGAGCCGGTACCATCACTACTGGTCATGGCACCATAGAAACACCCATCTTTATGCCTGTGGGTACCATTGGAAGTGTAAAGGCGCTCTCCCAGCAACAACTAAAAACAGAAGTTGATCCACACATCATTCTGGGCAACACATACCATCTTTACCTCAGGCCAGGAATGGATACGATGGAAGCTGCCGGGGGGCTCCACCAGTTTATGAACTGGGAAAGGCCCATTCTGACAGACAGTGGCGGGTTCCAGGTGTTTTCCCTGGCTGCCAACAGGAAGATCAATGAAGAGGGAGTGTTGTTTCAAAGTCATATCGATGGAAGTAAGCATTTGTTTACGCCGGAAAGGGTGATGGATATTCAGCGAACCATAGGAGCAGATATCATTATGGCATTTGATGAATGTCCGCCTGCAAATTCAGAATATAAATATGCGCAGAACTCGATGAAACTTACCCACAGGTGGCTGGACAGGTGTGTGCATCATTTCGATTCAACGCCGGATCAATACGGGCATACACAAAACCTTTTTCCTATTGTGCAGGGAGCGGTTTTCCATGATCTCAGGAAAGCTTCCTGTGAACACATAGCTTCCAAAAATGCTACCGGTAATGCTATTGGGGGATTGAGTGTGGGAGAGCCCGAGCAGGTAATGTACGAGATCTGCCAGCTTTGTTGTGAACATTTGCCTGAATCAAAACCGCGCTATCTGATGGGAGTGGGAACGCCATGGAATATCCTGGAGTGCATTGCCCTTGGAATAGATATGTTTGACTGTGTAATGCCCACGCGTAATGGCCGCAATGCGATGCTTTTCACCACAAAAGGTGTGATCAATATCGACAACAAAAAATGGGAAAGGGATTTTTCTCCCATTGATGAAGGGCTTGACTGTACTACCAGTCAATATTATAATAAAGCTTACGTCAGGCACCTGTTTAAGGCCGGTGAAATTCTCGGACTGACCATTGCAAGCATTCAGAATCTTTCCTTTTATATGTGGCTGGTGAAGGAAGCAAGGAGGCATATTATCCAGGGAGACTTTGCATCCTGGAAAGCGGACCTGCTGCCGGTGATAAAAACAAGACTTTAAGGAAAACTCCTGATCCTTTTCATCATAACATTTTATTTCGCCATTAATTGTTTACTTCGTCCTGATGCTTAAAAAGATCGACTGGTATATCATCAGGAAGTTGTTGCTTACTTTCTTTTCCTGCATGTTCATTATGACCACACTTGCTGTGGCCATTGATATCAGTGAAAAGACGGATGATTTTGTTAAGTCGGGACTTAATTCAAAACAGATTTTCCAGGAATATTATATTGGTTTCATCCCCTGGATCTGGGGCTTGCTTTATCCGCTTTTTGTTTTTATTGCTGTTATTTTTTTTACAAGTAAAATGGCACTCAGGTCTGAGGTCATTGCTATTCTGGCAAGTGGCGTTTCTTATAACCGCTGGCTCAGGCCTTACCTGATGGCAGGATTATTCCTTGCTGTGCTTCTTTTTTTTGCTGCACGTTATGTACTTCCAAAAGGTAACGCCATCAGGAGTAGTTTCCAGTCTACATTTATTGACCGCAGTCAGGGCACCGGGAGTTATAACCATATTTACAGAAGAATCGATTCCATAACCTATATAGGTATGCGCAATTACGATACAGCTTCACTGGCTGCAGGAGGTTTTTTCATGGAGAAAGTAAGAGCGCATCGGATGGTGTACAATTTAAGAGCTCAACGGATTGAATGGGATACGAGTGTGAATAAATGGAAACTGACAGGCGTACTGGAAAGACATATAGACAGTTTACAGGAGTCTGTAACAAACCGGGATGTGATGCACCTCAACCTGAACATTCATCCACGGGAATTGAAAAAAGATGAATATCTGAAAGACAATCTTACAACGCCTGAACTTTCCCGTTATATAATCAATGAAGAAGAGCGTGCTGCCGAGGGTTTGAATCCTTTAAAGGTGGAAATGTACCGTCGTGTGGCCACACCTTTTACAGTATTGTTGTTAACCCTGATCGGCGCGGTGATCGCAGGAAGAAGGTCAAGAGGAGGAAGCGGACTGCATCTTGCCATCGGCATTATCATCGCTGCGATATTTATTGTTTCAGATAAATTTTCAACAACTTTTTCCGTCAAGGGAGATCTTCCGCCGCTCATAGCAGCTTGGATCCCAAATATATTTTTCAGTTTTGTAGCTTTGTATTTATATAAAAAAGCACCTAAATAACCCTTGATTTTTCAGATGATTTTTTGTCGCTCAAGGCGCTTGACCTAACTTTAGGGGCCAGGTTTATCCTTCACTAATGAAAAATATCAGAAAAAATGGGAGTAATAAAAGAAAGGTTCAAAGCAAAATCCGATGCGGTTGCCACAGAAATTAAAGACCTTTTAAAGGAGCATGGAAATAAAAAGATCGGCGAAGTTCAGTTGTCGCAGATCTTCCAGGGAATGCGTGGTATGACTGGTTTGGTAACTGAAACTTCTCTGCTGGATGCGCAGGAAGGCATCCGTTTCCGCGGACATACCATTCCTGAATTGCAGCAGAAATTACCAAAAGCCGAAGGAGGTTCAGAGCCGCTTCCTGAAGGACTTTTCTATTTGATGCTGGTGGGGGATCTTCCTACCGAAGAGGATGTGCAGCACCTAACCGCTGTTTGGCAACGCCGCAGTCATGTTCCGAATCATGTATTCGCAACAATAGAAGCATTACCGCTGAATACGCACCCCATGACACAGTTTGTAGTGGCTGTGATGGCCCTGCAAACCGAAAGTCAGTTTTCGAAAAGGTACGCAGCAGGCATGAATAAAAAAGATTACTGGGATGCTGTTTTTGATGATTCCATGGATCTGATAGCAAGATTGCCCAGGATTGCAGCTTACATCTACCGCCGCAAGTATAAGAATGGCGATCATATCCAGCCTAACGGATTGCTGGACTGGTCTGGAAACTTTGCCCATATGATGGGTTATGATGATGACAGCTTTAAAGAATTGATGCGCTTATACATGACCATCCATGCCGACCATGAAGGAGGTAATGTTTCTGCACATACAACACATCTTGTTGGTTCTGCACTCAGTGATCCATATCTGAGTTATGCCGCTGGAATGAATGGACTTGCAGGACCCTTGCACGGTCTGGCCAACCAGGAAGTGATCAAGTGGATATTTGAATTGCGTGAGGATCTGAAAACCGACCTTCCTTCAAATGAACAGATTGAAGATTATGTAAAGAAAACGCTCAGTGAAGGAAAAGTAGTGCCCGGGTATGGACATGCGGTACTGAGAAAAACAGATCCCAGGTTTACGGCACAAATGGAATTTGGTAAGAAGCACATGCCTGATGATCCGCTGGTTCAAACTGTTTGGAATATTTATGAAACAGTTCCGCCGATATTGCAATCCCTTGGTAAAATAAAAAACCCATGGCCCAATGTTGATGCCCACAGTGGTGCATTACTGGTACATTATGGAATGAAAGAATACGAGTTCTATACTGTCTTATTCGCGGTCAGTCGTTCACTTGGTGTTTTGGCAAGTCTTTGCTGGGACAGGTCACTGGGATTTCCACTGGAAAGACCAAAGTCGGTGAGTACCGATCTTGTAAAGAAATGGCTGAAGGGTGAAGATGAGATATGGGGTGAGTAACCTGCTTGGAACTTTTAAACAATAAGGCTGGAAATCCAGCCTTATTTCATTTATGCAATCAAAGTATTTTAAAAGAAATTATCCAGAGATTTCAGGCTGATGGGTTTTTCCCAAATCGTAAGTTTTGCACCATCCAGTTCAGTGGGCATCGTAGGACGAAAGGCGCTGATCAGGTGAAATTGAATGTCGGGAAATTTCTGGTATAATTCCGGCAGTTTATCCCACCCTAGACCATCGGGAAGGTTATAATCAATAAATAAAAAATCGGGGGAAACTTCCTTTAAACGGGATACGCCATCTGAAAGTGTGTGTGCTATGTAAACTTCATAGTTCTTCCGTAGAAAATATGTCTTCATCAGGAGACACAAGTCCACTTCATCATCAATAATTAATACTTTTTTCCTCGTTACCATAACTCGTCTAACGCCTTTACCCTTAAATTATCATACCATTAATCGATTTCACCTCGCAGAAATATGAAATTAGGAGTTTGCCTATTTTATTTTGAAAGATTCAGGGCGATTTATTTGAAGAACGGTTCATTCATGGTATGATTATTTTTATTATAAAGGAAATTATTGCTCATTTAAAATAGTTAATACTATGTCTACGAAATCAAAAATTATCCTCGGTATTGTTGGTGCGGCAGCTGCAGGCGTTGCAATTGGTTTATTGCTCGCTCCGGAAAAAGGAACTGAGTTGCGTGCTAAAATCTCACAGTCTGCAGGAGATTGGTCAGGTCACCTAAGTGATTTATTTGCAAGCGCTAAAGAAGAAGTTGGGAGCCTGACTAAGAAGGGATCCAAAGCAGCGGCAGAAGCGGGAAATAAATTCAACAATATGGGCGAAAGCTATAGCTAAAGCATGTTGCAGGTCGAACAGACCTGCTTCTTTTTTTATCAGGTTGAAATCTCAGCGAATGGAAGATTATAAAGTAAAATTGGAAAACGAAGAAGAAAAGGACGATCTGAAAAGCAGAACTGCAAAATTAAAAGACAGTGTCAGCGATTATGTAAAAACCTATGCAGACCTGGCAAAAGCCAAGGCAACGCGCGGGGCATCCAATGCTGTCTCTGGTGTGGTGATTGGGGTAGTATCCCTTGTATTGGCCCTTTTTTTCCTTTCATTTTTATTTACTGCAATTGCATGGTGGGTAGGCGGATTGGTTAACAGTACCGCAGGCGGATTTTTTATAGTAGCAGCATTTTTCCTTCTGCTTATTATTCTATTGTTTGCCCTTAAGAAAAAGGTAATAGTGCCTATGATCAGGAATTCAATCATCAGCAAGGTTTATGAGTATGATAAAAACATATGAAAATCTTTTACAGGAAGAGCAACGCTTGCTTTCTGAATTGAAAATAAAGGAAGTACAGATCCGCAACGACCTGGCAGGTGTTAAGGAAGGTCTTAAACCCATTGGTAACGTGATGCGTACAATAGGTAAATTCACAACACGCGACCGGACCGGAGCGTTTGCTAACTTCGGACTTGATTTTGGTGTGGACCTCGTGGTACGTAAGTTTATCCTGGCCAAAGCAGGCTGGTTTACCAAGATCCTGATCCCCTATTTACTTAAAAATTATTCATCACACATTATAAGTGAAAAACAAAAGGCCAACCTCATGGAAAAGATCAATAATTTTTTCAACAAGTTGAGGCCCAAGGCGGAACCAGCGCCCGCAGATATGAATGGGCACGGGGCATAGCAAGAACATTAAAAAAGGGACATTTTGTCCCTTTTTTAATGTTCTTGAAGGCAACCCAATCTGAGTTATTGATGATATTAGCGATGAATAATTTGATGAAAATAAATCAGGTACAGTTTTAGGTAAATCAATAGTGTAAATAGAAGCGCATGAAAAATGATCCTCCAAAAGATACAAAAAATAAAAAAAATGCATCTGGTTATGATAAACCCGGTGGTTATGATAAGCCAGGGCTTGGTCAAAATGGAAGGGAAGGCAGTGATGAAGCTTTAACAGAGTCTTCTCCAACCGACAGCCGCCTGGATGAAAAAGTGATTGTAAATGAACAAAGAAGTGATAAAATAGTGAATGCTCCGGCTCAAACAGCTGTCAATACCAGTGAAGATTCGGGAAGTGATGAAGAAATTATCAATTAATAACTAAGACATTTAGCTCCGGTTTCAGTGAGAGAACAAATTAGGTGGATGTGAAGAATGATTATACCGGGGCTTTTGTTATTCTAACCCTTCGTAAATGCGAAGGGTTTTTTAATTGGGAGGATGTATCAAAAGTAAAACCAAGGCGCTGAGAATGGCATAAATTAAAATTGATTCCATCCCTACCCGAATAAAAGAGGCTGTCTCAAACTGTTGAAACAGCCTCTTACTACTTTGAAGGAGGTGAATTAATCCGCGCGTTTGAAGCCCCCAGCAATCAGCGAGAGTACAAACAGCACCAGGAAAATATAGAATAGGATCTTGGCAATAGATGCAGCTCCTGCCGCAATGCCCCCAAATCCAAATATTGCAGCTATAATAGCAACAACAAGGAAAATAATTGTCCAACGTAGCATAATTAAAAAGTTTAAGGGTTAAAAAATATGCTCCCCTACTGTATTAAAGAACCATACCATTTATAAAAAAGACCTTCAAATTTTATGAGGAGATTCTTCTACTAAGATTATTAATATGAGCGTTTTAGAAAGATCGTAAAGCAGGGAATATCTGGTATATTTTTTTCTGTTCAGAAGAAGAAAAACATCCGAAAGAAATTATGGAACATCTAAACCCTCTCCAGCCGTTTTATACTTATGCAAATGCGCAAAATGGGGGCATGCCTACGATTCCTTCCGGCAAACAACCTTACACTGAACAAAAAATTTCAGATCCTTCTTCCTCTTTTCCCAATGGTGAAAGGTATCCAATACCGTCTTTCTTTGAATACAGGCTAACAGGTAGAGATTCTCATTAATATCAGCATTGCTTTATATAACGTAAATAAGCTGCATGCCGATTTTTAGGCTGTGCAATAATTTCCCCAAATTGCGGTACCGGTTTTATCCTTGATCAGTTACTAGCAAAGATGAGGTGGATATTAACAGTATAACATGCTGAAATACAATCAATTAAATTTTTTTTTAACAATTGTTCAATTTGGTTTCAGTCTTGTCCTATCTGCCATACCCCAAAATAAACCAGGATGATCAACCAGCATTTAGCCCAAAAGCAGAAACTGAAAATTCTGCCCCAGCAAATCCAGTTGCTCAATTTTTTCCACCTCAATACCCTTGAGCTTGAGCAACGTATACATCAGGAAATTGAGGATAACCCTCTTTTGGAGGACCAAAAGAATGAATTTGAGCCGCTAGTTGATAAATACAACAAGGATTCAGTTCAGGATTACCAGGATTGGGAAGAATATGGTTATGATGATATTCCCGACTACAAATTTGAATATGGGAATTACCTCCACAACGATAAACTTCCCGAGCGCCCAATTACAAATAGTTTTGATTACAGGGTGGTGTTGAAAGAACAATTCAAACTTACCACTGAAGATGCGTATGAAATAACTGTTGCTGAATTCATCATTGATTCGTTGAATGACTGTGGCCTCATGGAACAAAAGCTGCAGGATCTTGCAGAAGATTATTCCTTTAAACAAAACCGTTGGGTAGAGGCAGAAGATATTGAAAAGGTGCTGGCGAAGATCCAGCAGTTGGAACCTGTTGGTATTGCAGCAAGGTCCATTAAAGAATGCCTGTTGATCCAGTTATACAGGATGAACAGGAAAAGACCGGATGTAAGAACTGCGGTAAAATTACTTGAAGATCATTTTAATGACCTGCACAACCGCAATATGGATAAGATCAAAGCACACCTTTTGATCGATGATGAGGAGCTTAAGATCGTTTTAAGACTGATCGCTACTTTAAAAATGCGCCCTATCTGTGAATTACAGGAAGGCGTCAATCATAATATCGTTCCCGATTTTATTATTACCAGGAGTGGCGATGCCATTGAAGTGCAGTTATACCGCCAAAGATCTGAAAGCCTGAACATCAATTCTACCTGGAAAGAAACTGCAATTCAGAATGCAAAGGTTACCACGGATAAACCTGCAATGCAGTACATCAAAAATAAACTCCAGTCTGCACAGTGGTTCATTCATGCCGTGCAGCAAAGAGAAAGCACCATGATCCGCATTATGAAATCAATCGTTGAACTTCAGCATAATTATTTTATGACTGCAGACATCAACCAGTTAAAACCCATGATCCTGAAAAACATTGCGGAAATTGTTGGTGTGGATATTTCAACTGTTTCAAGGATTACCTGCAACAAATATGCAGAGTCTCCATTTGGATTGCTGCTCCTGAAAGATCTTTTCACCGAAGGCATTGCCAACCAGAAAGGGCAGGTAATCAGTAATAAAGTCATCCAGTCTGCCATTGAGGAAGTCATAGAGACCGAGGATAAACACAGCCCCTATACTGACCAGCAACTGGTGATGATCTTATCACAAAAAGGATTTTCAGTGGCCCGAAGGACAGTAGCAAAATACCGTGAACAATTGCAGATACCTGTTTCACATGTCAGGGGATTGTGGGCTTAATTTTTCGTTTTACATTTAATTATCGAAACCCAAAACAAATAAATAGCAGATGCAGACCATTTTAATTATCGATGATGACCGGGATATGTGCTTATTACTAAAAAGATTTCTTACCCGGCATGGGTATGATGTGCTGGAATCTTATAGTGGAAAAAAATCACTCGAACTTTTAGAAACCGTTGAACCTTCCCTTGTAATGTGCGACTTCAGGCTGGAAGATATGGAAGGAAATGTATTATTAGGGAAGATCAAGGAGCGATACCCCCACGTCCCGGTTATTATCATTACTGGTTACAGTGATATTAAAATGGCTGTGGAAGTAATGAAGATGGGTGCTTATGATTATATCACCAAACCTCTTTTCCCGGATGAAATTCTTATTACCATAAAGAAAGCACTGAACACTTCCTCAAGGGAGGCGAACACTGCCCCGGTGCAGAACAGTTCAGCACCTGCTTCCAGCGAAAAGACCGACATGCCTGGAATGGCCAGGGATAAATCCCCTTCCATACTTGTTTCAGGGGAATATATTTTCGGCGATACACCTGTTTTTCGCCAGATACTTCAACAGATCGACCTGGTAGCCCCAACCAATTATACCGTGATCATTCATGGTGAAAGCGGAAGCGGTAAAGAAGCTGTTGCCCAGGAAATACACAAACGCAGTAAAAGGAAAAACAAACCTTTCGTTGCAATTGATTGTGGTGCGCTTTCCAAAGAACTTGCTGGAAGCGAACTTTTTGGACACGAAAAAGGATCATTTACAGGTGCACTAAACCTTAAGATCGGAAGTCTTGAAACTGCAAACGGGGGAACGATCTTTCTTGATGAAATATCCAATCTTTCCTACGATACTCAGGTTTCGCTGTTGCGCGTAGTACAGGAAAGAAAAATGCGTAGGGTAGGCGGACTAAAAGATATAGAACTTGAAGTGCGCATCATCATTGCCAGTAATGAAAGACTCTGGGATGCCGTGCGGAAGGGCAAGTTCAGAGAAGACCTTTACCACCGTTTCAATGAATTCAGTATTGATATACCACCACTGCGTCAGCGTCCGGATGATGTGATGTTGTTTGCCAATCACTTCCTGCACCAGACCAACCAGGAACTGGGTAAAAATGTAAAAAGATTCAGTGCAGAGGTAGAGCATATATTCCGTCATTATGTTTGGTATGGTAACCTGCGGGAACTTAAAAACGTTATCAAAAGAGCTACCCTGCTTTCAGATGGCGAAGAGATTGAGCCAAGTTCACTGCCTTTCGAAATTTCTAATTTTGAAAAGTTGCAGTTTGATAAACTACCTGAACCTGCCGCGACCAATTCAATGCCTACAACGGTTTCGGAAATATCCGACAGCCCGCGGAACCTTTCTGAAACAACTTTAAAAGGTGCATCTATAGACGCGGAGTATGAAATGATACTAAAGGCATTGAAAAAAGTAAATTTCAATAAGAGTAAGGCTGCCAAACTTCTGAACATCGACAGAAAAACACTGTACAATAAAATGAAGCAGTACCAGGAATTTAATAATCAGTAAAGTTTTTAACAGAATATGTTACCTGACAGGGACCCTATACAGAACCTTTCTGAAGCTGTTGATACTTCTAATGTTGTTGAAATGGTAGATTTGAATGAAGTGGTTGCGAAAGTTTTGCAACCCTTTCGTTCAAGTGGCCGGAACCGTAATGTGATCGTTAGGTGCGCCCAGCTTCCCATGACGCGCGCCAGTCGTGAGTGCATAGAGCATGTAATTAATGAATTGATCCGGATGATGGTGAGCCAGCCTTCAGAAGCTAAAAAATTTCTTCATATTTATTGTGAAGAAGAAAAGAGCGAAGAAACGATGAATTCTGAAACCAGCCGGTACCGAATACAGTTCCAAGCAAACATGAACAGCGATGAAAATTGGAAATTACTGCACCAGGAAAACATACTTATATTACAGTCCATGCTTAAGGCGCACAACGCGTTCCTGATAGTAAATGAAATCATCACTGCAGGTTGCCTTTTTTCTCTTTCTTTACCTGGTAAATAGCTATAGATGTCTTCTGTAAATATCCCTCCTGTTCGTTTACTGATCATTGACGATGATGAAGATGATTTCTTTATTACATCCGAATACCTCAAACAGATTCAGGAATACCATCTGCATATTGACTGGTGTTACCGGTATAACGATGCTGTAAAATTCCTCCAGGAACGCAATTATGATATGTATTTTGTGGATTACAGGCTCGGAGCTCGAACCGGGCTTGATTTCCTTAAAGAAGCGGTGAAACAGGGTTGCGAAGAACCTATTGTTTTACTTACCGGTAAGGGAAATAAAGATGTTGATATCGAGGCCATGCAAATGGGTGCTACGGATTACCTGATCAAGACGGAGTTGAATACCGACAAGCTTGAAAGATGCATCCGCTACTCGCTGGAAAGAACTGCTTATCTGAAGGCCTTGCGCGCCAATGAAAAAAAATACCGGAGCATATTTGAACTATCGAAAGATGCTGTTTTTATTGCTGACAGAAATCTGCGATTTATTGATATGAATGCAGCTACTTCTATTTTGCTGGGTTATGAAAAGGAGGTGTTGCGCAATAAATCCATTTTCGACCTTATAGCCGATCCTTCCGACCTGGAACTTATAAAAAAAATGGTAAAACAGGAAGCTGAGATCAGTGATGTAGAGATTGAAGTAGTTAACAGTGAGGAGGAAAAGAAAACCTGTATCTTTTCTGCAACGGCTACGGAAGATGAGTCGGGATCTTATTACCAGGGTTTATTGCATGATATTACCAATTTGCGCCGTGCGGAAAAAGCAAATTTGCAGATCGAAAAACTTGGTGCCACTGGCAGGCTGGTGCGCACACTGGCTCATGAAGTGCGCAATCCGCTGAACAATATAAACATGTCCGTGGAACAACTGATCCAGGCAAATGAAAACTCGAACGATGAGTCTCAGCTTTTCCTGGATATCATACAAAGGAACAGCAAGCGCATCGGAGATATTATTACTGAGTTGCTGGACACGTCCAGGCCAACGGATCTTGTGTTTGATAAGTGCGAGTTGCAGCAGGTGATGGAAGAAAGCCTGGATGAAGCTATAGACAGGATTACGCTGCAGCATGTAAAGCTGGATAAAAAATTTATCGGTACCCCTTGTTATATAATGGCCAATAAAGAAAAGCTGAAAATTGCTTTTCTAAACATCATTATTAATGCAGTGGAGGCGGTACCTCATAATACAGGCGTATTAAACATTCTCATTGATGCAACAAGAGCCGGCCATGTAGTTACGATAAAGGACAATGGTTGCGGAATTCCCGAAGAAAACATTACGCGCCTTTTTGAACCTTATTTTACCTCAAAAAGAAATGGAATGGGCTTGGGTTTGGCGGCAACGTTGAACATCCTTCAATCACACAAGGCCAATATTGATGTAACCTCCGTAGTAAATTCAGGAACTACTTTTGTCATTACTTTTCCAACTGTAACTGCATAGCAGTTTTCAAAAAAAATGGCCACAGTAGATACTGTAGCCATTCTTATAGAATGGACTGTGTATATGCGAAAGAATTAAATTTTTAATTTAAGCTCTTCTGATGATACCCAGTATTAAAGCAATTACTGCTACAACAATAAGGATGTGGATCAAACCACCTGCATTCCAGGCAAACACTCCTAAAAGCCAGCCTATTATCAATATTACTGCTACGATGTAAAGTAAACTTCTCATTGTTTTTAATTTTAATTAAGGACGTTAAGTATATTTAAATAATATAAAAAATGTTGCCAAAGTAATTTGAATCTGAAATTTCCTTTTGTCTAAAAAATAAGGGTTGTTTTTGATTATTCTGGGTACAAAAATACTCAGCGGCAAATGATGGATCTTTAAAACCTAGAATGAAAAGATTAAAAAAAGTATTTCAACTTGTTGCCGATGCAGGAAGCAATTTCATTGATGACGATGCTTTCAAATTAAGTGCTTCCTTAAGTTATTATACATTATTTGCCCTGGGCCCCGTACTTATTATCATTATATCTCTTGCTGGGATCTTTTTCGGACGAAATGCCGTACAGGGTGAAGTATATGAGCAGCTGAATGATGTGGTGGGAAGCGATGCAGCACTACAGGTACAGAATATCATTTCAAATATTCAGCAAACTCAGGCCACAACAACAGGGGCTATTATTGGGGTCATTGTGCTGATCATTGCTGCAACCGGCGTATTTACTGAAATGCAGGGCTCTATCAATTTTATCTGGAGCGTAAAGGCCAAGCCCAAGAAAAGCTGGCTGAAATTTCTGCTCAACCGCCTGCTTTCATTTTCCCTTATTTTAGGTTTGGGTTTTTTATTGCTGGTGTCATTGATCATCAACACGCTTCTTACGCTATTGAGCGACAGGCTGATCAAATTTTTTCCAGAAGCTACGGTGTCTTTTTTTAACCTGGTCAACACAGGTATTATACTGGTTGTAATAACCGGATTGTTTACGGTAATATTTAAGGTGCTTCCCGATGCTACGATTTCCTGGAAAGATGCTTTAATTGGTTCTTCACTGACCGCTGCACTCTTTTTATTAGGTAAAATGCTTATAGAACTGTATTTAAGCAAAAGCAACCTCGGAATTCATTATGGCGCAGCAGCTTCAATTGTGATCATTTTGACATGGATCTACTATTCTTCAATGATCCTTTATTTCGGGGCTGAATTTACGAAAGTGTATGCGCTTCATGCGGGTGAAGGTATCAGGCCTAAAAAAACCGCTGTATTCATTATCAAGCAGGAAGCAAAAGAAATACCTCAGTCAAGACTGGATACCTGATCTTTCATGTGCGAATCCAGGAATAACAAAAGATGAGCGCATATCCACATGATCCGGTTGACCCTTCGTAAAGGGGTTCCCTGACAAGTTGATAATCAGGGTATAAAATGACCAGGGATTTATAACGATTGATTTCTGAAAAAAGGAGACTGAATTAAGGAAGCGAGGAAAATGCGAGCGTACTGATATATTTAGAACAACGGCGGCAAACAGCAGCACATTCTTTCAGGCGTTCATCCATTTCAGTTTCGCAGATCTCGGCGCATTCTTCACAAATGCCCACACAAAGCAGTGCAAAATTGCGGATATTAGGTGAATAGGATTTTATAGCGTGAAAGGTACCCATACAGATCAGGGCACATTCATCCATCACTTTTATGATCTCTTTAGAAAATTGATCGCGCTCCTTTGCCAGGTTGGTCAGCAGGTTTTCGCATTTGATCCAGGCATCAAAACAAGCCTGTGTCTGGGAATGGGTAATGGTCATAAATGGTGATTTACATAGCTATCATGGGCACGAATCAATTGCTCATGCATTTCCAAAAAAGACGGATTTAATTTTTCTAGAGGGTAGGTTTTTTAATAAGAAAAAAACCTGCCAATTTCCCAGACCATTTAAAAATAAAAAACTCACCAGTCTGGTGAGTATTAAATTCTACAAACCTGAGCCTGCTCAGGAAGCTTTTGCCATATCCCTCAGGCGTTTCACTTCATCATGACCTACTTTAAGTGCAGCTTTCTGCCTAACAATAAGATCACGTATGGAAGGCTCCAGTTCCGTATCGGAATTCAATGCGGTGTCGTAGGCTTTTTGAGCAGCATCTTCACCAAATTCGCAATTGTTTAAAACCGTTTTCCTGTCATGTCCTGTAATGGCAGCTTTCAGATCCATCCAAACCCTGTAGATTTTTCCGGAGTTGGTAGTGCCATCGGCAGCATCACCACCCAGCCTGCTTACTTCCTGTGTAAGTTCCTGTCCGTGCTGGCGACTTTCAGTTACATAGCGCTGAAATAGCGTGCGAAGATCAGCATCCTCATCTTTTAATTCATCAATTGCTTTTTCATAACCAACCACCCGGTCGTGGTTAATACGTACCAGGTCGTTAAGGATTCCAACAACATTATTATTATTTGCCATAGCGTGTTTGTTTATCTAAAAGGATAAAAAATCATACCGAAGGTGAAGGGTCAAGGGTTATAGGTCAATAGTCAATGGTCAATGGTCAATAGTCAATGGTCAGGAGCAATCATGCGTACACAACCACCCAAATGTGAAAAGATGATGGGTTCTATTTGACACCAGTAGCTGCCTCTTGTTGCCCGCAGATCGCGCTGATGAACGCAGAAGACCAATCAGCGAAAATCTGCGTAATCTGCGGGAGGCCTTTTTGTTGCCTGTTCGCAAGGCTTCCCGCAATGATCAAAAAGGTTGTCGGCCAGGTACGAGGCCCGCCGGCCTGAGGCAAAATAGCTTGAAAGTGATGTTTGATTTTTTACCGGACAGCAGTGAATGGTCAATAGTCAATGGTCAGGAGCAATCATGCGCACACAACCACCCAAATGTGATAAGATGATGGGATCTATTTGACCCAGTACCTGCCTCTTGTTCCCGCTGATCGCGCTGATGAACGCAGAAGACCAATCAGCGAAAATCTGCGTAATCTGCGGGAGGCCTTTTTGTTGCCTGTTCGCAAGGCTTCCCGCAATGATCAAAAAGGTTGTCGGCCAGGTACGAGGCCCGCCGGCCTGAGGCAAAATAGCTTGAAAGTGATGTTTGATTTTTTACCGGACAGCAGTGAATACTCAATAGTCAATTGCCTCTTGTTCCCGCTGATCGCGCTGATGAACGCAGAAGACCAATCAGCGAAAATCTGCGTAATCTGCGGGAGGCCCTTTTGTTGCCTGTTCGCAAGGCTTCCCGCAACTCTCAAAAAAAGGTTTCGGCCCAGGTACGAGGCCCGCCGGCCTGAGGCAAAATAGCTTAAAAGTGAAGTTTGAATGATTGACCATTGACCATTGACCCTTTCATAAACTAGATCATTTTTTTAAGGATCTTTATTAAAACTCTTTCATCTCCAGTCAGGCCGCTCAGGTGGTCTGGCTCTTCTATTTTGTCAAGTTCATTCAGGTATTTATTGAGCGATTGTTCTTCGTATAATTTTATGATACCAGGATGAACGTAATACTTTTTACAAACCGTCCGGGTATTGCCTAGTTGTTTACTTACCTCATCAAGAGCAGCCACCACATTCTTTTTTAATTCCGATTCCGTATCAGCAAATCCGATATTTTTAAAAGCCCGGATGATATTTAAAGTGCCGGCCCAGGTACGAAAATCTTTTGCACTGAAATCACTACCTGTTGCTTCTTTGATATACCGGTTCACCATTCCTGAATCAATAGATTGCCTGTTGCCTTCTGCATCATAATACTGGAACAGTTCTCTGCCCGGAATTTCCCTGCATTTTTGTACCATATTAGCAAGGCGACGGTTTTTCAGGGTAACATTTTGGAGAATTCCTTTTTTGCCTTTAAAAGTAAAATTGATCGTATCTCCAGTGATCTTAACATGGCTGTCTTTTAATGTGGTTAATCCATAAGATCCGTACATTTTTTCATAATCTTCACTACCCACCCTGATGTATGTTCTTTCCATTACACTGATGACAGTGGCAATTACTCTTTCTACGCACACCTCTTTTTTCGCGAGGTCCTCTTCCAGTTTCAGCCTGAGTGTGGGCAGGATATTTCCGAATGCATATAAACGATGAAATTTTGTCTGGTTGCGGAGAATTTGCCAGAAGGCATGGTAGCGGTATTGTTTTCTTCCTTTAGCATCAATTCCTGTTGCCTGAATATGCCCATTCTTTTGTTTACAAATCCACACCTTTTCCCAGGCTGGAGGAATAGCAAGTTTTTTAATTCTTTCCAGTTCCAAAGGGTCATTAAAAGGCTGGTCCTTATAAAAATAATGAAAAGTTTTTCCTTTCTTCTCTCTGCTGATCCCAGTTTGCTGGTCTGTTACATAAACCAGTTCAGCAATTTCAGCTGATTTGCTGGGATCCTTATGAATTTTGAGTATTTGTTTATGTGACAGTTCACTGATCTGTTCTGATACTGAAATTTCATTCATATGGATATAAAACAAAAAGCCGGACCAAAGTCCGGCTTGCTGTATAAAATTGTGAAATCATTCTTCTTCTTCACGGTCTGCAGCGATATTGATTCCGCTTACAGCAAGTTCAGTTAAAAGCTGATCCGTATCTTTTTCTTCCTGTAAAGTTTCTTCAAGAATTTCAGCAATGTCGTTTTCGCCCATTGTTTTTGCTAATTGCACAAGGCTTCCATACGCTGCAATTTCATAATGTTCTACTTTTTGGGCAGAAATGATCAAGCCGGCATCACGTACCATGGTACCTTTCGGCAGCTCATCAATATGACCCTGGGCTTCCTTAACCAATCCTTCCATTGCTTCACATTTTTTTGCCCTTGCAGGTATGTCCAGCATTTCAAACACTTCCTCAATCCTTTCGATCTGTACCTGTGTAACCTGCAGATGCTCTTCAAATGCATTTTTTAATTCCTGGGAAGTTGCAGCTTTTTGCATTTTGGGTAATGCTTTGGTGAGATGCTTTTCTGCCCAGTAAATATCCTTTAATTCTTCGATGAACAATTCTTTCAGCATGGTTTCCTCGCTTTTCGTAGCACTATTGCTCGCGGCCTTTTTTGCACCAGCGGTTTTGGTGCTGGTTTTTGAAGTTGTACTTGGCATATCTAATTTTTTATTTGTTCAATAATACAATCTACCTATAAAATATAATGCCAGAGGAATACCTGCATATCCGGAAAAATTTATATTTCTATGTAGATTAATTTCTACGTGCAGGATTCCAACCTGCTGGTTTTTAATTCAAAAATTTATGGTATCTAATTTGGATTATACAGAATGAGCGAGTCTCAAGTAAAAATAATATTATGTCATCCAATCAACAGTTGATCTTTCTTCAGGAAAAAATAAAAGAAATAGGAAGTGCCATTTTCTTTAACCTGAGCGATTCTGTACTTAAGATTCCGACTTCGGTTGTACACACGATCAGGTTAGATGATTTTGGATATGTTTGGTTTTATATGCAGAAGCCAAGGCAGGACATTGCGGCATTTGAAAAGGAATTTCCAGTTAAAATGGATTATTTTAAAAAGGGATCTGATTTCTTTTTACAGGTGAATGGTAAAGCCTATGTGGTGTCCGATCCTGAAGAGATCAACACTCTTGAATTAGCTGAACAGCAAACTGCATTATATGATATGATGCTGGTGAAGGTAAAGATCCTGAAAGCCGAATATTATGAAACAAGAACCGGAAGGATTTCCTTGTTTAAACAGGCGATCAGTAAATTCACCACATGGTTCCGCAATAACCAGTACAGGCCGGACACCTATTATCCTGCTTCTTAAAAAACTTATGTTATGCGATCTATCTGGACTGGTGCAATAAGTTTTGGCCTTGTAAACATTCCGGTTAAACTGGGCAGTGCGCTTGAATCGGGTAGTGGGCTAAATTTTGATATGCTTTCCAAAAAGGATATGGCACCTATTCGTTATGCCAGGATCGATTCAAAAACGGGTAAAGAAGTTCCTTACAAGGAGATTGTAAAAGGATATGAATATGTCAAGGGAAAATATGTTGTTGTTAGCGATGAGGATTTTGCAAAAGCCAGCCCGGAAAAGTCAAAAGCAATTGACATTATTCAATTTGTTAAGGAAGAAGAAATTGACCCTATTTACTACGAGAAACCCTATTATGTAATTCCCGACAAAGGGGCTGAGAAATCTTATCATTTGCTTATCAAGGCACTTGAAGAGACCAAAACCATTGGTCTTGCTGAGTTCATGTTGCGCAGCCGCATGCATATATGCGCATTGAAAGTGTACGATGGTGTTTTGTTGCTGAACCAGATGCGTTACCATGAAGAGGTACGTGAAGCGCCTGAAGTAGAAAAGGCAAAAGCAGAAAAACTTTCTCCTAAAGAAGTGCAACTGGCTGTAAAACTGGTGCACCAGTTAACCGAACCATTTAAGGCTGAAGCCTTTTCAGATACTTATGTAGATGCATTGAAAAAAGTAATTAAGGCAAAAGCTGCCGGCAAGGATATTCATATTGCCGAACCTAAAAAAGCAGGTTCTGCTACCGTCAAAGACCTGATGGAAGTATTGAAGGAAAGTCTGAATACCACTGCAAAGAAAAGGGCATAAAAAAATAGCTGATCACCGATCAGCTATTTTTTTGCAACTGATAGTTGAGTGATCTGGATGAATATCCTCAGGCCTTTCTTTTTTATTTAATTTGCAAAGGGATATAAGAGATTTTTATAAAGAATTGCTTCTCTATCTGGTTCAAATCAAAAAGGATGAGTGCGCCCTTACTATCCGTATTTTTTTACTGTATTTCCGGGATGGTCAGCAGTTAAGAATCAAACCTACAATTAAAGAATTGAAGTGATTTTTTTCTCTTGTTTTATTGTTTGGCTTTATGCGATCATTGCCTATTTGTTTTCTGGTAACCCCAATGATAATTCCTGCAAAGAAATCCTGAACATTTCCAGAAAATAAAAATTATTCTTCTTCAGCCTTTGCCGGATTGTTCGATTCTGAATTTCCATTATAATCCTGGTAACTTTCTGCTTCATCCTTTCCTGGCTGCTCATCACCTTTAATTTTGTAATCATTGTGCAGGGTACTACCTGTTCTTTCATGCACGGGCTTTTGGTCATCAGAAGGAGCGTGGTTATTTGTTTGTTTCCTTTCCATAAAATTATTTAGGATATTGTCACGATATTCATGCCACTGCTTTTTTCACTTTTCATATATGGCATAAGTTTTTGACGATCTGCATCATGAGCCTTTCAAACTATAACAAGAAGCGGCATTTTAATGAAACACCTGAACCTGAAGGCAAATCAAAAGCAACTAAGGGTTCATTGAAATTTGTGATTCAAAAACATGATGCCTCACACCTGCATTACGACCTCAGGCTTGAAATGGAAGGGGTTTTGAAAAGTTGGGCAGTTCCAAAAGGACCCTCTTTGAATACTGCTGATAAAAGACTGGCAATGATGGTGGAGGATCATCCGTTTGATTATAAGGATTTCGAAGGGATCATTCCTGAAGGCAATTATGGTGCAGGTACAGTGATTGTGTGGGATGAAGGTAGCTACGATCCGGTAGGCGGAGAAAGCCTGAGTCGTAAGGAAAAAGAAAAAATGTTGCTGGTACAATTGCGCGACGGCAACCTTAAGATAAGGTTGAGCGGAGAAAAGATCAAAGGTGCTTATGCACTTTTTTTGATGAAGGCAAGAGGCGAAAGATCGTGGATATTTATGAAGAAAGCGGATGAACACGCTACAAAGAATGATATAACAAAAAAGGACCGGTCGGTAAAATCCGGCAAGACCTTAGCAGCGGTTGCAAAGGAAAACGGAACAGTTCTGAATCACCCCGAAAAAAAAAGCACAGGAAAAAATCCTCCTGTTCAATTGCTTGAGGACGCGGCGAAAGAAAAAACGCCTGCGAAAAAAACAAAAAAAATACCTGCAAAAAGGAATACCACAAGTGAATTAAATGGATTTCCAGGGAATGCAAAAAAAGCTGCATTTCCTTCCAACATCATACCCATGATGGCCACACTATCAGATGAGGCATTTGACGATCCTGAATGGATCTTTGAGATCAAGTGGGATGGTTACCGTGCACTTGGTTACCTGCAGGATCAAAAAGCAGACCTTTTATCGCGCAATAACATTTCATTTGCTTCCACTTACAAACCAGTTAAAGAGGCATTAGAAAGATTGAAAATGAACGCGGTGTTTGACGGTGAAATCGTTGCAGTAAATGAAGCAGGTAAAGCAGATTTTGAATTGCTTCAGAACTGGCAAAACACGCCTGCTACACTACAATATTTCATTTTTGATATCCTGTGGCTGAATGGATACGATCTTACAACCTTGCCACTAACAAAAAGAAAAAACATCCTTCAACAGGTCATTCCGGAAAATGATGAGGTCATTAGATACAGTGCGCATATAGAATTAAAGGGAACCGGGTTTTTCAATGCTGCTTTAAAACAGGGACTGGAAGGCATCATGGCAAAAAAAGCAAATAGTGGTTACCAGGCAGGTGCAAGAACAAAGGATTGGCTGAAAGTGAAAGTCAACCTCCGGCAGGAAGTTGTAATTGGAGGATTTACAGCACCTCGTAATACGAGGAAAAATTTTGGCTCCCTGATGCTTGGGGTGTACCAGGGAAAGGATCTTGTTTATGTTGGCCATACAGGAAGTGGTTTTGATAATAATCAGCTGGAAAAGATTTATAAAGAACTGCAGTCAAGGATAATAAAAAACACACCGTTCAAAGAGGCACCAAAGGCAAATATGCCTGCAACCTGGGTGAAGCCGGAACTGGTGTGTGAAATAAAATTCAGTGAATGGACAAAGAACGGGATGGCACGCCATCCCATATTTATGGGATTACGAACAGACAAAAAACCAACGGAAGTAAAATTAAAAAAATCAGAAACCATTGCTTCAGCATTGGAAAAAACAGTAAATGCAAAAACAGGTGCAATGAAAGTTGCTGAAAAAAAGGCTACAGTTAAAAAAACTGCAGCCAAAAAATCGGCGGCTAAAAAATCATCAAAACCTGCCCCGGCTAAGCCTGAACTTCTTGCTGCGGGTTCAAAGAAAGGTACTGGCAAAGCAATGCATCATCCTATAGCTGTTTCAGGCATTGAGCTCGACCTGAAAATATCAGACCACCAGGAAATCATTTTGCAGGGTCATGAACTCAAACTAACCAATCTCAATAAGCTTTATTGGAAAAAGGAAAAATTCAGCAAGGGTAACATGATCAATTATTACCTGGAGATGGCTCCTTATATGCTTCCCTATCTTTTAGACAGGCCACTTTCACTCAACCGCCATCCTAATGGAATTGACGCTGCCAATTTTTATCAAAAAGATACAAAAGGCAAAGTGCCTGAATGGATCCAGCAGCATGTTGATTTTAGTGAATCAACAAACAAGGAAGTAAGTTACATGGTTTGTTCAGGTGAGGCGAGCCTGATTTATATGGCTAACCTGGGTTGTATTGAAATGAACCCCTGGCATTCACGTTCGGCATCATGGAAAAACCCCGATTGGTGCCTGATCGATCTTGATCCGGATAAAGGAAACAGTTTTGAGCAGGTGATAGCAACAGCTCTTGTGGTAAAGGACTTGCTGGATGCAGGAGGTGCGGAGAGTTGCATAAAAACCTCCGGTTCAACCGGCATTCATATCTATATTCCATTAGGAGGCAAATACAGTTATGATCAAAGCAGGCAACTCGCGGAACTGCTGGTGAATGTAGTGCATACACAGCTTCCTGATACCACCAGCGTAGTTAGAAATCCTGCAAAAAGAAAAGGGTTGATCTACCTGGATTTTTTGCAGAACCGGGAAATACAAACAGCAGCAGCACCTTATTGTTTACGTCCAAAGCCCGGTGTTCCGGTTTCAACGCCACTACACTGGAGTGAAGTAAAAAAGGGACTTACCCAAACAACCTATAATGCTCATAATATTTTTGAAAGGCTGAAATCAGAGGGTGATCTTTTTGCACCTGTATTGGGAAAAGGAATTGATCTGGAGAAAATAGTAAAGAATCTGGCAAGCTACCTTGAATGAGCAGTTTTAGAATCGAAATTATTTAAGAAGTTAGAGGAGTATTCGAATCATAAATTGCTTTATTAGGCTTCCTCGAAAGCAACATGATTTTCTTTTAAAAAAAGTTTTATAATATCAACATGAACGCAGTGTCCAACATGCAGGAGAGGTTGGTTGTTTACCTTGATGCGTCTTCCTTCCGAATAGATTTCATGGTTGTTCATATCAAATCCAAGATGCAGATGGTGTGTCATACTTTGCATTCCATAAATGATGCCCTCTGCATCAAATAAGGGTCCGCCACTTTGTCCCTTTAATCCGGGAGTGCTCATTTCTATTCCAAAAATATTTCCTTCCGCATCGCCGAAATGTCTGGTCATCATCCCTTCAATCGGAAACCTTACAGTGCGCACAGCAGCACCAGTAAAACTGATGTTTTCTGATTTTTCATCATAGGTAAAGTTGGTGAATTCAGGAAAAGGATAACCCAGTCTGCAGAGGAAAAATCCGGGCTGCACATCAGTTGTATTTTTTGCAAATACTGCATGTCCTTTGTAAAACGATTTTGTAAAATCTTTCATTTTTAAAATAGCAAGATCGTACACGGGATGTTCGAGGATGTCGACAGACTGAAGATCGACACAATCTACAAACTGGTACAGCAGCTGGCAGGTGTTTTCGTTTTTGTCGAAGCCATACCTCGTTTTGAGATCTTTTATTTTTTTATTGTAGGATGATGATTTCTGAAGCAGGTTTCTTTCCTGCTGAAACTGTGTGTAATTATGGTGAATGCCTGTTGCCTGTTTGATGATGGTTGTAACATGTTTGCAGGTAATGGCATATCCTTCATCATTAACAAAAAACAATGTTGCGGCACCCGGCATTACCGTTTTTTCACCGTAGATGTTTGAAATAAAATGAATGGGGCGTGTAAAATTTCCTACTTTTTCAATTGCTTTCCTGAACATTGCTTGTTTTTGACTTATCCAAAATAGGTAAAATATGGTAGACGGTTCATTACTGCCCAGGCAGCTGATGAAAGGGACTATGTACTAAAACAAAAAAAGTCCTGACCTGAGCCAGAACCTTTTTTTCTCTTCTTCCTTCGCCGGCATTACCCGGATCAGGTTCTATGAGTATGTTCTCAGCCAGTTAAAAAACTGGCACCCCGTGAAGAGATAAGAACTGCGAATAATAGATTAAAAACCATGCCATTATCCATTTACAATCTCACCACCATTTGGGTGTAAGATCTGTCCTGTCATGTATGCACTGTCCTGGCTCGCCAGGAACAGGAAGCAGGGTGCTACTTCAGCTGGTTCACCAGCACGGCCCATAGGTACATCAGAGCCAAATTCAGCTACTTTTTTTCCTTTAAAACTGCCTACGATCAATGGGGTCCATATAGGTCCGGGTGCAACACCATTTACCCTGATGTTTTTAGAAATCAGACTGTGAGCAAGGCTCCTTGTGAAGGTTACAATAGCGCCCTTTGTAGCGGAATAATCAATAAGTGAAGGGCTGCCCCTGTAAGCGGTAACGGATGTAGTATTAATAATGCAACTGCCTTTTTTCATGTGCGCAAGAGCAGATTTTGTGATTCTGAACATTGAAAGAATATTTGTTTCAAAAGTTGCCACCAGTTGTGCATCAGGAATTTCGGTCAGTGATTTTTTTTCTGTTTGTGTTGCTGCATTATTTACCAGGATATCAATTTTTCCCAGTTTTTTGATGGTTGTGTTGACGATTTTTTCGCATTGTCGGAGTTTGCGGATATCTCCAGGAAGCAGCAGGCATTCCATATTAAATTCTCTTTCCACCAGCTCCTGTACTTTGCGTGCATCTTTTGCTTCTGAAGGAAGATAAGAAATGGCAATGTTAGCGCCTTCAGAAGCAAACAGCAGGGCCACTGCTCTCCCAATTCCGCTGTCCCCGCCGGTAATGAGGGCTACTTTGCCGCCAAGTTTTTTTGAGGGTTGGGGGTTAAGGGAAATGGGTCTGGGTTTCATTTTTATCTCCAGCCCGGGCATACGCTGCGACTGAGCCTTTCTCTGTTTTTTTGGTTCTTCTCCTTTCTGCATAATGGTTTTAATAATGATTGAAATTATTATACCATATACTGAACCAATCCACGCATTTTATCCAAACTTCATTGAGAATACAGTTCCTTTTCCTTCAACGGACTGTACTAGAAGACTTCCCTTATGCAGCATTACAATTTGCTTGCAAAGAGACAACCCTATTCCACTTCCCTGCTTTTTAGTTGAAAAGAATGGAATGAATATTTTGTTCAGAATTTCTTCAGACATTCCATGGCCGTTATCTGCTACTTTAATAATTGTTTTGGCATTGGAAGTTTTTTCAGCTGAAAGAATGATCCTTGGATCACTGGAATCTTTCACGGCTTCTATTGCATTTACAACAAGGTTGATCAAAACCTGTTCAAGCAAATTAATATCCGCATTGAGAAATAAGCCAGGGTCTTTCAAAATTATTTCAAGATCAATACCCTTTTGTTCAAATGTAGGTTGCATGAGCTGGTGGATGTTGGCAAAAAGTTCGGAAATGAAGATTTTATTTACACTAAGCGTGTTGATCTTATTGAGATTCCTGTAGGTTTCTGCAAATTTCAATAATCCTTCACTTCTTCTTTTTATGGTATCAATACCAATTTCAAAATCTTCCAATAAATTATCTCCTTCAATATTTTTTGAACCTGTTGCCTGCAACCGGTTTTTCATCGTTTCGGCTAGTGAAGAAATGGGTGCAATGGAATTCATGATCTCATGCGTCATCACACTTAGTAGTTTCTGCCAGGCTTTCGACTCTGTTTCGTCAAATGCTTCGTTTACATTCTGAAAAGCAACAAGCTTATAAATTTTTCCTTCTGTTTGAAAAGCGGTTGCAGACAATAAAACCTTGAATGAACCTTTTTCAAGATGGGCAGTCGCAATTTTATTGTCACCCGACTGAAGTGCAATGATTTCATTGAAAAGGCTTTCATCTCTCCTGGAAAGTGAATTGATGGTTTTAAGATAGGGCAGCTGCAACATTTTTTTCAGTGATTCATTCATCCAGATCACTTCACCTGTTTCAACGTGGAACGAGAGAATTCCAGTATCCACCATTTCAAGTATTTTCTGTAAATACTGATATTGCGTTTCCTTTTCTTTTGAAATAATCTTGAAAGTTGTATTGATTTCATTGAACCCCTTTCGTAATGATTGTAATTCAGCAGGAGCCTGTTTTACATTAAAATATCTTGAGAAATCCCTGTAATGGACTGCCTCTACAAATTGGTTCAATTCATTATGGGTATTTTTCTGAAAACGGATAAAATCAATCACCTGGTACATGACCAGTGGCACAGTCAGAAAGAAATAAATAAAAAGCTGTGTGACGAGTAGGTATGCAGCTATACAAAGGGTAAGGAACAAAAGAAGTACCCTGATTAATATGCGCCATTCAAAATTATTAATATTCATTTATTTGTGGGCGGAAGAAATTACGAAAAAGGATAAAAATGAATGCTAAATATCGTATTTATTTAATCGCCTGTATAAAGCGGTTCTTGTGATGCCGAGTTCTTTTGCCGCTTTGGAGATATTTCCATTGTGTTTTTCAATAACCCGTAAAATTGTATTTTTTTCAACTGCATTTAAATTGGTATGTGTTTCCTGTTCTTCCACTGCTAACGATTCCAGAGGCGAGAAAATTATATCCTTTGAATCAATCACATTGTTGTCGCACATGATCACGGCTCTTTCAATTGCATACTGAAGTTCTCTTACATTTCCGGGGTAGCGGTAATTCACCAGTTTTGTAATAGCCTCTTCCTGGATTAGAAGGTCGGGTTTCAGATATTTATTGCTATAGACCCGGCTAAAATGTTTAGCCAGCAAAATGATATCGCCGCCTCTTTTTCTTAATGGCGGAACCATGATCTCTACTGTATTGATCCTGTATATCAAATCTTTCCTGAACCTGTTTTCATTACCCAGTTCAGTCATTGGCAGATTAGTTGCGCAGATCAGCCTAATATCAATGGGAAACGGTGTATTGGTTCCAAGTTTTGTTACCTGCCGGTTTTGCAGCACTGTGAGTAATTTAGCCTGTTGGTACAGTGATATATTACCAATTTCATCCAGGAAAAGTGTTCCTTCATTCGCAGATTCAAATCTTCCTTCCCTATCTTCACGGGCATCCGTAAATGCTCCTTTTTTATGTCCGAAAAGCTCCGATTCAAATAAGGATTCTGTCAATGCTCCTACATCAACTTTTATGTATGGACTATTTGAACGTAGGGAATGCTGGTGTATAGCCCTTGCTATCAGGTCCTTCCCGGTTCCATTTTCGCCAAGGATAAGAATGTTGGCATCTGTAGGAGCTACTTTTTGTAATTTAAAAAATATCTCCTGCATGATTTCAGATTCCCCCAATAGTTCATTACTGATAATGGTATTAGGCAAACCATTTTTAATGCCTGAAGATCTATTGAACTTTTTCGCACAGGCTTCACTGATAACATGCAAGAGTTTTTCATTCATCCACGGTTTTACTACAAAATCAAATGCGCCTTCTTTAAGGGACCGGATGGCTAGATCAATATCTCCGTAGGCCGTGATCATAATTACTGAAGCATCAGATCGAAAATCATTTCTAATTTTATTTAACCAGTAAAATCCTTCATTCCCCGTATTGATCGAACTATTGAAATTCATATCCAGCAGGATCACATCAAAAGAATGTTTATTGAGAAGTGATCTGAGATTTTCAGGGTTCTTCTCTGTCACTACTTCTTTAACGTCCTGTTTCAACAGTAAACGTACTGCTGTGAGCACATCAACATCATCATCAATAATTAATACAGAAGCATTTTTTAATGACATAACCGGGGTTTGGAAAGGCAACGAAACTACAATGATACCATTATTGCAATTGATTGAAAATGAAGTCTGGCCATCCTGGAATCTTCAAACAACTGTATCAAAAGCGGACAGTTTCTGTCCGGAAACGAACATTTTCGTAGATTCAATTCAAGCTAAGTATTTGAATTTCATTTATTTGGCAATTTGGCACTATTCTGATCAGCTGATTACGGTCTGGAGAGGATCCCTTTGTGGAATTTCATTCCGGTGGTCAAAAATTAAAGAATGGATAGAAAAATTGAAAAAAATTATTGGAGCAGGAAAAGAATACTAACCATTTCAGGTATTGCCGGAATATTTATTCTCTTGGGTGCTGCCTTGAAATTTGCATCCGGCAACAGCAAATTGAATGTTGATGCAGAACGTATAACGATCAGCGAAGTGACCAGGAACACATTCCAGGAATTTATTCCTGTTAATGGTATCGTAATGCCGGTGACCATAATTTATCTGGATGCAATCGAAGGAGGCAGGGTAGAAGAAAAATTTGTTGAAGATGGAAGCTTTATAAAAAAAGGTCAGCCGATCTTAAGGATGTCGAATACTGACCTGGAATTAAGCCTTGCCAATCAGGAAACCGCCGTATTTGAAGTATTGACGCAAATGCAGAATACCAAGAACAACGCAGTACAGAATACCATTCAGCAACTTAACCAGAAAGCTGATGTTGATAATGCCCTTATAGAAGCGGAACGTGTTTATAACCTGAACAAACATCTTTATGAAGAAAAGGTAATTGGCCTTCAGGAATTCAAAGCGTCTGAAAATAATTATAACTACCAGGTAAATCGAAAAAAGCTGAATGCTCAAACCTTAAAACAGGATGAGGTATCAAATTCACAGCAAATTAGCCAGATGGGAGCCTCCTATGCGCGTATGCAGAATGCATTGCAACTGATGCGCAGGAAAGTGGGTGACCTGGTGGTGAGAGCACCTGTAGATGGACAGCTGACATCATTGGATGCTGAAATAGGGCAATCAAAGAACAGGGGAGAAAGGCTCGGACAGATAGACGTTTTATCTGGGTACAAAGTGAGAGTGGATATTGATGAACATTATATTTCAAGGGTGATGATCGGCCAATTAGGCGAAGGAAATTTAGGCAGTAAAACTTTTAAGCTCCAGGTAAAAAAAGTTTATACACAGGTAAATAATGGAAGGTTCCAGGTGGATATGGAATTCGCGGATGCAGTTCCGGAAGGAATCAGGCGTGGACAAACCATACAGATCCGGCTTGCGTTAAGTGATGAAACCGAGGCACTATTGGTAGCCAAAGGTGGGTTTTTCCAGGTAACTGGTGGTAACTGGATATTTAAATTGAATAATGACGGATCCAGGGCATACAAAGTAGATCTGCAATTAGGAAGACAGAACCCGGATTACTATGAAGTGATATCCGGACTTAAACCCGGTGAAAAAGTTGTGACATCAAGCTACGAGAATTACGGAGATATGCAGGAACTGGTGCTGAAAAGATAATCCGCTGGCGATGGCATTTGCCCTTCATAAGAAAACATTAAATAAGTTTTTCAATAACCTAAGCCTGCTGCATTATGGCGAAAATTATTTATATCCTTTTTTGTACAACTTGTCTTGGTTCAGGACATCAAATATTAATAAATAAATCAGGAAAGCACTGCCATATTCCGGAAATTCCGGCAATGGAATTGAATCCTGTTAACTGCAATCTCATTATCACTATTCATATATAAAAAGCAAAAATGATAAAGATCAATAATCTTGAAAAGATCTACCGTACAGAAGATGTAGAAACAGTTGCCTTGAATAAACTGACGCTTGACGTGAATGAAGGTGAATTCGTCGCCATTATGGGTCCTTCAGGCTGTGGAAAATCTACCTTATTAAATATCCTCGGTTTACTTGACGATCCTGATGATGGAAGCTTTTTATTTAATGGAATTGAAGTTGTTGATTTTAATGAACGTAAACGTGCAGACCTCAGGAAGAAGAACATTGGTTTTGTTTTCCAGAGTTTTAATCTAATCGATGAACTAAGTGTATTTGAAAATGTAGAACTCCCGCTTATTTACCTTGGTGTTCCTGCGGGGGAAAGAAAAACCAGGGTGGAACAGGTGCTTGATAAAATGCAGATCATGCACCGGCGGAATCACTATCCACAACAATTATCCGGTGGTCAGCAGCAACGTGTTGCCGTAGCGCGGGCAGTTGTAAACAAGCCGAAATTAATTCTTGCAGATGAACCAACAGGAAATCTTGATTCTTCCAACGGAAATGAAGTGATGGAACTTCTTACGGACCTCAATGAACAGGGAACAACAATTATAATGGTAACCCACTCTGAACATGATGCCCGCTATAGTCATCGCATCGTAAGAATGCTGGACGGCCAGACCGTAACTGAAAACATCCTGGTTTAAGTCTGAAAACTTTCAAAGCAATTTTTCAATAAAGCAAAAATGAGCAGTAATTTTTATAAACTGGCATTGCGGAAGATTCGTAAGAATAAAGTTTTTTCCTTCATCAATGTATTTGGACTTGCTGTGGGATTTGCATGCTGCATTCTTCTTTCTCTTTTTATTCATCACGAACCGAATAATTTAATATGTTCAGGAACTATTTAAAAACCGCACTTCGAAACCTGCTGAGGTACAAGGGATTTTCCTTTATCAATATTGCCAGCCTTTCAATTGGTATCACCGGCTGTCTTATCATCGGGTTATTTGTATGGGATGAAATGCAATATGATAAGTTCATTAAGGGAGGTGAAAATATTTTCAGAATTTACCAGCAAAGGTCAAACAGTTCAACAAACTCTCCTTCTGCCAATACACCTCCCATGCTTGCCACTTATGCGCAGCAAAATTTTCCTGAAGTTGATTTTACTTCGCGCCTCCTCATGTGGAATGGCAAAATGCTTTTTGAAAAAGGTGATGTAAGGTCTTTTGAAGAAAAAGGATTAATTGCAGACAGTACCTTCTTTAAAATGTTTCCACTAAAATTTATAAGCGGAGATTCCAAAACGGCCATGAATGCTCCTGCTTCTATAATAATCACTGAAGAACTTGCAAAGAAATATTTCGGTAATACAGATCCGGTTAACCAATCCATTCAGCTTGAAAAAGAAAGTTTTATTGTAAAAGGAGTTCTTGCCCACATACCGGAACATTTTCACCTTGATTTTAATTATGTTATTCCTATGTCATCTTCCGGTTTACCACCTGAAAGAATGTTGAGTTGGGGGTACAATCAGTTTTTTACCTATTTACGATTAAAGAATGGATCAGACCCGAAAGGCCTGGAGTCAAAACTTAAAGATGTTGTTATTAAAAAGGCAGCTGAAGATCCTGATGAAACCGAGCCGCCCAGCCTTCCGGTTTTGCAACCTTTATCAGATATACATCTTGGCTCTGCCAATTTTGAAATGGATAATGCAAAGAGAGGCAATGGTTCTTATGTAAAGGGTTTGTCGATCATTGCTGGTTTTGTTCTCCTGATCGCCTGTTTTAACTTTATCAACCTTGCAACTGCACGTTCATTCCGGAGGGCAAAAGAAATCGGTGTAAGAAAAGTGGTAGGTGCAGATAGGAAACAGCTGATCGCACAATTTACAGGAGAAACCATTCTGCTTTCAATTATTGCTTTTGTTATAGCAGTGATTGCAACCATGCTTTTACTTCCAATGCTTAACAGCTTTACACAAAAGAATATTTCCTTCAATCCTTTAACCAATCCTTTCCTGGGTCTTTCAATTTTTTTAGCTGCTATTGTTATTGGAATGTTTTCAGGAATATATCCTGCTTTGGTCATGTCGGGATTTCAACCCATTAAAGTTTTAAAAGGGCTGAAGGCCGGTGGGAACAATTCAGGATCGTCTGCAACACTTCGCCAGGTATTGGTGATCGTGCAGTTCACACTTTCCGCCTTGCTCATCATCTGTACTATTATCGTTTATAAGCAAATGAATTTCCTGAATCAAAAGGATCTGGGATTCAATAAAGAGCAGATCGTGTATTTCAGTGTGAGGGGAGATATTCAAAAGAACTATGAATCGTTTAAAAATGAATTGAACAGATCAAGTGGTGTTGTATCCGTTACCGGGGGTTATGGTTTGCCTGGCGACCAGCTGGCAACAGATGGGATAATTGTGCCTGAAAAAAATAGTGATAAAAATTTTACTGCCATCCAATTACTGGTGGATCATGACTATGTTAAAACCATGGGATTAAAAATTGTTGCCGGGCGGGATTTTTCAAGAAATTTTTCAACTGATGTTGCAGAAGGATTTATTATAAATGAAGCAGCAGTAAAGGAGCTGGGTTTTGGATCGCCTGTTGCTGCACTGGGACAACAGCTTCATTGGGAAAAATGGATTCCTGATTCAATAAATCCTATTAAAAAGGGAAAAATAATTGGTGTAGTTAAGGACTTTCATGTCAAAAGCCTTCATGAAAAAGTAGGTACGGTGGTCATGCATATATATCCCGAAGTTTTGGTTAAAATGGCAGTAAAGGTAAAGAGCGATAATTTGCCTGCAACCATTCAGCATATCAAGCAAACCTGGACTAAATTTGCACCCGAGTTTCCACCTGATTATAATTTCCTTGATGAGAATTTCGCGGCAATGTATAGTGCTGAAAACAAGTTAAGCACGCTGTTGTGGATATTCACCCTGATGGCCATATTTATTGGATGTATGGGATTATTTAGTCTTGCTGCATTCAGTGCAGAACAAAAAACAAAAGAAATTGGTATAAGGAAAGTTCTGGGTGCGAGTGTGTTCAATATTACAACCCTGCTGTCAAAATCCTTTCTTAAACCAGTATTTATTTCTACTCTTCTTGCTTTTCCCATTGCATGGTGGCTACTTAAAAATTGGCTTGAAAATTATCCTTACCGCGTTTCAGTAAGCTGGTGGGTGTTTGCACTGGCTGCAATAGCTGCATTTGTTATTGCATGTATAACTGTAGGCTACCAGGCAATTAAAGCTGCTACCACTAATCCTGTCAAGAGTTTAAGAACTGAATAAACAACTATGGCCCGCTTTAATAAAACAATTATGCACAAGAATTATTTTAAAGTTGCGCTCAGGTATCTTTCAAAGCATAAAGGATACACTTTTATCAACGTGCTGGGACTGGCAGTTGGAATTGCCTGTTGTATTCTTATCATGCTTTTTGTCAGGAGCGAGTGGAGCTTTAACCAGTTCCATTCAAAGGGCGAAAGAATTTACCGGGCCTGGCTGGAGGAACATTACAAAGGAGAAATCTTCCAAAATACCGTCACGCCCATTCCCCTAGTTCCGGTTTTGCAGGCAGGATTGCCTGAAGCAGAATTAAGTTGCCGTATAGCACAGATTACGCCTCCATTAAAGCACAATAACAATACTTTCAATGACCCTGTGAATATGGTTGACAGCAATTTTTTCCAGGTGTTTGATTTCCCTCTGGAAAAGAATACGGGAGGCGATCCGTTTCCTACTCCTAATTCAATGGTCATTACAAAAACTGCGGCGTTAAAGTATTTTGGAAAAGAAGATCCTATTGGCAAAACACTTGAATTCCAATTAGGTGAACAATCAATTGTTTTCACAATTACTCATCTTGCCAAAGATCCTCTTCTTGAATCCACCATTCAATTCGGCATGCTGATCCCTTTTTCCAATGCCAAATACATATACAGTGAAAAGGCAAGAACAAGCGGCTGGTCAAATGTAACTGTTACCAGTTATTTCCTCTTAAAGGAAAATGCTTCAGTTGCTGCAGTGCATAATAAAATTGCCTCCATCCTGGATCCATTGGTGGCAGATAATTATAAGCCGGGGGAGTACCTTATTCGATTGCAGCCATTAAAGGACATTCATTTTAATTCAACCCTGCCAGATGTATTAAGAGGCGACAGCGATCCGAAATACGCGTATATCCTGGCGACCATGGGAATGCTGATTCTTTTAATTGCATGCATCAATTTTGTAACGCTTTCCATTGGTCGTTCATCAACTAGAGCAATGGAAGTTGGTGTAAGAAAGGTATTGGGTGCACAAAAGAAACAATTGGTGAAGCAATTCTGGGGAGAAGCGCTGTTTTTGACTTTTATTTCCTTGATACTTGGGATTGTCATGGCTTTTATTTTTTTGAAGCCATTCAACCAGCTGGCCAATCGTGAATTGTACATTTCCATCGATGTATTTACAGTTTCTTTTTGTGTGTTTTTACTTGTATTCATAGGCCTGATCGCGGGTATGTATCCGGCTTTCGTTCTATCCGCATTCAAACCTATACAGGTACTGAAAGGAAGCGTAAGCGGAGCAAACAATATTGGATTTTTCAGGAAAGCACTAATTGTAGGCCAGTTCGTTGCATCTATCATCATGATCATTTGTACATTAACAGTAGGCAAACAACTGAATTACCTGCGCAAAAAAAACCTGGGTTATGATAAGGAACACATAGTGATTGTTTCTACCAATAAAGGAAGAACGGAGGGAAACCAGCTGGCTGTAAGGTTTAAAAACCTGGTTCAAAAAAACCCCCAGGTTGTTTCGTCGACCAGTTCACTTTATAGCATGGCTGAAAGTGGTTGGGTTCAATTAGGATATTCCGATGATCAGAAAGCATTCAGGCAATTTTCTTTCAATGCCATTGATGGTGATTTCATTCCTGCCATGGATTTAAAGGTGGTCGCAGGAAGGGGATTCATGAATAATAATTCTGCAGATTCCAATGCGATCATAGTTAATGAAGTACTTGTAAGGGAATATGGCTGGAAGGACCCGATAGGACAGAAGCTTCCTGGAACCTATCCCCAACGGATCATAGGCGTGGTAAAGGATTTTCATATTCAATCATTACATACTCCAATTAAACCAGTGGTAATGGCTTTGAAGCCAGATAGCATTTTTTCTCATTCAAGTGATTATAGTTCCTCATTCCCTGCGCGGCCCAGGGTTTCTGTAAGATTCAGAGAAGGAAACCTGCAGGACCACATTACATTTTTAAGGGCTGCATGGAAAGCTGTTGCAGGGGACCAGGATTTTGAATACAGGTTTTTGGATGAATCGCTTGCGGCTTCATACCAGCAGGAACAACGTTTGGGAAACATTGTCAGGTATGCATCTTTTCTCTCCATATTCATAGCCTGTATGGGTTTATTTGGACTGGCAACTTTAATAGTGGTAAGGCGCACAAAAGAGATTGGCATCAGAAAAGTTTTAGGTGCAGGGTCTGGTAGAATTGTAGGATTGCTATCAAAAGATTTTGTTGTTCTTGTGCTTATTGCTTCTATGATCGCTTTTCCAATTGCCTGGTGGGCATTGCATAAATGGCTGCAGGATTTTGCTTTTAGGATTGGCATCCCATGGTGGGTTTTCCTGGTTTCCTCGATCCTGACATTATTGATAGCCCTGGTTACAGTAAGTATTCAGGCTTTTAAGGCTGCAATGGCCAATCCGGTAAAAAGTTTAAAGACACAATAATATTTTATGTTTCGTAACTATATAAAAATTGCTTTCCGTCATTTACAGAAGAACAAGCTGTATGCCTGCGTAAATATTGCCGGACTCACTATAGGCATTACAAGTTGTTTACTGATCGGTATTTACATCTGGCATGAACTAGGTTTTGATAAGTTCCATAAAAACGGTGACAGGATCGTTAGGGTTACCTGGGAATATAATTTTGGCGATTCTGAAAATAAAGTTGCAACAACCGGAACTAAGGTAGGACCTGCATTTCAGCGAACTTTTCCTGAAGTGGAAGCTTATGCAAGAATGCTAAAATATCCCAGGGTTATTGCATATGCTGATAAGCTTTTTAACGAAAAAAATTTTTTATATGCAGATTCGGGATTCTTCTCAGTTTTTTCTTTCGCATTAAAAAAAGGTGATCCATCCAAAGTTCTGGATGCACCTGAAAAGCTGGTGATATCCGAATCGATGGCGAAAAAGTATTTTGGAAATGAAGACCCTGTAGGTAAGATGGTTAAAGTTGGAGGGTCAAAAGATTTCACAATTACAGGAATTGTAGAAGATGCTCCTGAAAATTCACAAATCCAATATGATTTCCTTGCTTCTTTTACAACACTTAATGCTTCGAAGACTGAAAAATGGGTTGAAGCCAATTATGTTACCTACCTGTTGCTCCGCAATAATGTAGAACTGCAAACGCTCCAGGAAAAAGTTGATATTCTAACAGCTGATGTTTTGAAAAAAGAAATGCAGGGCCCACCAGGAAGTTCCATGAAATATCATCTTGAACCGCTTAAAAGTGTTCATTTACATTCTAAGCTGGATGGGTTTGAACCAAATAACTCCATCATTTATATTTATATACTTGCCACTGTTGCTTTAATGATTCTGCTGATTGCCTTTGTCAACTATACAAATTTAAGTACCGCTCAGTCTGCGCGCAGAAGTACCGAAATAGGAATGCGTAAGGTGATGGGTGCTGGTAAAAAGCAGGTTTTCTTTCAGTTCATTTCCGAATCTTATTTAATTACTCTCTTTGCTATTTTGGTGGCTCTGTTATTATCTGTGATCATGTTGCCCTCATTCAACCAGTTATCCGGAAAAAACCTAAATACAGGATTATTATTCAGTCCTTTCATAATTGTTATGTTGCTGGTGCTTTCAATAATCATTGCATTTTCGGCAGGAGTTTACCCGGCTGTGATCCTTTCTGGAAGTAAGGTTATCCATGTTTTAAAGGCGGGTTTCAGGTTTACAGGTTCAGGTGCATTACGTAAATCCCTGATTGTTTTCCAGTTTGCTATTTCGCTGTTTCTTATGATCGCAACCATCATCATTTTACAGCAGCTTGAATTTATACGCAATAAAGATCTTGGTTTTAATAAGAATCAGGTGATGGTACTTCCCCTGGATGCAAAAATGACAGAAAATTATGATGGCCTGAAAAAAGCCCTTCTTAATCTTCCAGGCGTTCAATCTGTTGGTGGGGCATATGAATCCCCGGTAGATATTGGCTGGGGTGATGGCCTGCGAAAAACCACTGGTGAATCGATTACAGTAAACGCATTGCCGGTTGATGAGGATTTTTCGAAAACACTGGACCTTAAAATTATCGCAGGGAATCATTATAGCTGGTCAGATGTATTGCAGTTTGATACATCGAATGATGGCAACAACATCAGGTATTCCTTTATTTTAAATGAAGCTGCAGTTAAAGCACTCGGATGGAAACCAGAGGAAGCCATAGGAAAGACCCTGACTAAAGGAAAAGACGGAATAGTGAAAGCTGTGGTAAAAGATTTTCATTTCAGGTCTTTTCATGAAACAATTAACCCTCTTGTCATCTTTCTTGATAAAAGATTGATGGGATCATTATTCATACGAATTCAAGGCGATACCCGTACGGCATTGGATGCGGTTGGAGCTACGTGGAAACAGAGAGTGCCTCACAGGCCATTTGAATATAGTTTCCTTGATGAAGAATTTGATGCGCTGTATAAAACCGAGCAGAGAACTGCAAATGTATTTACCGCCTTTTCAAGTCTTGCGATCTTTCTTGCTTGCCTTGGGTTGTTTGCTTTGACGGCCTATGCGATGGTGCAGAGAACAAAGGAGATCGGGATCAGGAAAGTTTTAGGAGCAAGGGTAACTGATATTTTATCGCTTGTTTCAAAAGATTTCTTAAAGCTGATTGTTATTTCAATGCTCATTGCAATTCCCCTGGCTTTATTTGCTATGAATAAGTGGCTTGAAGATTTTATATATAAAACACCGATTCAATGGTGGGTGTTTTTAGCTGCCGGCATACTTACATGGCTGATCGCATTTCTTACCATAAGCATACAGGCGCTTAAAACTGCACTTGCCAATCCCGTTAAGAATTTAAGAACTGAATAATGATAACACTCAAGAATATTTATAAATGGTTTCAGTCGGGAGGACAACGAAACTTTATCTTAAAGGATATAAATCTAATAATTAAAGAAGGTGAATTTGTATCAATAATGGGCCCTTCCGGTTCGGGAAAATCCACTTTGCTGAACATTATAGGTATGTTGGATCTGCCATCAGAAGGAACCTACCATTTTATGGACAAATCGGTTTATGATCTGAAGGAAAAGCACAGAGCCGAACTCTATAAAAAAAACATTGGTTTTGTATTTCAGTCATATCACCTTATTGATGAATTAACAGTTTATGAAAACATTGAAATTCCTTTGTTATACCTGGATGTAAAGAAAGCTGACCGTCGTGCGATTGTTGCTGATATGCTTGACAGGTTCAGTATTGTAGGAAAAAAAGATCTGTTTCCCTCGCAGTTATCTGGGGGGCAACAACAATTGGTAGGAATCGTGCGTGCACTGATCGCCAGGCCTAAATTGCTTCTTGCAGATGAACCAACAGGAAACCTGAATTCAAAACAGGGAGATGATATTATGGATGTTTTTCAGAAGTTGAATGATGAAGAAGGAGTGACCATCATCCAGGTCACCCATTCTGAAAAAAATGCAGCTTATGGAAAGCGGGTGATCCATTTACTGGACGGACAGGTACAACAATAAAAATTAATTATGAAGCGTGTGTATTTCATTTTCATTCTTTTGTTCTTTTCAACTTTTTCCTTTGCCCAGGAAAGGATATTTAGTTTGCAGGAATGTATTGATACGGCAATAAAGAACAGTATTGAGGTCAGGCAATCTGTACTGCTTACAAAAACTTCAGCTATAAATCATAATCAGTCAAAGGCGAACCTGCTACCGGATCTGAACGGAATTGTAAGCCATGGCATTAATCGCGGAAGAAGCATTGATCCGTTTACAAATTCATTTGTAAATCAAAAGATCAGTTATGCAAATTATGGTATTGGTTCAGGTCTTGTACTTTTCAATGGCTTCAGTTTCCGGAATACCATCAGGCAGGCCGCTCTAGCATATGATGCCTCCAGGCTGGAACTTCAACAGGAGAAGGATGAACTAACTTTAAGTGTAATTCTTGCTTATTTACAGGTTTTAAATAATGAGGACCTACTGGAAGTTGCCCGGCAGCAGGTTGATGTTTCGAAGCTGCAATTGGAAAGGATTGAAAAATTGAATAAACAGGGCGCCATTGATCCCCCTCAGTTACATGAGATCATTGGACAGCTTAAGGATAATGAATTAGGTGTGATTGATAACAGCAATGCGCTTGAATTATCGAAACTTAACCTTGCCCGCTTAATGAATATATCTTACAGCGCGAAAATTAAGCTGGAGAGAACAGGAATCCAGGAAATACCTGATCCGCCATCTGAAGAATCTGGCGTACTTTACTCTAAGGCCATCGGGCACCTGGCAGGTATTAAAGCGGCAGGCTTGCGAACCAGGAGTAATGAATTTGCCATCAGTGCCAGCAGGGGCAGACTTTTTCCAACACTGTCTTTTCATTCAAACCTGAATACTAATTTCTCCAGTATAGCTACCAGGGATCTTTTATTGGGAACAACTGAAATTACAACATCCAATTATGTGATCATCAATGGAACCCAGGTTCCGGTTATAGCAAAACAAAATAATTACATCAGCAGTAAGATTAATTATGGCAGCCAGCTAAATAATAATATTTTTTCCAACCTGGCACTCACTCTCAGGATCCCGCTTTTCAATTCATTTCAGGCCAGGAACCAGGTAAGGCTTGCGGAGGTTCAACATGAAAGTGCAAGGTTGCTCGAAGAAAGTGTACAAATTCAATTAAGGCAGCAAATAGAAGAAGCCCATTTGTTGCTTTTAAATGCTTACAAAAGATACCTGGTTTTAAATGAGCAGGTGCATGCTTTTAAAGAGGCTTTCAGGGCAGCTGAAATAAGGTTTAATGCAGGTGTAGGTACATCAATAGATTATATCCTGGCCAAAAACAATTATGACCGTTCCAATGTTAACCTGGTAATTGCACGGTATGATTTCCTTCTCAGAAGGCAGGTAATTAATTATTTTACCGGCCAGGTGAATTGAGTAATGGGTTTATTTACTAAACCCTTATTTTTGCAGCCGTTCTTTGGGGAATTAGCTCAGCTGGCTAGAGCGCTTGCATGGCATGCAAGAGGTCGTCGGTTCGACTCCGATATTCTCCACGCTTTAAAGGTTCGCAGCAATGCGGGCCTTTTTTTATTTTGTGAAATTTATTTAAACACCTGGCTAGATCGCTTGCTGCCCCGAAAGCATTCGGGGAAGATGTTGTCGGTTCCGACTCCGATATTCTCTAAAAACGAAAGTCGAATCAAGTATAAGTTTTATTGAAACATAGTTTGCAAAATATTGAGTATATCAGAAGATGTGCCGGCATCAACAGTTCCCAGTTTTTTCTTAAGGCGAAGTTTATCTACTGTGCGTATCTGGTCCAGGGCTACTTCTCCCTCCTGGTTTTGAAATTGACTTATCACTCGTGAAGGGTAACCTTTTATGGTATGCGTAAGAGGGGCTACGATCACGGTTTGAAGGTGTTTATTCATGACATTTGGAGAGATGATCACAGCAGGTCGCGACTTTTTAATTTCGGCGCCAATCGTAGGATCAAGATTCACCTGGTATACTTCAAACTGCTTCATGTCCATTCCTCCTCATCAAAACGATTTTGCATGCCATCCCATATATCAGATTCTGGTTTAATACCCATTTTAATAACTTTCTTAAATTGTTTCTCCCAGGAGGAAAGATCCGTATTTACCCTGGAATGCGTCTTATCCTCTGCGATGAGGATCATCCCATTCGAAACCTTTATAATTAGATCTGCCTCAGAGGATATTCCCGCTTCTTCAATCACACGGTTAGGCAGAATAACCCCTTTAGAATTGCCTATTGGCCTTAATTTGGAAGAAATAGAATATGATGGATTTGCTTCGATCAAAACCGATATTTGTGATGCTGCTTCACCCTCTTGTTTTTTTCCTGGCTTCAGTTTTGGTAAGGAATTTGTCGACGGGTAGTTTTTACAAACGTTTTTACCAGATGGTGAAATTTTCTTTTTAGATTTCATTTGGACGAAGTTATAACAAATGTTATAACCCACAAAATCGGCCTATATTATCCGGTTAAAGTCAAAAAGAAAATTCACCTTAACTATTTAATAGACCATTACGAAGCGGAATCTGTGACTCTTTTATAAGAGCAACATTTTCGCTTTAAAGGTTCGCAGCAATGCGGGCCTTTTTTATTTTAAAATAAGCAGATAAATAAATTGAATGTTGATTCAGACTTGCCGGCAATGCATCCTGCGCCCGTTAAAGTGTAGTTATAGGGTGAATACAAAAAAAGCTGCCATTCCGGACTGCCCCAATTAGTGTCTAATTTTTTGGTTTCAGTCTAACTCAGCAGCTTTTAAATAATTACAATTAATGTATTATTAATTTCCAGTTTTCGGTGGCATTTTCTTTCCCATATCCTCGTAAAAAGCATATACAGCTTTTATTTGCTCTTCCGTCAGTGGAATCTCGCTGTATTTTTTTTCTTTGGCAGCTTTAAATTCTGCAATTTTTTTAGCACGGTCAGCTTCATTAAGATCACGTAAGGCAGTTGCTGCTTGCTGGCGGATTTCTAAATTGATTTCTATTACCCTATCTGCCTGAGCATCAGTCAGTCCTGCTTTCTCTATCAATCCGGGCTTTTGTTTTTCTTTCATCTGCTGTAGCATAGTTGGCGGATCGCCAGCAGGCTGCGCATATGTGGTAGTTGAAACCATTGCACATAAGATCAAGGTCAGAAATAAAAACTTTTTCATAAAAAATAATTTAATTGTTGAAGGTGAAAGTTATATCGTTAGGCAATTACTTTAGATAAAAAACTGTATAAGCGGCGATTAATAACCTAATGTGAGCCACCTTTCCTCTTCCCTAAAATTGTAAATGGATTTTGGTATGGCGGATTTTTACATAAGATGATGATACGGTTCCTTGATTTATCTGTCTACTGTATAACTCAGTTCAATTACGCCACAATTAAATTGCCGGGTAGCCAATAGGTTGAGTTTTATTTTTTCTTTGATGTCTGCAAACAAGGGAATGCCTCGTCCCAGGATAATGGGATTCACAAACAGCCAGTAGCCATCAATTAAATTATCTTGCTGAAGTGAATGTGTTGCTGTGGGACTGCCAAAAAGGAGGATCTCATTATTTCCGCCTGATGGGGAGGTGATTGTTTTATTTCATTGATTCTGTCTGAAAGGTTGTTTCTAATAATTTCTGTATTTGGCACCGCACCATCTTTCATTGTTTTTGATAAAACTACTTTGTGAACGCTGGCATACCATTTTGAATGTTCAAGGTCATGCCTGGTGGCGTTGGGCTTTTTTCCTGCAGTTGGCCAGTAATTTTCCATCATCTGGAAAGTGACTCTTCCATATAATGCAGGTCGGTTTTGCTGATCCGGATACCCACATAATTAAAAATCTCTTCATCAACTTTGATCCAGATCATCTCTCCGTTAGTTCCTGCTACAAAACCGTCCAGTGATATGTGCATAAATGAAATTATTTTTCTCATTTAGTTTTGTTTTTGTTGTTGTCTCTATTGGGTATTAATTGTTCCTTTGAGATACGCAAAGTCGCTTCCAAAAATCCCTCTTATATATCCAAGTGTCCACTGATGTGTAAACTTAAAGGTATTGTCATCGTTAAGCTTACCAGTGATGTTTTCAGAGAAGTTAGACTATTCCTTATTTGTCACTTTAGAAAAGTCTCCAAGTAAACTGTCAATGGGTCTGTTAACTGTGTATCTATATTTTCTTGTAAATAGAAAGTCCATAAATATTAAAAGTCAAACTTGGAAAATGTTAGAATATTACTGTCACAAAAGTGGTCTGTAAAATTTGCCACCACGTCAGTTTGTCTAAAAACTGCGTTTTTTTCAAATCTAAGTTAAATCAGAAGGTAATGCAAGCCCTATACAGAGGCTTTTTTGTAGGTCGATAAAAGTTTAATAAAAAATTGGATTGAACGCTATAAGTGGATTTAATATGGCGGTTTTTGTAAATTCCGGACCATCTTGACCCCCCTGTTCCGTTTCAAGTTGACCCCCTCATTCCGGAGCAAGCTGACCCCCCAATTAATTAATTTTAATTTTTAGTATTTCGGAATGATCGTCGTCTTTTCTCACTGGATTCCGGATGATTTTTACCTCCTTGATTGAATTTTATCCACTGTCATTCCGGCGCATGTTGACCCCCTCTTTTTTAATGTAGATCATTTGTGTGAGCGATTGCCTTTGTACTCTTGCCTCCTTAAATCAAAAAAAGGATGGCAGCAAAACCAATCGTAATGGAACAGTTAAATCAGGTAGTTAAATTATATCAGGATGGTAAATCCATAAAAGGCATTGTTCGGCTAACAGGACTATCCCGCAATACCGTGAGGTCATATCTGTCGCTCGTAAGTGAAGACGTTTGCAATACCAAACAATCCGATAAGGCACTGGCGGAGATTTTTTACAACCAGGATGTTGCTTCTTACAAGGGTGATCGCTATCAGCAATTGCTAAAACATTTTGAAGGGGCTGACCGGGAGCTCACCCGGCCAGGTGTAACCCGGCAACTTCTCTGGCGTGAGTATATGGATGTGTGTCCTGATGGATACGCATATAGCCAGTACTGTTATCATCTTCAGCAGTTCCTGCGCAAAAAGGATGTAGTCATGCATCTGGAATATAAACCAGCGGAGCAGATCATGGTTGATTATGCCGGTAAGAAATATCATTATGTGGATGAACTCACTGGTGAACGTCAAAAAGTAAGAACATATCCGGTAAGATAAAATATTTTTGGATCTGAAAATACGCTCTTTGCAATACTGATCTTCATTATCAAATAAGGGGGGTCAACATCACCCGGAATACCGGGGTCAAGTTCACCGGAATCTACACGGAGGGAACAGGAATTACAGAATAGAGCACGGCGACGGAATAATTGGGCAAACAAAAACTGGAAAATAAGTAAGAACGGGAATCACTATCTCAAACTGGATGGTAAGCTATTAGTGATATTCAGAGATAAGAAGAATGCAAAGTATAAAGTAACCATAGACGGCACGTTCGGCAGGCATTCTTTTCAAACATTGGATAAGGCCAAAATAGCTGCTTTTAACGGTGTTGAATATTTAAAGGAAAGAGGGGAATGGTTGATTTGAATATTGTAATTTTAAACTTAATTAATAAGGATAATGCATTTATATATAAAGAATATGGTTTGCGACCGCTGCATCATGGTAGTACGGCTGCAACTTGATGACCAGCAGCTGGCTTACAAAAATATTCAACTAGGACAGGTTGAACTGGTAGAGGAACCTACTCCTGCAAAACTGGATTTTTTCCGGGAAACATTACTTAAGTCAGGATTTGAGCTACTGGATGATAAAAAAGCCATGCTGGTAGAGCAGATAAAGAATACCATCATTTCGCTGGTACAGGGATATGGTGAAGATGAGTTCAATAAAAAACTATCGGCCATACTGGAAGAAAAACTGCAGTTGGATTATCATTATTTCACCACACTTTTTTCGTCGGTTGAAGGAGTTACAATTGAAAAATATGCCATCCTGCAAAGAATTGAAAAGGTAAAAGAGCTGTTGATGTATGATGAACTCAGCCTGAGTGAAATATCCTACCAGTTAGGATACAGCAGTGTTCAACACCTGTCGCAGCAATTTAAAAAAATAACGGGCCTTACGCCTTCACAG